>ENA-OQIM01000475-OQIM01000475.1-human-gut-metagenome-genome-assembly--contig:-NODE-475-length-15205-cov-1.498475_pt1 | contig 15205 bp, 16 predicted proteins | sample MGYA00242579_ERZ504744 | MGnify/ENA primary metagenome ERZ504744 (study PRJEB26092, sample SAMD00036441) | human gut metagenome | host: Homo sapiens | study: EMG produced TPA metagenomics assembly of...
TTTAATTACAAATCTAAAGAGACACAACTAATTCACGTCGTGTTGTATTTAGCAACTTGCAAGATAAGTTTGCTGTAACGGAGTTGTTCAAAGAAATCTCTGTAAAGTAGCAGATCGTCCGGGTGGTTACACTCGTATCATCAAAACAGGTCATCGTTTGGGTGATAATGCTGAAATGTGCTTTATCGATTGGTAGATTACGATGAAAACATGGCTAAGACTGCAACTGCTAAGAAAGCAACTCGTACTCGTCGTTCTAAGAAGAGTGCAGCCGCTACAGAAGCTCCTGCAGCATCGGCAGCTGAAACTACAGAGGAAGCCCCTAAAGCTGAATAATCTGTATATCATCATATATATAAAAGCCATAGCTATAAAAGCTGTGGCTTTTTTATTTTATGCCATGACCGGCAGTAATGAGAAAACAAGCTGAGAGCGCTTTCGTCCACATAAATATTACTTGTCCTGTTTACAAAAGTTTTGATATGAACGAAGCATACAGAACGAGAACAGCTTTTAGATTAAAGCCGGAATTAAGAACACTGAATAATTCCTTCAAAACCTTCATGGATAGATAACTGCCTGTATCTCAAAAAGAAATCATGAAGGAGTTGAGAGCTGATCCTTCATATCTTTGATAATCCTTCAAATCTCCTTTAAAACAAAATACCTTTGATATTTGTTAATTATTGTATGAAATGAAACCTAAGAAGCTATTTATGTTATCTTTGTAACTCAAACAGTAAGCAATGAGAGGATTTGTAACAGTCATATTATTTTTTCTGTTTGCTTTGGCTTTTGCCAGAACAGAATATGTTGATGCAGTTCCAGCTGCGTTAATGACGGTATGTACTGTACAGAATACGGATACTACTCCGCAGGCTCCATCAATGAGGATAGTGTCATTCCCATGGATAGCAATAAGGGAATAGCAGATATGGAGTTTGGGGATGCTCATACTTTAGCACATCGTGTCAGTGCTTCTGCAGAGCGTATGTACCGTTTTTCCTCCATAGAGACTACCCAATTTATAAAGACTTTGTTGCGTAAGATGGCCGCCCGGATGGCCAGTCTTGCCAAGCTGTCATACCCATGTGTATGCCTCTTCCCACCTCCCTTCATTGGATAGTGCTTGCGAGCACTATATCTTCGGTATGAGCGTATTCTCATTTAGCTTTTATTCTTTTACCAATTTGTTTTTTCATGGTTCCGTCTTGTCGGTGATGGCGAGATGTGACTTGGTATGAATTATTGTCTTTTTAATTAGTAAAGAATAAAATTTAAATTATTATGAGTAATACAGTTTCTACTGAAGCGACCTTATTTTCAACAACACATCCTGATGTCGTAAAACGTACTAGTATTTCTTCTGTTATCATATCCGCTATCCTTTGCGTGATAGGTGCAGGTGCATTTGCAACCTCTTTAAAGATGGGGGATTCCTCATCCACCATGAGTATGGTGTTTATGGCTGGTGGAACCATTTTGTTTCTGTGGGCCGTATTCCGCCTTTTCTGGCGAAGCAAGGAATGGGTATATGCACCTACCGGCAGTGTAGCTAAAGAAGGAGCCTGCTTCTTTGATGTATGCGATTTACAGGCTTTAACGGAAACGTTGGAGAAAAAAGGTTTTGAAACCAAGAATGACGTGAAAGTAAAGACAAACGGAAACGTACGTATGGACTATATGATTTCTCAGGATAAGAAATTCGTTGCGGCCCAGTTGTTCCGTTTCATCCCCTATACATACGAGCCTGCATCTTCTGTGTTTTATTTCACGGGAGACGATGCAAGTGCGTTTGTACATTGCTTGGAAACAAGTGAATTTTGATTTTCTATGACTCTTTATGTTATGAAATAAGGTGTGCCTGTGAAGGTCTGCTTTATTTGCTTAAGACGTTAATGTGATGAAATTGTTGGGTGGGGTTAGTCGTTGATGATTAGCCCCATCTTTTTCATCAGGAAGCAAGCGTTCATATTTTGTGCGATACCTTCACGGAGTTTGTATGAAAAAGTCAGTTCATCGTTGGTGATATCAGCTTCAAAGCAATAATTCCGTATCTCTTTGGGGAAATATTCTATTAATTTCCCTAATAGCAGGTCGTGTGTGGCAATGATACCGTTCGTTTTCAGTTCCATCAGTTGGCGTATCAGGCGAATGAGCCTTTCTGCTTGTCCATCGAGTTGGTTCCTTTTAAAATCTCATCCAGAATGATGAACAACTCCTCTCCCTTATTCAGGCGGTCTATAATTTGTTTCAATCGTTTTAGTTCGGCAAAGAAGTAAGATTCGTTGTCTGTCAACGAATCGGAAGTCCGCAAGCTTGTCACTAGTTTGGCAGGATATATTTCAAGGGAGGAACAGCATACAGGCAGCCGGTACATGCCAATACATAATTCACTCCGATCGTACGCAGATAAGTACTTTTCCCTGCCATGTTGGCTCCTGTGATGATGACAAAGAACGGTCTTGAGGGGATATCGGCATCATTGGTCACACATTGCCGTGCAGGCATCAGGGGATGTCCCATATCCTTTGCAAGGAAAACAAAAGGCTTGCCGGCAATGGCCGGATAGGCGTATGCGGGATGGTTGCCGGCAAATGTCGCCAGCGAACAAAGAGCATCAATGTCACCCAGGACGTCCAGCCAGTGAAGCAGATATTTTCCATATTTGTGCCTCCATTGTTCAATGCGCATTACCTGCCGGAGTTGCCAGAACATGGAACCTTCCAGCAAGACATATAACAATTGGTTGTTGCGCAAGTCCAGTTTGTCCAGTTCCCGTGAAAGCTCTTTCAAAATATGGGTGGTGGATTTCCCGTCCATGCCGAATTCAGCTTTCAGGTGTCTGAGTAGCGGAGCGTTCATTTCCCGGTTCTCTATCAGGCTGATCAGTTCGGCGTAGATAGACAGGATACGTAATTTCTTGTCATAAACTCTTTGCAGATTGCTGACAGGCTTTATCAGTCCGAAACTACCTATCACGAACAGTCCGAAGGCCAGTCCGAACCATGTCATCGGAATGACCCCGGCCACTCCCAGCATAGCCAGTACGATGTTGACTCCGGGAACTATTCCCAATAACGGGCGGCTCCACCATTTCTTGCTGAAATAAGCAGGTGCTTCCGTCCACTCTTTAATTTCTTCGCGGTCGCTTGTCGCCCCTTTGTAGAGCAGACCGGTAATCCGGAATGTTTCCCGGAAATCGGAATAAGCAGCCAGTTCCTTTGTCGCCTCCTGCCGTTGGATTATCTCTTCCTTTATCTCCAGATGATTTTGTAACCATTCTGCCAGTTTTTCCTTTCCGAATGAAGTGCAGGTACGGTTCAAGGCCTGAAACAAAGAGTGCCTTCCGAACAAGTCCAGGTCAAAAGAATACCTGTGGACCGGGTTTGTAAATTCCTTTCCGTCCTCAAAAGGCTCATAGTTGTCCGCCAGTGCGGAAAAGCTCGTCACTATTCACCCGTATGCAGGTTTCCAGCCAGTCTTTGCGGAAAAACAACCGGTTGTGATACTTCACCAATGCCAGAAAAGGAACGAAAGTGACCGCTATAGTGAGACATATAGTGGTTGTTCCTGCCTGATAGAAGTAGATTGTTCCTATAATCCCTGCTGCAAATAACAAGACCCTCAGCGTGCTGATGCGGAGAATCTTATTTTTTACCTGGCGGAGTTCTGCCTCAGCCTGTTCAATGCGCTGTTCGTATTTTGCTTTCAATTCCATAATGATAGGTTGTAAATATTTCCTTGCCATACCGGGTGCGGTTTTGCTGCGGAGAGGGGGGAAGCCTTCTGCGGCGATGCAAGGGTATGGCGAAGAACTTTTCATTTGTTTCCCGGCAAATATATAGAAAAAAAACGTCTCCTTCTGTTTCTTGTGTTATTTAGACTTATCTTTTCATTTTAGGAAGAAGAGCCTTCCATCCGGAATGATGGCGGTTAGACCGATGAGGATGAATGACAGGAAATGAAATTTTAACATAGCCGATGAATCCATTGTCAATAGGAAAAAGTATATTTGTCTGTCTGATAAAGATTATAAACTACTTGGGGTATGAGAAAAATGATATTCATTTTATGCATTCCGACCGCTTTGCTTTCGGCTTGCTCACCATCCGGAATGCAAGGTAATCCGGCGGCAGTACAAGCCGGTGCGGCCATCGGCGGAGTATTAGGCGCTATTGTGGGTGACAGGGCCGGCGGATATAACGGTTCGCAATTCGGCGCTGCTGGGAACTGTAACGGGGGCTGCTGTGGGAAATGCCATAACTACGCCTCGGGAGAAAACTTATCAGGTGGAGGAGTATTACGTGAAGACTTATCCTTCTTCTTCGCAGTATGAGCATACTTCCTCTTATGAGCCTTCGTCAGGATTGAGGATCATCAACCTGCGTTTTATCGATGATAACCGTAACCATGTTATTGATGCGGAAGAAGACAGCAAACTGGTGTTCGATGTGGTGAATGATGGGGATGTGCCCGCTTACAATGTTACTCCGGTGATAGAGGAAATGAGCGGCATGAAACATATTTTGATTTCACCTTCGGCTCAGATAGCTATATGCCTGTCGGGAATCAGATAAGGTATACGGCCACCATTCGCGGAGGCAGGAAGTTGAAAACAGGCCAGGCGCAATTCCGTGTTTTGCAACAGATGAGCAACGGGGCGGTGACCGAAGCGCATGAGTTTACTTTGCTACCCAAAAACGGATAAAGAAATAAGTTCCTTGACTGGCAGGGTCTCTGCGGGCGGATAACCCTTTGCCGGAGACAACGTAAGCGTTCGCAGCCCTATTGTTTAAGCCTTTCAGGCCGTCCGGTTACTATCTCCAAAACCTGCGGAGTTATCTCCATAGCCTTTGGAGTTAACTCCGCAAGCTTTGGGAGATAACTCCATAGTGCTATGGAGATAGTATATATCCTTTCTTCAGACCTTAGCAGGCGGGAGAAAAGGCCTTAGGGTGGGGTATGTGTGGAGTTACTCCTTGTTGATGATCCCTTGTATCTCTTGCAGAGTCAGATTTCCTGTGATGGCGATGATGGTAAATTCATTTTTTCCTGACTCATCAATACAAATTCCTTTTCTTTGTTTTTGTTCCGTTTCAGATAAATGATGGTTTTCTCGCCTTCATCGTTTATGCGCATCAACTCCTCGTAGCCGTTCTTGGGCTGATGAAAGCTGTCTCCTTTTTCAGCTTGGCGATAATGTCGGGTTTTTCACAACTTAGAATCTGGATGTTATCCAGTTTGGAGGCTACTTCGCTACTATTTACCCTTCCGTTTCATGTTGGGCATCAGGCTGAGCATGGCTTTTGAGATATAGACAGAGGTTACCCCTTCCATATCAGCGAACTTGTCGAAAAAACTGTCCTGTGCGTAGGTGAACAGTGAGCACAGAGAGAGCAATAAAGTAATGATATATGTACGTTTCATTGTTTTATGTTATTTAATCGGTTTAATTGTTCGTTTACGTTCTCTTGAATTTTTCCGGTAGCTTCCTGCACCGATTCCACCTTTTCTATTCCTTTATTCAGGCTGCTGGAAAGCATGATAAGTGCCTTCTGGGCCTGTGCGTATGCTTCTTCGGGGGTGGCGCAGGTATCTTGCGGTGCCGGATAGGGCTTGTATAGGTACAGTCCTACGGAGAGCAGGATGAGCAGGCTGGCGGCTATGCTTCCTATCCATTGCAAGCGGAGGGCCCGTATATGTTTTTTATTTTCAGCGTGCGTCTTTCGCCTGTATCCCATTCGTCTATCTTGCGGCTCAGCCTGCTTTCCAGGCCTTCCGGTATTTCGGGAGCGGGATGTGCTGCCAGTTGCATGAAGATTTCCTTCTCGGCAAGTAAATGAGCCGGAACGTCCTCTTCGGTAAAAAAGCGTTTCAGTTCCTTTTCTTCGGTATCGCTGGTTTCTCCATCGTAATACCGGGCCAATAGTCTTTCTATTTCATTTACTTTCATAGTTCATTATTGCATTATATTGTTCACGTATCTTTTTGCGGGCGCGGCTCAGCAACACACGTATGTTGATGGCATTCAGTCCGGTGGCTTGCTCTATCTCCTCAAAGGAGCAATCATTGACATCACGAAGCAGAATCACACGTTTTTGTTGCTCGGGCAGTCTGCCGATGAGCCGTTTTACCTGGTTCACTTCATCCCGCTGTTCTATTTCCCGGGCTATGTTGGTGTCCATGGGGAGGTTCAGCTCTTCGGGAGGGCGTCCGTCTTCATCCGGCTGGCTCCGGCGCAGGACGTCGTAGCACAGATTCTTGATGAGGGTGACACAATAGGCTTCGGTGTTCAGTACGTCCGCCAGTTCATCGCGCTTGTTCCACAATTTCAGATACGCTTCCTGCACCATATCTTCCGCATCCTGAGGGTTGCCCGTCAGCCGGAAGGCTACCCGGTAGAGTTTCCGGTGGTAAGGTAGAAATTGTTGCTTAAACTCAGCGGTGTCCATGCTTCTTTCCCGTTTCCTGATTTACTAATTTGTCTATATCATCCTTTGTGAATTTTCCGTTTATCTGTACCAGTGTACAGTCTTCTTTTCCGGTGCATACAAACAGCAGTTCACGGATAGCTTCCTTTTTTGTTTTCATCAGCACGCGGACTTTCTCGCCTTCATCGTTTACACGCATCAGCTCATCATATCCTTTCAGATTCAGTTTGTTCACTTTTTTGTTGAACCGTTCTTTTACGCTTGCCGTACAAGATTCCAGGTCCAGTACTTTTATTGACTTTATTTTTCTTATTATCTCAGCGTCTTCATCGTGTCCGGCAAACATTTTCCAAGAGACATCATGAAAGAAGATACTTTGACACAATCGGCATTTTTTTCGCTGCCGAATTCATTGAAAAGACCGTTGATGCCTTGGGCGTAGCAGATGGCAGACGAAGACTAGCAATAGAGTAAATACAAACTTTTTCATGGTTCTTATTTTGTTTTTGTTCATACTGAAATTGTTTTTTGAAAGCGCTTTCAATCAGATAGACGGGGGAAGCGGGAAAGTTGTTACAAAGGGAAAAGAATTTTTTTAAGTTTCTATGTTTGTAAAGAGGTTCAGCTTTACAAAGAAAGCATCATTCAATAGCCTGTTTGATCTTTCATCAGCATGATCACAGGCTTTGCCGGTCCCTTTAACCAATTCCTTTCATTCAGGTAATTTCGGGGAGTAGAATGAAGAAACCCTCGCCTTGTTTACAAATCTTTCACAAGTTCAAGATGAGAACAAGGGGTTTTTCTTATGAAATGATATTGGCTGGGGATTATTGGTTCCGCACAGGCAGCCTCACCCATAACCATCCGGGAATCAATTTCCAGAAGAATACGATAAACTGATAGCGCCAGTCTATGATGGCTACTCTTTTCCTTCGGGAGATGGCTTTTACAATTTGAGATGCCACTTGGGAAGTATGCATCAGCAGCGGATATTTATCATCTTTCAGCAAAGGAGTGGCGACAAATCCGGGACGGATATCGGTGAAGGAGATGTTTAGTTTCTTCATGTGTGCCAATTGGTCCAATGCATCTATGTACGTGTTCTGAAACCGCTTGGTAGCTGAATAAGCTGGGGCGGATCCCAGCCCTTTGGTGCCTGCTATGGAGCTGATTACGGCTATATGCCTTTCCCGCGTTGCTCAAAATAGTGATAGGCGGCATTGACCATCCGTATGAATCCCGAAACATTGGTGGCGGCGGTTTGTAATTCTATATCGGGTTGAAGTGAAAGATTTTGTTTGCCTATGCCCGAGCTGAGCAAGAACACATCCATACCTCCCATTTTAGTAATCAGTTGCTCCAATGAGAAAGGGGCGTCCTCACGGGTGACATCTATTGTCTGAGTACATACCTGTCCGGGCGCGGATAACCGGATTTTTTCCAGTTCTTCTTCTCTACGTCCTGCCACGCCTACTTGCCAGCCGTCTTTCAGATAGCATCGCGCCACTTCCAGTCCGATGCCGGAAGTGGCGCCAATGATAATGATTCTTTCATCCGCTTCGTCTTATTGTAAAGCTTGCTCAATGTCGGCTATGATGTCGTTTACATTCTCGATGCCCACTGAAAGACGAATCAAGTCCGGAGCGACTCCCGCTTCGCGCAACTGTTCGTCGGTGAGCTGGCGGTGAGTATGGCTGGCGGGATGCAGTACGCAGTCCGTGCGTCGGCCACATGGGTTACGATGCAGATGAATTTCAGCCTGTCCATAAATTCTATCGCTTCCTCACGGGTTCCGTTCAAGCCGAAAGCGATGACACCGCACGAGCCGTTTGGCATATATTTCTGTGCCAGATCATAGTATTTGCTGCTTTTCAGTCCGCAATAGTTCACCCATTTCACTTTTGGGTTGGCTTCCAGCCATTCGGCCACCTTCTGTGCGTTTTCGCAATGACGGGGAACACGCAGATGCAAGGTTTCCAATCCCAGATTCAGTAAGAAGGAATTCTGTGGAGACTGGATGGAGCCCAGGTCACGCATCAGTTGGGCGGTTGCTTTCGTCATGTAAGCCATTTTGCCGAACGCTTTGGTATAAGTCAGTCCGTGATAAGACTCGTCGGGCTGGGTCAGACCGGGGAATTTGTCCGCATGGGCTTCCCAGTCAAAGTTGCCGCTGTCCACAATGGCGCCTCCTACACTGGTGGCATGACCGTCCATGTATTTGGTTGTAGAATGGGTGACGATATCCGCTCCCCATTCAAACGGGCGGCAGTTGATGGGAGTGGCGAAGGTGTTGTCCACAATCAAAGGCACACCGTGCTTGTGTGCGATGCGTGCGAACTTTTCGATGTCCAGCACATCGATGCTCGGATTGGAGATGGTTTCGCCGAACAACGCTTTGGTATTCGGGCGGAAAGCTTGGTCTATTTCCTCTTCGGATGCATTGGCGTCAATGAAGGTACACTCGATGCCCAGTTTTTTCAGCGTGACGCCGAACAGGTTGAATGTACCTCCGTAGATGGTAGACGAGCATACGAAGTGGTCGCCTGCCTGACAGATATTGAAAATGGCATAGAAGTTGGCAGCCTGGCCGGACGAGGTCAGCATAGCACCCACACCACCTTCCAATGCTGCGATTTTTGCGGCGACGGCGTCATTGGTGGGGTTTTGCAAGCGTGTATAGAAATATCCCGAATCTTCCAGATCGAACAGACGCGCCATCTGTTCGCTGGTGTCATACTTGAATGTGGTACTTTGATAAATAGGCAAAACGCGCGGTTCGCCTTTTTTCGGAGTCCAGCCTGCCTGTACGCATAAGGTCTCCTTGCTATACTTCTTATCCATGTTTATATTGTTATTAAAATTACATATTCATTTATTTCGCAGCAAAATTAAGAATAATCTGTCATTTAGGGTTCAATTATTGAGAAAAGTGTTATATTTGAACGATTTTAATAAGCTTAACTATGGCAGAGGATATAAAATTCAGGCATACTATGCCGGTGCAGATACGATTCAGCGATGTGGACCAGTTTGGTCATATGAACAATTCGGTTTACTTTTCTTTGTATGATTTGGCAAAGACTACTTATATAAAAGATGTATTTGGCAGTGCCGACTGGAGTAAGCTGGCTATTGTGGTGGCCAATATCAATGCAAACTTCTTTATGCCGGTATTTTTCTCGGATCATCTGGTGATAGAAACGGCTGTGGTACATTTGGGGCATAAGAGTTTACTTTGTTGCAGCGTGCCGTGACTACGGATACCCATGAGGTGAAGTGTGAGTGCCGCACGGTGATGGTAGGTTATGACCTGGCTACCAAAGAACCGAAATTGATTTCCGAGGATTATAAGAAGGCCATTTGCAGGTACGAGGAAAAAACATTGGAGGAGCTGTCAAAAGAACGGAAATAGTTATTGATTTTCTGTGTTGTTGATGTTTTATCAACTATATGCATAATGAATAAAGGTGTATCTCACGACACACCTTTATTTTTCTATGTTAAAACATCTGTCCTGAAAAATAAACAGGAGGATTTGGCTTATTTTTTCCCGTATCCCGGAGTTTGAGTTAATAACGGATTCACATTCAAAGTACCGATATTAACCGGCCAAAGCATTTTATATGCTTCTTCTGTACCGAGGATAGGATTTGTGCCCGGATAGTTGGCATCGGCAGAAAAGACCAAAGAACGTCCGGATGCATCGTGCATACGCAATACGTCAAACCAGCGCTTGCCTTCACTGACAAACTCTTTGTCCCGTTCCTGCAAAATGGCTAGTTCATTTTCCGCATAGCTGCCTTCCGTGTATTTGTTTTCTTCAAAGGTGTCTCCGTATGCACGTTTGCGTACTTCGTTGATATACGAAGCACAAGGGTTGTTCAATCCGTTTTCAATTTCCGCCATCATTAGTAACGCATCGGCATAGCGGTAAACAGGGATGTCCGAAATATAAATGCGGTTGTCATTGGAATTGATTGTACCTATACGTTTTTTCATTACGCATCCGAATTCGCTGAGCGTACCATTATCATTTTTCATGTAATACTCCATGAATGTGGCATCACGACGGCTGTCTCCTTCTTTGAACGTTTTCCAGAAATCTTCTGTGTACTCGTCACGGAATACCCCACCGGTACCTTTCAAATTTAAGGTGTCTTTTTCAATTACTTTACCGTCACGACCATGTGCCTGCCCCAGAAATACAGCATCCTGATAAAGGAATCTGCTTCCGTCATTGCTGGCCTCACCCTCTACAAACGGCATGGCGAAGATAATCTCAGCGTTCTTTTATTGTCGCATGAGAAGATGGAGGCAAAGTTGTCCATTAATTCAAAATGTCCTATGATTCCGGATAAGGCGGTCTTGGCAGTCTGTAAATCGGTTGCCCCGGTTGCTGTGAATCCGGTGATGGATACTTTCGCTGCCCACATATAGATTTCTGCTTTAAGCATTAAAGTGGCATAGCGTGACCAGTCGTATGCATCAAAGGAGGTGTTATTTCCGAAATAGTTTTCGGATTTATTAATATCTGCTTTGATAAATTCCATCGTGGCTTCGGGTGTGGCGCGTTCTACATAGAATTTGTCTGCCGATGGCTTGCCGTCCAATATATCTACTTTGGTGATGAGAGGTACTCCCCCGAAAGTTCTGTATAGCATGAAGTAATACAGGGCTCTCATGCCATACGCTTGTCCCAAATACCGGCTCCGGGTCGCATCATCCAGAAACGTACACCCATTTTCTACTTCTTGGATAAAATGGTTTACTTGCATGATAGGAGAGTATAGTCCGTTCCAATTGGATATGCCGGGAATATCTTCCGAGATATTCTGTGACCGGATATCGGCATAGTTCAAGCTGGTGTTCAGCGAGGAGGTGCCCACACGTTGTGTGCCGCCGCGGAGTTCGCCCAAGGTGTAGAACATGTCATAGTAACTTCTTAATTGGGCGTGCAGACCCAACATGAATGCTTTGGGCTGGGAAGCTTCTTTCCAGAAATTTCCGGCTCCATAATAATCTTCCGGTGCCAGATCCAGTGCATCACAGGACGGCTGGAGAATGGTCATCACACATATTGAAAGGATATAGAATATTTTTTTCATAATCTGTTAGAGTTTATAAGTTAGAAAGAAACGTTTACGCCGAGAATGACAGTGCGAGGCAATGGGTATCCACCATTGTTGTCCGTCTTTTCCGGAGAGAATAAATGTTTGGCTTCTGTCAGGTAACCCAGGTTCTGACCGGTTAACGAGAGCATGACTGAACCTAGTCCTGCTTTGCGTACCCAGTTGCTTGGCAGATTATATGACAAGGCTATTTCACGGAAAGATAGATAGTCACCGTTGTAGGCAAACATGAGGATTGACGGCAATAATTGCGCTTACCCAACTGGTCGGCCCATACATAAGTAGGATATTGTGCACCGGGATTTTCGGGTGACCAGGTGTCGTGGGTTTCTGCAATGGTATTATAAGTACCTTGTGCGCAAGACATGATCCACATGGTTTTCCAGTCTACCGCTTTGAAACCGAGCGCATAGTCAAAACGTGCTGATAAAGTAAGGTCTTTCCAGGTGACTGAAGTATTGATACCTCTGTCCATTTGGGTACAGTTGTTGCCCACTTTCACCATGTCGTAATTGTCGATGATGCCGTCGCCGTTTACATCCTTCCATTTCACATCACCCGGCTGGATGCGGAGGGAGTTCGCTTTTTGATTGGCTGTCAGTTTGTTATATCCTTCCTCACCTCCGTAAAGGGGACGGTTGCTTGAGCGTTGTTACCACTTGACAAGTCGATCAGCCTCCTGGTATTTCATCTTCGGAACGATAGATTCCTTCGGCTACGAACATGTACAAATCACCTGACGTTGTCCTTCCTGATAACCGCCTACCCATGCTTTTTCATAGCTTCCGTCCTCCAGCTGGCGTCCGGTATATACTTGAAATGCATTTTGACGGTTTCTTTCCAGACCGTTGTCGGGCAATGCCACTACTTTGTTTTTATTTAATGCGCCGTTCCAGTTCAGATTCCATTTCCAGTCTTTGGAGTCGATAACTTTGAATGCCAGTTCGAATTCAAAGCCTTGGTTCTGGAACTTACCATTGTTGGAGGTAAAGGAAGAAACACCCGAAGTAGACGGGATGGTGATGTTGGCATACTTGTCACTGGTCAGTCGGTTGTAGTAAGTCAAATTGGCATTGATACGGTTGGCCAGAAAGCCTAGATCCAGACCGATTTCGAAAGTTCTTGACTTCTCCCATTTCAAGTAGGGATTAGGAAGGTTGTTCAACAGGAAGTAAGCGTTGCCGTTGTATTTGCTGCCTGCATAAGCACCTTGTACTGTGTAGTTTCCTACAAAATCTTTGTTTACATTACCATTCAGACCGAAGCTGGCACGCAATTTACCGAATGAGATGATATCGGCCCATTCACTGGCAAATTTTTCTTTGGAGAACACCCATCCGGTAGATACTCCGGGGAAGACACCCCAGCGATTGTCTTTGGCCAGTTTGGAGTAGCCGTCCCGTCTTAGAACAAAAGACAGCAAGTATTTTGACTGGTAGTCATAATTTACACGACCGAAGAATGACATGATACGCTGGCGGCTGTGTGAGGAGTCTATGCTGCGTTTGCCTTTGTCATCACTGGTATATTCCAAATCACCGAAAGCGTCACTGGGAGCTCCGATCCTGAGCACTGAAACCTTTATAATATGAGTCGTAGTACTCGAAGCCGGCCATGGCATCCAGATAGTGGTCTTTGTTTATTTGATAGTTGTAGTTTAACACTGCATTATAAGTTTGGTCCAATGTGCGCCCGTAGGAAGCCGAGGTGCTGTGTGAGGTTACCCAGTTTCCGGGAGAAGATAAATAATCTTTGTTGAAAGCTTCATATTTTTCTTCTGAATAGAACCAGATGGCGTTCACTTTTAATGAGAGTCCTTTCATGATATCTGCGGTAAAAGATTGGTTCATGGTGAACTTGTCTGTATTGTTGTCACGGACAAACTTGTCAAAATTGATTTGTTGGTTTCCGTCGCCTGAATTGGGTCCCAAAAGCATTTCACCGTCAGCATTATATCCACGGAAAGTGGGAGGTAATGATAAAACGCGTGAGAAGTAGTTGGCTTCTGCGCTTTGGGTAGGAGGAAGGTCGTTCCAGGTTGCATCTGCAAAGTTGAAGCTGGAGTTGGAGGTTAACCATGGTTTCAGCTTGTAATCGGCATTGAATGTGAAAGTGATACGTTGGTACTTGTTTCCTACGGCTGTACCTTCACTATGGTTGTATCCCAAACCTGCATAGTAGTTTCCCTTTTCATTTCCTCCGCTTACACTCAGGTTGTAGTCTTGTGAGAAAGATGGGGAATTGATATTGAAATCCGCTATATCTGTATTCTTGAAAATCAGTTGGTCTCCATAAATAGGATCAGTCATGGTTTCCCATCCTTGGTTGAGCAGGAAAGCCAGATCGTCCGAATATTTCATGGTACTCCATATAGCCTGGCTGTTTTCGTTTCCATTCAGCGGGATTGTCTTGTCATCATCTGCCCAATATTTGTTGCCTGTTCCATAAGGAGTGGTACCAGTCAGACCGGTCAGTGAAGACCATCCTTGTACGGCCGATCCGTCTGGATGTTTCATGTCTCCCGTGTAAGCATTCATGTAACCAGTGCGCATCCAGTAAATGTAATCACGCGCATTCATAAAGTTATAAGAGTTGTGGAAGTAGTTCCAGCCTAGTTTGGCCGAAAGTTCTACACGTGTACTTCCCTCTTTGCCTCGTTTGGTAGTGACTAGTACTACACCGTCATTGGCTCGGGCGCATAGATGGCGGTGGCGCGGCATCTTTTAATACTTCCATGGATTCAATATCGGCCGGGTTAATGTCACTTAAAGAACCGCGTACTTGGCCGTCTACCAGGATTAGAGGTGAACCTGAACCGTCAAAATTAGTACCTCCTCGAAGTACCAAGGTAGGAGCTGCTCCCGGATTACCGGAAGTCTGGCTGACGGATAGACCTGCTACGGCTCCTGATAAGGCTTGTGCCGGATTGGAATAAAGTCCTTGTTTTAATGTTTCTTCTTTTACCTTGGAAATGGAGTTGGTTACTTTTGTGCGCAACTGTTTGCCGCCATATCCGGTTACAACAACTTCTTGGAGCATTTCTGAGTCTTCTTTCAATGCTATTTTAAAAGTTGACTTCCCTTTACGCTTAAAGTTTGTGTCTGATAACCGACAAATGATACTCTGATACTGCCATCATTGGCTACGGAAAGTGTAAAATTACCATCTAAGTCGGTAACTGTACCATTTGTGGTGCCTGTTTCTACAATACTGGCGCCAATAACCGCTTCACCTGTGGCGTCTGTGACCACACCCGTGATTGTTTTCTTTTGTGCCATGGCTCCTATGGAGCATAACAGGCAAAAAGCATGAATAAGGTTTTCTTCATAGATTTGTTTTTAAAGTTACTGTTTGAAGTTCTATCAGAACTACATTCTTAAATTAAGTTTATATCACATCGCAAATATAGAATATTTTTTATTAAATCAACTTTAATTATAAAATTATTTTTTGATATATGACACAAAATGTATGAAACAGTCAATATTCACGGATAAATAAGCTAAATAAAAAGTATATAAAAAGGGATATCTTTTATCTTTTTCCGCCTCAAAGTAGCATAACAGTAGAAATTCAGTAGAAAAATCCTTTTAAAATTCCTTCTTAAATTAAAATAAAATTACAATACTATTTTCCCTTTAA
>ENA-OQIM01000477-OQIM01000477.1-human-gut-metagenome-genome-assembly--contig:-NODE-477-length-15202-cov-5.540431_pt1 | contig 15202 bp, 19 predicted proteins | sample MGYA00242579_ERZ504744 | MGnify/ENA primary metagenome ERZ504744 (study PRJEB26092, sample SAMD00036441) | human gut metagenome | host: Homo sapiens | study: EMG produced TPA metagenomics assembly of...
GCCAAGTCCCGCGCCAACGCGCAATACGCCGGCGACGCCGATCCGTACAAGCACGACGAGCCCGATGATGACGACTTCGACGATGATACGATGTCGAGGTCGAGGATTGGGACGATGACGACGAAGCCTGACAACTCCGGTCTGCTGGTCATCGACAAGCCGCAGGGCGTCACCAGCCACGATGTGGTCGCGGCGGTGCGTGGCGCCCTGCAGATGAAACGCGTCGGCCATGCCGGCACGCTCGACCCGATGGCCACCGGCGTGCTGGTGGTCGGCTTCGGCAACGCCACACGTCTGCTCAACTACATCGTCGACCACGACAAAACCTACCTGGCCACCATCAGACTCGGCCAGCGCACCACCACGGACGACGCCGACGGCGAACTGCTGCCGGGGGAGGGAACTATCGCCGAATTCCCTTCACGACAGACCGTTGAAGACGTCATCGCCCATCATTTCACCGGGCGCATCGAGCAGGTGCCGAACTCCTATTCAGCCATCAAAATCAACGGCCAGCGCGCCTATGATCTGGCCCGAGAAGGCAAGGACGTGGAACTCAAAGCCCGTCCGGTGACCATCTCGGAATTCAGCGTTTCGGCAGTGCGATACGGCTATGCTTCGACCACATGCGCGGGATCACCGCTTGCCGATGCCATCGAAATCGCCCCGGAGGAATCCTGCATGCCGAAACCGACGGGCAAAACGAACCGAACATGCAGCCAGTCATGGAACTCGACGTGGCCGTGACCTGCTCGGCCGGCACCTACATCCGCGCACTCGGCCGCGATCTGGGCGCCGAACTCGGCCTCGGCGGCCATCTGACCATGCTGCGCCGCATCCGCGTCGGGCGTTTCTCGGTGAACATGCCAAACGTCATGACCGCCCATACGGAAGCCAAAACCTTCACCAACCGCGAAGGCATCGAAGTGACACGCAACCGTGCGGTGCTTGACGATGCCGAGCATGCCGTTGACCACGCACTCGACCGGTCGCCAGCGCGGCCGCTTCCATGGACATGCTTCCCGTCACCGAACAGGAGGCGACGGACCTGCGGTTCGGCCGTAGAATCGCCCACGACATCCATACGACCATGGCCGCGTACGTTCCCGAAACCAACGATCTGGTGGCGATCGTGGAACGCGCCAAACGTGGCGAGACCAAGCCGGTCGCGGTCTTCAACTGAAACAATCAAGACCGGCCGGCACGCAATACGAACACGACAAACACACGGACAATACGCAAAGAAGGACACATGAAGACGATCACGCTTACCCCCGATGCCAGCGGCATGGTGGATTGGCCGACCCTGAGCAACGACAAGAAGTCCGTGGTGACCATCGGCTCATTCGACGGCATGCATCAGGACATCAGGCGGTCATCCGCCGTGTGGCCGAACTCGCCGAACAGGAGCAGGCGTTCTCCGTGGTGGTGCTGTTCGACCCGCGTCCCGCGCTGGTGCACGCTTACGCCGCCAAACATGACGGTCAGGAACCGCCCGCAGGCACGCCTGACACGCAGGCGCTGACCAGTGTGGACGAACGGCTGCGCGCCATCGACGCCATCGGCGTGGACTACACGCTCATCGTGCGCTACACCATGCATTCTCCGCGAAATCATACCGCTTCTTCCTTGGCCAGATGGTCGGCAAACTCGGCATGCGCACGCTGGTGCTCGGCTCCGACGCCGCCATGGGTGCGAACCGCGCCGGAAACGTGAAGGCCATTGAGAATCTGGCGCTCGCCACCGGCGTGTTCCAGCTGGAGGTCGTGGACGATTTCGGTCCGGGGCTGACCCGAGTGCCGGTCAATGCGAAGCCGGTGATGCCGTCCGAACCCGGCGAGCTTCCGACCCTCTGGAGGGGGCTTCCAAGGCCGAACGACGCGCATGGAGCAAGAAGCATCAGGCCAAGGAAGTGCGCACGTGGAGCTCCACCAATGTGCGCTATCTGCTGAGCCAAGGCCGTATCAAGGACGCAGACGCGATACTCGGCCACGCGCATGCCGTGGAAGGCACCGTGGTGCATGGCGAGGAACGCGGCCGCACCATCGGATTCCCGACCGCCAATCTGAGCGAGAACGTCGCCGGATACCTGCCGGTGGACGGCGTGTACGCCGGCTGGCTGGTCGATTTGGGGGAGAAGTCCGCCGACGGTGGCGAAGAAGCCGGGGAGAAGCCGGCCGACGGCGTATCGCAGCAGTATGATGCTTCGTCCGTCAACGCGCGCGTGGCCATGCAGTCGCCACACCGCTGGCCGGCGGCCATCTCCATCGGCACCAAGCCGACGTTCAACGAGGACGGTGACGCCGAACGCGTGGTGGAAGCCTACGCCATCACCGATGACTGGTTGGACCTGTACGGCCATCAGGCGCGCGTGGAATTCGCTGGATTCCTGCGCCCGCAGATCAAATTCGATTCGGCCGACGATCTGGTGGTCGAGCTGAAACGCAACGTCGAGGAGACGAAGCGCCTCACCGCTTGAGACGGATCGGTTCGATTGATTTGATTGGTTCGATTGACGCGAATCATTGACGCCATCTGTGTTTTGTTACCCAAACGGGCTTTCCCGGGTTGCAAAATGCGGATGGCGATGCCGTTTGGGCATCGGCGACCTATCGCAGAATCGCGGCCAGCGCGTCCTGCAACGTATCCGCCTGCACCACGCCCATTCCCGGCACGGCGACGTTCTTGCGCAGCGTCGGCACAACGGCGGTGGTGAAACCAAGACGCGCCGCCTCACGAAGCCGATATTCCAGTCTCGGCACCGGACGCACCTGTCCGGTCAACGAAATCTCGCCGATCGCGCACGTCGTGCGGGGAATCGGTTTCGATTTCGCAGCGCTCGCCAACGCGGCCACAATCGCCAGATCGCAACCCGGCTCACGCGCCTGACCGCCGGCGATTGTGGAAATGTACAGGTCGTTGGCCAGCAGATTGATGCCACCGTGACGATATAACACCGCCACCAGCATGGCGATACGGTTGGAGTCCACACCGTTCGCCGCACGACGTGGCGTCGGCAGCACCGACTTGGTGACCAGCGCCTGCACTTCAATCGGCAGACTGCGATGCCCATCCAACGTGAACGTCACGCACGTGCCATCCACCTGCGTCGCCGCAGAACCATTGCCGGTTGATAGGAACAGGCCGGACGGATCGGTCACCTCCTCAATGCCCTCGCCGCTCATATCGAAACAGCCGACCTCATCGGTCGGTCCGAAACGGTTCTTCACTGCACGCAGCATACGCAACGCGGTTTCGGCATCGCCTTCGAACTGACAGACCACATCCACCAGATGCTCCAACGTACGCGGACCTGCGATCGAACCATCCTTGGTGACATGACCCACCAAAAGCACTGGAATATCAAGGGTTTTGGCGGTGTCAATCAGCGCGCTCGCCACTTCGCGCACCTGCGTGGATCCGCCGGAGATGCCATCGACGTCCTGCGAGACGATGGTCTGCGCCGAATCGACGATGGCCAACGCCGGCTTGAACTGTTCGATAAGCCCCAACACCGTGGACAGATCCGTGGTGGAGGCGAGCAGTAGATTCGGCTCCATGGCGCGATGCGCGACGCGCGCATGCGGACCTGCGCCTGCGATTCCTCGCCGGAAATATACAGTACGGTATTGCGCTCGGTGGCGAACGCCGTCAGCCTCGCCACATTGCCGGCGGTTTCCAGCAGCAATGTCGATTTGCCGATGCCCGGCTCTCCTGCGATCAGCGTGACCGATCCCGCACGATGCCACCGCCGAGCACGCGGTCGAATTCCGAAAATCCTGTGGCGATTCTGGAGATGTTCTCCGTGCCTATGTCGTGATCGGCCTCGCCGCGGACGATGCGACCGGATGCGATTGCGTGCGCGAGGTCCGTCCCGGAGCCGCGGTACGCGAGCCTGCCGCGGGACGGGCTTCATGGAATTCCTCAATGGTGCCCCATTGACCGCATTCGGGGCAGCGGCCGAGCCACTTCGGGCCGCTCCAGCCGCATTCGGAACAGAGGAATTGCGAGGACGTCTTTGCCATATCGCCGACAATACGGAGGTTTTGGGACAAGACGTTCGCGGGTGGCGTACTCGTTGCACAGACATTGCGCTGAAAACCGTTTCGGGAACTGGATTCCATGACTTTGAGGGGATGGTTGCGCGTCTTATGGCTGTGAAAGAATGACAAGCATGTCTGATACGCAGAATTCCTCTTCGCATGGCAAATTGATTGCCGCCGTCGTAGCAGCCGCGCTTGTGGTTGTGCTTGCTCTGATTTCCGCATTTGTGTGGCCTGGTTGGGCCTTGAACAAGAACGGACAGGCCGGACAGGCCGGTCAGACGAGCCAGCAGGCTTCCACTTCGAACGGTACGGACGGCGACAAGACGGAGCCCACCAAACCGTCGATCGATGCCGTGGCATTGCCCGACGGGGCCAGCGAGCTGCTCAAGGCCATGCCGGATTCCGTATTGAATTACGCGCGTACCAAGGCTGACGCCAGCACGACGTGGTCCAGCACCTCTCCCGTCGAGGAATACGCGTTGACGTATTCCACCGGCAAGAAAGGACAGGACGTCACGCTGGAAGTGGGCCAGTGGAACGACGGCGACAAGGCGAAATCCCAGTACGACACGCTGGCTGAAGCCATGACCGGCAAGGAGCTGGGAAGCGGCAACGTGAAGGTCTCCGGCAAGACGACCGGCGCCTACAGCGCCAAAGCCGATCCGGACGACGATACCAAGGCCGTTGCCGTGTGGCGCAACGATACGGTGGTTTTCTATGCCACCGGCGCGAAGAACGACATCCAGCGTTTCTACCAGCAGTTCCCCCTGTAACGTCGACGGAATCGTCTCGATGGCGAATCGCGGCCGGCTGATGGAATATCACGCGGAAAACGAAACGTGATTTTCCACCATATGAATGCCTGCGCGCGTATTCGTCCCCGAAGCAGTGTAGTATTGGGCAAGTTGCAAACTTTTACCCTTTGAGTTTAAGGAACGGAGGCTGAGATGGGCTCGGTCATCAAGAAGCGCCGCAAGCGCATGAGCAAGAAGAAGCATCGTAAACTGCTTCGTAAGACTCGCCACCAGCGCAAGTAGTCTTCAGGCGCGTGTGAAGCGTCCGCTCAAACAAAATCCCGCGATTCCTTTCGGAGTCGCGGGATTTTTGCTATCTGCGCGGCGGTGTCGGCCGGTATATTCCACACCAGCCGACACGCCCGCCTGTCAAGATCTCACTTGTTGGGGTTGTCCATCACGCGCGGGCCGTTCGGATCGCCGACGATGACCTGGTCCACCATGTTCAGGAACAGGCCGTGCTCGACCACGCCGACCGTGGTGATGAGGTCCTGCGCGAGCTCCTGCGGGTGGTCGATGCGCTCGAGGTGCAGATCCACCACATAGTTGTTCTCATCGGTGCGCACCGGCTCGCCGTTCGCGTCGAGACGCAGCACCGGCTTGTAGCCCTTGGCCTCAAACTTCTTGACGACCTGGCCTGCGCCGAACGGAATCACCTCGACCGGCAGCGGGAACTTGCCGATGGTGTCCACGACCTTGGACTCGTCCACGATCCACACGATCTTGTTGGAGTTGGTGGCCACGATCTTCTCCCACAGGAGAGCCGCACCGCCGCCCTTGATGCCGTTGAAGTTCTTGTCCACCTCGTCGGCGCCGTCGATGGTCACGTCGATATGGTCGACGTCATCGATGTTGACGATCTTGATGCCGTAGCCTTCGGCCTGCTCCTGGGTGCGGCGGGAGGTGGTGACGCCCGTGAACTCGAGGCCTTCCTCCTTGACGCGACGACCGAGCTCGTCGACCAGGAAACGCACGGTCGAGCCGGTGCCCAGACCTGCGATCATGCCGTTCTGAATCAGCTTTGCAGCCTCGATGCCGGCCGCCTTCTTCAGCGCGTCCTGCTGTGCCTTGTCCATGATCCTCCTTCGATATGGGGTTAAGACCGTCTCCATACTATCGGATGCGTTGATTTTCAAGGCGCGAATGGTCGGTTGCGGGAGCAGGTGTCTGTTTTGGACTGCGGAAAAGTTTTCACGGAATGTTTCACGGTCCTGCGTGAGGTGGCGTGCAAAAAAAAGACGCGCATGAAATGACATGTGGGGAGCGGCTTGCGTAAAGCGGCTCCCCACATGTCTCGCTCAGCTATGTTTGACCGCGAACGGCGCCTCGTCCAATACCAGCGTGCCGTCACCCATCACATAGCCTTCCACGGCGATATACCCACGGATGAGACGTGGATTGCCGTCGAAGGTCGGGCTGGATTCCGGTGGGGGAGTGAACCGCACCGTACCCGACACCGACAGGCCCGATGGGCTTGGACGATGCGGCAGTTTCGGCAGATCCTGCGATTGCGATGAAGCTGCCTGTTCCGGTGCCGATTCTTCGTCGTCTTGCGATTCGCTGTGCGATTCGTTCGCATTCTGCGGTACGGCCGTGCTGTCCGTGTCCGTGCCGTCCGCGTTGCCCGTCACCGGCTTGTCGTTCTCGTCGCCTTCACGGGGAAAATAGTCGGGTTTGACCAGCATCTGCGCATAGGATTGATGCGGTTCACCCGGATTCGTCCGTTTTCCCGGATTCGTCCGGTTCTCCGGATTCGTCCGGTTCGGCTGGACCGCCCGCGTCCGGGAAGCTGGATTCGGGTATGACCTTCGTCGCTTCGGTCTCAAGCATTGTGGTGGTTTCCGCCGGTTCGGTCTCGAGCACGGTCGTTTCCACCGCATCATCTGCGTCGTCATCGGTTGTCTGTCCGAAATCCGCAAGGTCGTGGGAAACGCCTTCCGGCTCCGCCAGCATGCTGGCGATCGAACGCGGCTTCGTGCTGTTGCTGGAATTGGCGGTATCGGCACCGGAATCGCCGGTGCCGGTCGTGGCGGAATCGCCTTGTCCGCGTCCCATGTGGTATTCGGCGGCGCTGATCGCACCATCCATCAGCATCCTCGCATCCTCGGGAACATCGGTGCCACGCGAATACTCGGAAGCCAGTAGCGACTGCCATCCTTCCAACGGCAGATAGCTTCGCGCACATGCGAACGGCAATCGCCGCATACGTGCGTGCCAGCTCGTCCACTTTCTCGTTGCCCGCGTTGCCGGCATGACCCTTGACCCACACGAATCGCACCGACCCCGCCCTATGTGCGATCTCATTGTCGATGGCGCGGATCAAATCGGCGTTCTTCACCGGTTTCTTCTGCGAATTCTTCCAGCCGTTGCGCTTCCAACCCTGCACCCACTTGGTGGAGCAGTTGATCGCATACTGCGAGTCGGTCTCGATCACCAGGTCTTCGGAACCGGGATGCGCTCGCAACGCCTCCAGCACGGCGCATAATTCGCCGATCTGGTTGGTGCCGTTCGTCGCGCCGCCGGCATCGCAATCGCCGGCATGCTCGTGCCCCGGCTTGCCGCCTGCCGCGGGCTCGTGGTCGGCCCAGGCCCAACCCATCGGACCATTCGGATTGCCAAGCGCGGAACCGTCTGTTGAAACCGTAATCGTCATGCTTCTACCCTACGAAAGCCGCGCGACTCGCCGCTTGCCCGTCATACCGCATGGCAACGGCATATGCGATTAGTCGCCGAGACACAGCATGACGGAGGCGCGGAACATGCCGTCGCTGTGCTCGAAGGAGGCCGTGCATGGTGCCGTTCGGCCGTCTCTCGTACGGTGGCGGTGCCCAGCCCCGTGCCACCATGTTTGGTCGAGACGAGATCGCCGTCGATCTGTTCGATGCTGGTATCGGCTTCGCCGTACGTGTTGTCCACCGTGATGAACAGGGCCGCCGGAGGGCCGGAACGATACCGGATGCGCACTTTGAGCCGCCTCTCGCCCTGCGTTTGCTGGGTGATGGCCTCCGTGGCGTTCTCCAGCAGATTGCCGACCATGGAGCATAATTCCGCGTTGTTGATGTTGATGTATTGCGGCACCGCCGCTTTGACGTCCACATCCGCACCCAAATGCCGGACCCAATCGCAATAGTAGACAAGCACCGCGTTCAGCGACGCATGCTCGCAATACTGCATTGGTGCCGTTTGCAGCAGCCGGTGTTTGGACATCTCATCCAGATATGAGCGGATGCCATCCATGTCTTCAGCCGCGGCCAACGCCTGCAGTGAGTGGATGTGGTGACGCACGTTGTGCTTGATCTGACGCGCCTCACGGATCCGCTCGTTCATGTGTTGCAGCTGCAACGTCTGCAAAGCCTCATAATGCTGTCGCCTGCGGGCCGCGAGCAGACGGTCCGACTGCTGAATCATGTACCAGATGAGGAAATACACCAACACCATGAAACAGGAATAGACCACCGCCACGGTGAACGCGATTTCCAGCATATGCGAGTCCAGCAGCGTGGAATTGTCCGCCGGCATGCACCACACCACAATCGCGGACGAAACGAACGGAAACAGCCAGATAAGCTGCCAGAAGCCTTTGCTGATGGATGGGGAATCGAATGTGGCTGGAATCGAATCATGCAGCGGATGCCAAAGCGAGACCAGTACGACGACGTCAAGCAGCAGCAGATTGACCAGTCCCGGCCAGCCGACGCGGAGATTGGTTGAATCCGCGCCAAGAACGGCCACATCGATGACGAGCGACAGATAGTAGACGATCGCCACCATGTAGGAAGCCGTGGCCACAATCAGCAACAGTTGCCGCCATGGCAGTTCGGTCAGCCATCGCAGGACCAGCAGCACAAGCGGCGCGGTCGGAATGACCGTCCACAGTGATGGGATGCCCAGAGTGCCGCACAGCACGCCGCATAGCAGGAACCAGACCAGTCCGATGGACATGAACAGTGTGCCGTTACGGCGTGGATTGTCCATGTGACTCCATGCCATGATGAGCACAATGCCAGGCCGGACAACGCGTTGAGCTGCTCTCCGATGGCGAAGAACAGACCTGACGGGGTGGTTTGGGCGATGCCGTTCCGGATGATTTCGCCGAGTGGTGCGAACATGTCAGTCCTCCGTACGCATGCGGGTGAACGTGTATTCCGCGTATGCGCGGCAGGTGGTGGTCACCGCCGTTTTCGTGATGGGAATGCGTTTGCCGCCTTTCATGACGAACTGCGCGTTGGTGATGCCGGACACGTAGTCGAAGTTGACGAGCACGCCTCGCGCGGTGCGGTAGAAGTTGTCGAACACGGTGAGCCGTTGGTCCACGTCGGAGAAATTGGTGCGGATTTTGGTCTGGGTGCCGTCCGCGAACGTAAATTCCACGTAGTGCGCGTTGGACAGGGCGTATGCGATGAGCCGCCGGTCCATGGTCACGGCCGGATTGCCGAACGCCACATGCCAGCTGGAATCCACCGTGCCGGGCGACTGCGCCTTTGCCAGATGGGTGACCGGCGGTTTTGCCTTCAGCTGCTCTTCGACGCGTTCCATGGTGCTTCGAAGGTTTTGCGATTGACGGGCTTGAGCAGATAACCGCTCGCCTGCACCTCGTAGCCGAGCACCGCGAAATCGGTGCTGGACGTGATGAAGACGATCGCGCAGTCGTCGTTCTGATTGCGCAGCAGCCGCGCTATGTCCAATCCGGTGGTGGCATGCGGCAGATTCTCGTCGCTGAGATAACAGTCGAGCAGCAGCAGGTCGTAACGGCTGTTCTTCCAGCTTTCGATGAACGATTTCGCGTCGGGGAAAACGTCACAGACCGTTTGCATGGCATTCCTGCCGGCGGTTGCGCCGACGTTCCGGCCGTTGAAGTATTCCGCGCACATGGTGGCGATCAGTTCGCGTTCGGCAGGATGGTCCTCGACGATGGCGATGCGCACGTTCCCTCCTTGCTGTGCCGTGATTGCGCGGATGACGTTCCGGCTCTGCTTCCAAGCGTACCGGGAGAGGGAAATACGGGGTGCCGCGGAGCTTGCGTTTCATGCCAGAAAAGCACGTTTCGTGCCATACGGCGGATATCGACAACGAAAAAGACCCGCTCCATACGGAACGGGTCTTTTCGCGCTACGCCTTGATTACTTGGCGGAACGCCGTATCACTCGGCCAGAGCCTTGTCCACGACCTCGGTGGCCTCGGCGAGCACCTTGTCCAGAGCCTCAGGGGATTCGAAACTCTCGGCGTACACCTTGTAGATGTTCTCGGTGCCGGACGGACGGGCGGCGAACCAGTTGTCCTTGGTGGTGACCTTCAGACCGCCGATCTTGGCGTGGTTGCCGGAGCCTCGGTGAGCTTGGCGGTGATGTCCTCGCCGGCCAGCTGGGTGGCCTCGACGTCGTCGCCGGTGAGCTTGGCGAACTTCTGCTTCTGCTCGAGCGTGGTCGGGGTGTCGACGCGCTTGTACCAGCTTTCGCCGAAACGCTCCACCTGCTCCTGGTGCAGCTGGGCCGGGTTCTTGCCGGTCTTCGCGGTGATCTCAGTGGCCAGCAGGTCCGGAATCAGGCCGTCCTTGTCGGTGGTCCACACGCGGCCGTCCTTACGCAGGAAGGACATGCCGGAGCTTTCCTCGCCGCCGAACGCGACCTCGCCCTTGAACAGCGGGTCCACGAACCACTTGAAGCCGACCGGAACCTCGACGAGCTTGGCGTTGATGGAGGCGGCCACGCGGTCGATCAGGGAGGAAGACACGAGGGTCTTGCCGATGCCGGCGTTCTCCGGCCAATCCGGACGGTTGCCGCCGAACAGGTATTCCACGCACACTGCGATGTAGTGGTTCGGGTTCATGACGCCCCAGTTCGGGCAGACGATGCATGGCGGTCGGCATCCGGATCGGTGCCGCCGACCAGATCGTACTTGTCCCAAGCGCCGTTGTTGAGGGAATCGACCAGACCCTTCATCGCGTACGGGGAGCTCGGATCCATGCGGATCTTGCCATCATGGTCGATGGTCATGAAGCTCCAGGTCGGGTCGACCTGCGGACGCACCACGTCGATGGTCAGGTTGTACTTCTCGTTCATCAGCGGCCAGTAGTTGACCGAAGCGCCGCCGAGCGGGTCGATGCCCAGGCGCACGCCGGAGGAGCGGATCACGTCGAAGTCGATGACGTTCTCCAGATCGGCCACATAGTGCTCACGGAAGTCGAAACGCTCAACCAGATCGGACTTGACGGCCTGCTCGAACGGCACGCGCTTGACGTTCCTGAAATCGCCGAGCAGCTCGTTGGCGCGGTCGGCGATGGCGTTGGTGACGTCCGCCGGAGCCGGGCCGCCGGTGACCGGATCGTACTTGAAGCCGCCATCGGTCGGCGGGTTGTGGGACGGGGTCACGACGATGCCGTCGGCCAGGCCTTCGCCGGTGAAGCGCTGGGTGCCGTCGGCGGCGCGGTTGTGGGTCAGGATGGCCTGGGACACGACCGGGGTCGGGGTGAAGTCGTCACGGGAGTCGATACGCACGCGCACGCCGTTGGCGACGAGCACTTCGATGGCGGTCTTCCAAGCCGGCTCGGACAGGGCGTGGGTGTCGCGGCCGATGTACAGCGGACCGGTGACACCGGCCTTCTTGCGGTATTCGGCGATGGCCTGCGTGATGGCCACGATGTGGGCCTCGTTGAACGAGGTCTTCAGGGACGAACCACGGTGTCCGGAAGTGCCGAAGGAGACGCGCTGCTCCGGAACGTTCGGGTCGGGGACGACGTCATAGTACTTTCCAATGACCTCGTCGACATTGATCAGATCTGCTGGGGTGGCGGGCATTCCCGCATTTTTTGCAACCATACCTTCATTGTGCCACGAGTTTGCGCGGAACGCGGAAAGCCATCCCACAATGTGCGATGAATACGTTTTCTTTTTGACGTCTCGGCGTGTCTCCAGTATGGAATTGGGGTTTCAGTGTCCCGATGCCCGACGATTTGCGCATCGCACGCCGATAGTGTATCGTTTCTAACGAATTCGACTCATGCAGGGTTGCAAGTCAACATTTTTAGACGCAAGACCTGGAATGTGGCATTGGTTTGCCATGTTCCGGGTCTTTTTTGTTGCAAAAAAGCCGCGCTGCGTCATCGAATCCCATCGGAAGGAAATAGAAAGGAATCAGGATGGCTGACTCTCTCGCATCGCAGATCATCACTGCGATCGGCGGACCTGAAAACGTTCGCAGTCTGACGCATTGCGCCACCCGACTGCGCTTCGAGCTGGCGGACGCGTCCAAGGTGGACCAGAACGCCCTCGAACATATGAAGGGCGTGCTTGGCGCGGTCCCGCAAAGCGGTGACCGTTTCCAGGTCGTCATCGGCGGCGGCGTGGCCACCGTATACGAAAACATCATGCATCTGCCCGAAATGGCGAACGCCGGTGCCGCCTCCGCATCCGGCGAAGGCAGAAGAGCAACGCCGACGTCAAGGCCGAGGCCCGTTCCAAGGCACGCGGCAAGGTGGCATGGCTGGACTCCTTCTTCGAGTATCTCGCCGACTCCTTCCGCCCGATCCTGGGCGTGCTGCTCGGCGCCTCCATCATCATCGCCCTGGTCAACCTGCTCATCTCACTGAACGTCATTCCGAATGACGAGGCCTCCGCCGGCTGGGTGTTCGTCAAGGCCATCTGGAAGGGCGTGTTCTACTTCCTGCCGATCATGGTCGCCTACAACGCCTCCAAGAAGCTCAAGGTCGATCCGTGGCTGGGCGGCGCCATCATGGCCATCCTCATGACCCCGCAGTTCACCAGCCTGATGGACGCCAAGACCACCACGTGCGTGGAGAACGCGGCTCTGGGCACCAAGTCCTGCACCGCCAACATCTTCGGCATTCCGATGGCGTTGAGCGACTACAGCGGCAACGTGTTCGTGCCGCTGCTCATGGCCGCCGTGCTCGCCCTCGTCTACCACGGATTGAAGAAGATCATTCCCGAAAGCGTCCAGCTGGTGTTCGTGCCGTTCTTCTGCATGATCATCGTCGGCGCACTGACCGCCTTCATCATCGGCCCGATCGGCGTGTGGGTCGGCAACGGCCTCGGCGTCGGCCTGGCTTGGATGAACACCCATGCACCGTTCATCTTCGCATCATCATCCCGCTGCTGTACCCGTTCCTCGTGCCGCTCGGCCTGCACTGGCCGCTCAACGCCTGATGCTCATGAACATCCAGACGCTCGGCTACGACTTCATCCAAGGCCCGATGGGCGTGTGGAACTTCGCCTGCTTCGGCGCTACCGCTGGCGTGCTCTTCCTTGCTGTGCGTGACAAGGATAAGGACATGCGCCAGACCGCTTTGGGCGCACTTGCGGCCGGCCTGCTCGGTGGCGTTTCCGAACCGTCTCTGTACGGCATTCACCTGCGTTACAAGCTCATCTACAAGCGCATGCTGGTGGGCTGCGGTCTCGGTGGCGTCGTCATCGCCATCCTCGGTTGGCTCTTCCCGTCCGTCACCGCCGCCGGCCAGACCGTGCATGGCGTGACCACCACCGCTTTCGCATTCACCTCGTTGCTGACCATTCCGGTCTTCAATCAGATGTGGGTGTATGCAGTGTCCATCGCCGTGTCCTTCCTCACCTCCTTCCTTCTGATCATCACCTTCGACTACCGCACTCCGGAACAGAAGGCCGAAGTGCTGGCCCGCGCGGCTGCCAATCAGAAGACCGCTGTCTCGTCGGTCGAAGCCAAGGGAGTCGCTCCGGCTGCTGCCACCGCGACTGCCACTGTTGCCGCCACCAAGACTGAAGCCCCGGCTGCTGCTGCCGCCACCACCACCGTGGTGAACGCTCCAGTCGCAGGCCATGTGATTTCCCTGGATGAAACCGGCGATCCGGTGTTCGCATCCCGCGCACTAGGCGAAGGCGTCGGCATCCAGCCGGCAGACAGCACCGTCGTCGCGCCGGTATCCGGCGTGCTGCAGACCGTCGCCGAAACCGGTCACGCATTCGGCATCAAAACCGATGATGGCGTGGAAGTGCTCGTGCACGTCGCATCGACACGGTGAAGATGAACGGCGAAGGCTTCGATGTGAAGGTCAAGGCCAACGAACACGTGAACGCGGGGGACAACCTCGTTGTCGTCGACTTTGATAAGGTTAAGGAAGCTGGATACAGCACCACCACATTGATGACGGTGCTGAACACAGTGGCCTTCGCGTCCGTCACGCCAAAGACCGGCGTCGACGTCAAGGCCGGTGAGTCGGTGATCGACATTCAGCGCTGACCAATCGCATAGTCGGAAGGGGCCGACGTGGACGTTCTTCGCGTATTCAACAATAATGTCGTACTGGCAAAAGACGGCAACAGTGAGGTGATTCTCACCGGTCGAGGTATAGGTTTCCAAGCCAAGCCCGGCCAGCATGTTGACGACGCGAAGATCGTCCGTCGGTTCGTTCCCGCAGATGGCAAGGATCCCGACCATATGGCCCAACAGGTGGCCGGGATTCCGCCCGAAATCATTCGTCTCGTTACGGACGCCATGAACCGCACCGGTCTGAAGGAACAGGCCGACAGACAGCCTGCATTGGTGCTGGCATTATCCGACCATATTTGCGGTGCGATCCGCCGATCGCAAAACAAGCAGACCATCGAATATCCGCTGGAAGCCGAAGTGCGTTCGCTCTACGCGAGCGAATATGCCAAAGGCAAAGCTCTGGTCGATGCCATGAACACGTATCTGGGCGGTGCGCTGCCGGATTGCGAAGCCGTGGCTTTGGCCCTGCACTTGGTCAATGCGGGCTTCTCTACCGGCGATCTTTCCGCCACATACACCATGACCGGCGTCATCCAGCAAATGCTGACGGTCATCGAAGGCTATTACGGCATCACTCTCGACCAGAACAGCGTCAATGTGGCGCGTTTCATCACGCATCTGCGCTATCTTTTCGTGCGCATCCACCAACATGAACAGCTTGATGACGAGCCTGAGCCAATCGTGGAATCCATCAAAACCTCATATCCGAAAGCATCGGATTGTGCGAACAAACTTGCGATCATCGTCAAAATGCGATTGAACGTGAGTCTTTCGGAAGCGGAAATCGCCTATCTCACCTTGCATGTCGCACGAGTGACTTCTCATGCGACGGAATCGCATGAGAATGACGATACCAATGCATAATTTGCATAAAATACATAATCATCGTAATAAATAATTTAATAATTACGAATAGTTACTGATTTACATTGGAAGTATTGGCTTCGGGCTGCTTCCGGCACGCGCACGCACAAAGACTTACGCTCCACACTGAAACGAATGTGCTGCGTTTCGGGAAGCATGTCGTCCATCACCTGAGCCAACACGGGCTTCTCCAACTTGATTTCCGCGCTGACGCCCTGAATCTGGTCAACCGTGGAATTCGTG
>ENA-OQIM01000478-OQIM01000478.1-human-gut-metagenome-genome-assembly--contig:-NODE-478-length-15189-cov-2.472115_pt1 | contig 15189 bp, 20 predicted proteins | sample MGYA00242579_ERZ504744 | MGnify/ENA primary metagenome ERZ504744 (study PRJEB26092, sample SAMD00036441) | human gut metagenome | host: Homo sapiens | study: EMG produced TPA metagenomics assembly of...
CCTATGTGGGAAATGCGAATAGAAATCGAGTGATTTCCGAGACAGGAAAAAACCGCCTGATCCAGTCAGACGGTTTGATTCCTACTATTTTTGAGGGGGAGATAGAGAGTGGTTTTCATCTATCCAACACCTATTATATAGAGAAAATATGTTTAAAATATGTCGTTAATCTAAAAGAAATGGAAAATTTATAAAGAAAGTTTAAACAAACTTTATAATTTTTATATCCGGTTGCGCATGGTCTGAAAATGTGATACATTGAAAAAGTCTTGATCCTGCATTCTGCGGGATCTGTTCACGCATCGTTTCGATGCAGAAATCCATTTTATTTTATCGAAAAAAATATTGATCATGCACCATTTGCCGGGGAGGGATGCCTTTGTCTGTGGAAAAGTAAGTTTCTGTAAAAAAACATGTGTATAAGAAATGCCAGATCAGGCAGAAATGAGGAAGAGCCATGAAAAACAGAATATGGAAACAGATGAAGAAAGCCGGAATTGTGACAGTGCTGGCAGGAGCCATGCTGGGAGGAACAATAGAACCGGAGCTGACTCTGGGAGCAGATTTTTTGCCGGGACAGGCACCGTTTATCGATCAGAGTGTGTTCTGGAAAGACATAGAATCCGGACAGGCGGAGCTTGGGATCCGGATTCGCGGCCTGAATGAATGGCTGTCCGGGAGAAGGTTTTCGGAGGATAAGGAGAAAAATGAGAAGTGGGACGATGAATTTCATAAGATTGAAGATCCATCGGTGGAACAGGAAAAGGAGTCAGAACAGGAGCTGCCGGAGGATGACTTGCAGCAGGAAGAAGAGCCGGAGCAGGAGCTGCCGGAGGATGACTGGCAGCAGGAAAAGGAGCCAGAGCAGGAGCTGCCGGAGGATGATTGGCAGCAGGAAAAGGAGCCAGAACCGGAGCTACCAGAGGATGACTTGCAGCAGGAAGAAGAGCCAGAACAGGAATTGCCGGTGGATAAGGTTGTGGAAGGAATCGGAATAGAAATGGAGGAAGGATATGAGCACGTGGAGCAGCTGGCATCCGGGGAAACAGTACAGCCGGAGGATGAAGAGCAGGAGAAAACGGGTCCGCTCACACCGGAAGGAACGTCGACCGGAGGGGAAAATGTAGGGAATGAAGAGGAAGGTGAGTTTGAGGAGACGCAAAAGCTGACGCTGGTCACGTATATTTCGGAGTATTTTGTTCCGGAAACGGATTCTGTCCCGAAAAATATGGCTGCACAGCAGATTTCTGTAAGGAGCCAGAGCGGTGAAGCTACAGAGATCACAAAGCTGGAAAGCGTGCTGAACGTGGAGCAGAACGGGCAGGATGAGATTTTTTTCCGTATCCCGCTGATCCTGCGGCAGGAATACCGTTTTCCGGCAGAGAAAAGCAGTTATCCTGTGATTCAGGAGGAACCGCTTCAGAAGGACTGTACCGGTGCGGGAACCTTTCTCATGACAGAAGAAAACGGGGAAAAGCTGGTGATCGCAGAGGGGATCTCGCCTATGTTGGACGTGGAGGCTGCTGAGGCTGATATGGAATTGTCGGTAATTGCACAGAATAAAAAAATGAAAGCAGGGCAGACCATCCGTTATCAGGTAGAGATAGCCAATACCGGAAAGCTGGATCTTGCAGATATCCGTCTGACCAGCAGCCTTTCATGCCCTAAGATCCGGCAGCTGTGGGAAGATGCAGAAGGCCTTCTAACAGAAGGGGCTGTGGCGGAATTTGCAGAATTAAAAGCCGGAGAGAGCAGGAGCTTTTATGTACAGGCGCCGCTTCTGGATGAACAGGAAAAAGATCTGGAGCACCAGGTGGAAGCAGAGGCCAGGGTGAAGGACAGAGTGGAGGAGGTGATCCGGAAGAACGCTTCCACTATAAATGGTCTGGAGGCACTGAAGGCGGATCTTTCTGTAAAGAAAACTGCAGACAAAGAAACCGCTGCACCGGGTGAGACTGTGACCTATCAGATCTGTATCGTGAATACCGGTGAAAAAACGCTTCATTCGGTTGTGGGAACGGAGCGCTTTCAGGCAGCAGGGATCCATGCACAGTTTCTGGAGCAGGAAGGTGTAACGCTCAACAGCAGCCGTACAAAGGCAATGATCCAACAGATCCCGCCGGGAGAGGCAGTTTCTCTTCAGGCTGTGGTGAAGATCCCGGGAAAAACAGCGGATCAGAAGCTTTTTAACCAGGTGACGGTCACAAGCAAGGAAACCGGAGAGCGATTGATGGAGGCCTCCGCTTCTGTCATGGTAAAAGGAGAGGTGGCTATTACGCCGGAAGAAGGGCTGCCTTTGCAGGGAGATGACCAGGGTCCGGCTTCCGGTCAGATACAGATGGCAAGAACTGCGTCCACACATCCGAAGACCGGAGATGATACCAGGAGGGATTTGTGGACGCTTCTGGCAGTGACAGCTTTGGTGACTGTGCTGGGCGGCATCTGGCTTCGGAAAAAATATGCGGATATTTATGGAAAAAGCTGATGTTACTGAGAACGGAGTGAATAGTAACAAGCTGATATTTTACAAGGCGGCCGTACCTCAAAGAAACGTTGAAAACATGGGGGAGGTGTGCTATTCTATATGGTATGTACAGAAAATAAGAACAGTATATTTCCCGCCTCCGGTGTGCTGCCCGTCAGACCGGAAAAAGGGAAGATGGAGGAGAAAAATGAATCTTTTATCCTTATTGGAACATCTTGAATACAAATGCCTTCAGGGAAGTACAGAGCAGGAGGTTTCTTCTGTTGTATATGATTCCCGCAAAGTAGAAGAAGGGAGCCTTTTTATCTGCATCAGAGGTGCGGTCGTGGATGGACATAAATTTATACCTGATGTTGTGGCAAAGGGTGCGAAGACACTCATCGTGGAAGAAGCGGTGGAGGCACCGGAGGATGTGACAGTGATCCAGGTAGAGGATACCCGTTACGCCATGGCCTTTATTTCAGCAGCATGGTTCGGACATCCGGCAGAAAAGCTCAAAACCATCGGTATCACCGGAACTAAAGGAAAAACAACTACAACCTATATGGTGAAATCGATCCTTGAGAATGCCGGATATAAGGTTGGTCTGATCGGAACCATCGAGCTGTTATCGGGGAGAAGCATATCCCGGCAGCCAACACGACACCGGAATCCTATATGGTACAGAAATATTTTCATGATATGGTAGAAGCAGGCTGCGATGCGGTCGTTATGGAGGTTTCCTCACAGGGCCTGATGCTTCACAGGACCCAGGGATTTGTGTTTGATTTTGGAATTTTCACAAATATTGAACCAGATCATATCGGACCGAATGAGCACAAGGACTTTGATGATTATCTGCACTGCAAATCCATGTTTCTCAGACAGTGTAAGGTTGGTATCGTAAATCGTGACGATGAACACTTTGACCGCATTATCGAAGGCCACACCTGTAAACTTGAAACCTATGGATTTTCCGAAAAAGCAGATCTCCGTGCAGAGGGCGCCAGACTCGTTGGAAGAAAGGGCTATCTGGGAATTTCCTATCATGTTAAGGGACTTATGGATTTTCCTGTGGAGATCGATATTCCAGGTAAGTTCAGCATTTACAATTCTCTGACTGCCATTGCCATCTGCCGCCATTTTAAGGTATCCGAGGAGAATATCATCAAAGCTCTGAAGGTGGCCAGGGTCAAAGGCCGTATTGAGATGATCAAGGTATCTGACGAATTCACACTGATGATCGATTACGCACATAATGCCATGGCGCTGGAGAGCCTTCTTGGAACACTGAAGGAATATGATCCGCACAGACTGGTATGCCTGTTTGGCTGTGGCGGAAACCGTTCCAGCTGCGCCGTTATGAGATGGGTGAGGTTTCAGGAAAGATGGCAGATCTGACCATCATTACTTCAGATAATCCGCGAGATGAGGATCCACAGGCCATCATCGATGATATCAAGATCGGAATGGCAAAAACAGATGGAAAATATGTAGAGATCCCGGATCGTAAAGAGGCGATCGCCTACGCGATCCATCACGGTGAGCCGGGAGATATCATCGTCCTTGCCGGAAAGGGCCATGAGGATTATCAGGAGATCAAGGGTAAGAAATATCCCATGGATGAGCGTGTACTGATCCGGGAGATCCTGGAAGAAGATCAGAAAGCGTAAATGGATGATCTATGCAGATGTGATCATTGATATTTCCCATGAAAAGCTGGACCGGGATTTTCAGTATCGTGTACCTGAGGAACTAGTGCAGGCAATAAAACCTGGAGTTGTGGTCACAGTGCCCTTCGGAAAGGGAAATACCCTTCGGAAAGGCTATGTGACCGGGATCTCCGGAACGGCAAAATATGATGCGTCAAAGCTCAAGGAGATTCGGGGAGTGTCCACAGACAGTGAGACAACAGAATCCCGGCTGATCGCACTTGCGGCCTGGATGAAGGAGACCTATGGCTCCACCATGATCCAGGCACTGAAAACAGTTCTGCCTGTAAAAGACAAGGTCCGTGCAAAAGAGAAAAGACTGATCCTTTTTACAGGGAAAAAGGAAGAGGGGCAGGCACTTCTTGGCAAGCTGGAAGGCAGCCGCTTTAAAGCACGTGAGCGGTTCCTTCGGGCAATCCTGGAGGCCGGGAGCCTAGATTATAACCTATGCCTCCAAAGAGCTTGGAGCCTGGCATTTTCCGTTCTTGATTTTTTTTTGAGAAAAAAGGTCTGATAACTATTGAAAGTCAGGAAATGTATCGCATTCCCGAGGGGCTCGGCTTGGTGAAGGAGAACATGGAGCTTAGTCTGAACCAGGAACAGCTTTTGGCGGCAGAGCAGATCTTTCGGGAATGGCAGGAGCCGGACCCAAGGCCTGCACTTCTTTTCGGAGTGACCGGAAGCGGAAAGACCCAGGTTTATATGCGCCTGATCCAGAAGGTACTGGAGGAGGGAAAACAGGCGATCGTGCTGATCCCTGAGATCGCGCTTACTTATCAGACAGTTAGGCGCTTTTATGCCATGTTCGGAGATAAGGTTTCGGTTCTGAACTCCAGACTTTCCCAGGGAGAACGTTATGATCAGTTCAAAAGAGCAAAAACGTGGTGGAGATCCAGGTGATGGTAGGACCAGATCCGCACTGTTCACACCGTTTTCAGATCTGGGACTGATCGTTATCGACGAAGAGCATGAACCACCTACAAAAGTGAGAATACGCCAAGATATCATGCACGTGAGACTGCCATTGAGAGGGCACGAATGGAACATGCCCGTGTGGTCATGGGATCAGCCACTCCGTCATTGGAAGCCTACAGTCATGCCTGTGACGGAGAATATCTTCTGGTAAAGTTAAACGCACGTTATGAGGAAAGGCCTCTTCCACAGGTATCAATCGTGGATCTTCGGGAAGAATTAAAGAAAGGAAACCGCTCGGTACTGAGTCTGGAGCTGAAGAGGGATCTGGAGCAGGTCCTTGAAAGAAGAGAACAGGCCATGCTGTTTCTGAACCGGAGAGGATATGCGGGCTTTGTTTCCTGCAGAGCCTGCGGTCACGTTATGAAATGTCCCCACTGTGATGTATCTCTAAGTGAACACAATGGCAATCGTCTGATCTGTCATTATTGCGGCTATGAGACTGTGAAACCGGAAATCTGTCCGTCCTGTGGTTCACCGCACATTGGTGGATTTAAGGCAGGAACCAGCAGATCGAGAAGGTCATTGAAAAAGACTTCCCGAAAGCCAGGGTACTTCGAATGGATTTTGATACTACAAGGACCAAGGACAGCTATGAGAAGATCCTGGCTTCTTTTGCAAAGCATGAGGCAGATATTCTGGTGGGGACCCAGATGATCGTCAAGGGACATGATTTTCCGAATGTGACTCTGGTAGGAGTGATTGCAGCAGATCTTTCGCTGAATATGGATGACTATCACTGCGGGGAGCGTACATTCCAGCTTCTGACTCAGGCAGTTGGACGTTCCGGCAGAGGGAATCGGCCGGGGCAGGCGGTGATCCAGACATATCAGCCGGAGCATTACAGTATCCAGGCTGCGGCTATTCAGGATTATAAGAAATTTTATAAAGAAGAAATGGGGTATCGGATGCTTCTGGACTATCCGCCGGCAGCCCATATGATGACTGTTTTTGGCGCTGCCAGGATGAAGAACTTCTGAAAAATGCCATGTATTATATAGAAGTTTTTATCCGCAGGGTAAGTCCGAAGGGAAGAGCTTCACATGATCGGCCTGCAGCTGCATCGGTAGGTAAGGTAAAGGATGTTTATCGTCAGGTGATCCATTTGAAGCACAGGGATATCTGCTTTCTCACAGCAGTCAGAGAGAAGCTGGAGAAATATATAGAGATAAATTCCGGATTCCGGAAAATATACATTCAATTTGATATGAATTAAAGGAGAAGAAAAATGGCACTTAGAACAATCCGTGTACAGGGGGATTCTGTACTGACAAAAAAATCCCGGACAGTAGACAAAATGACACCGAGGATCGGGGAACTGATCACAGATATGCTGGATACCATGTATGATGCAATGGGTGTTGGCCTCGCTGCACCACAGGTAGGAATCCTGAAACGTATCGTTGTCATCGATGTAGGTGAGGGCCCGATCGTGCTGATCAATCCGGAGATCCTTGAGACAAGCGGCGAGCAGACCGGTGACGAGGGATGCCTGAGCGTTCCGGGAATGGCAGGACAGGTAACACGTCCGAACTATGTGAAGGTAAAAGCACTTGATGTAAATATGAACGAACAGATCTACGAGGGAGAGGGCCTTCTGGCAAGAGCATTCTGTCATGAGATTGACCATCTGGATGGAAAAATGTATACAGAACTTGTGGAGGGAGAACTTCACAAGGTAACTTATGATGAAGAAGACTAAAGGCGGGATACTATGAAGATTGTTTATATGGGAACTCCGGACTTTGCGGTGGCGCCTCTTGCAGCACTGGCAGAGAACGGATATGAAGTGGAGGCTGTGATCACACAGCCGGACAAACCGAAGGGCAGAGGCAAAACTATGATGCCTACTCCTGTAAAAGAAGAAGCACTGAAACACGGGATCCCGGTACTGCAGCCGGTGAAGGTAAGAGATCCTGAATTTGTGGAAGAACTGAAAAATCTTGCACCGGACATCATCATTGTTGCAGCATTCGGGCAGATCATTCCAAAGAGCATCCTGGATATGCCGAGATTCGGATGTATCAATATCCATGCGTCTCTGCTTCCTAAATATCGTGGAGCTGCACCAATCCAGCAGGCGGTGATCGACGGTGAAAAAGAATCCGGCGTTACCATTATGCAGATGGGAACCGGTCTGGATACCGGTGATATGATTTCCAGGATCGTGGTTCCGCTTGCCAAAGATGAGACAGGTGGAAGCTTGTTTGATAAGCTCGCACAGGCAGGTGCAGAGCTTCTGGTACAGACTTTACCGTCCATTTTTGACGGAACTGCAACCCGCGAGAAACAGCCGGAGGAGAGTCCAACACCATATGCTGCCATGATCTCCAAAAAATGGGGCTTCTGGATTTCAGCAAAAATGCGGAAGAACTGGAGCGTCTGGTAAGAGGCCTTGATCCATGGCCAAGCGCTTTTACCTTTATCAATGGAAAAACATTGAAGGTCTGGAAGAGCTCTGTTCTGGAAAAACAGGCACAGGAAGCACCGGGAACTGTGATAGCCGCTGACAAAGGAGGAATCCAGGTAGCATGCGGCCAGAAGGTACTCGTGCTCCATGAAGTGCAGCTGGAAGGCAAAAAACGCATGGAAGCGGATGCGTTCCTTCGGGGATATCAGTTGAAACCAGGAGACATGTTCAGAGATTCCAGGGAGTGATGAGTTATGTACGGATATGGTTATTACGGATGGGGAATGGACCCCACGATTCTTTTGCTCGTGATCGGAATGCTTCTTTCTCTTGCGGCATCCGCGAAGCTGCGCAGTACCTTTGCAGTCTATAAAAAGGTCCGGAGTCATTCAGGTATCACCGGTGCGGAAGCTGCACAGAGGATCCTGAGAGCGGCTGGGATCACAGACGTACAGGTGGTTCCAATCCGCGGAAGTCTTACGGATCACTATGATCCGAGAACGAAAACGGTTTCCCTTTCAGAAGATATTTATGGAAGAAATTCTCTGGCGGCTGTGGGGGTGGCAGCACATGAATGTGGCCATGCGATCCAGGATGCGATCAATTATGCACCACTGAATATCCGTTCAGCCATTGTACCTGCCGCAAATATTGGTTCCCAGCTTTCATGGCCGCTGTTTATCGCAGGACTGATCTTTTCCATTGATCCGCTGGTAACTCTGGGAATTGTTTTGTTTTCACTGGCAGTACTGTTTCAGCTGGTGACACTTCCGGTTGAGATCAATGCGTCTTCCAGAGCGCTTAAAATGCTGGAAAGTACAGGTATCTTAGGTGCAGATGAAAAAAGGGTGCAAGAAAAGTACTTACAGCGGCAGCGCTTACCTATGTAGCAGCTCTGGCGGCATCTATTCTGCAGCTTCTGAGACTGATTATCCTTGCAGGAGGTAGAGATCGTGATTAGCAGCGGAGTAAATACCAGAGAACTGATCCTTGAGATCCTATTACAGATCGAGGAGGAGGGTGAGCACAGCCATATTGCGATCCGGAATGCGCTTTCCAAATATCAGTTTCTTCCGAAACAGGAACGTAGCTTTATTACAAGAGTATGTGAGGGAACCCTGGAATACAGGATCTATATTGATTATGTCATCGATTCTTTTTCCAAGGTTTCTGTAAACAAGATGAAACCGCAGATCCGTGAGATCCTGAGAAGTGCGGTATATCAGCTGAAATTTATGGACAGTGTTCCGGACAGTGCAGTATGCAATGAAGCGGTAAAGCTGGCACAGCGAAGAGGCTTTTATAATCTAAAGCCCTTTGTCAACGGGGTGCTCCGTACGATCGCAAGAGAGATCGGTGATCTGGAGCTTCCTTCCAGGGAAGAAAACGAAGTCCGTTATCTTTCTGTGAAATATTCCATGCCGGAATATCTGGTAGAAAAATGGAAAGCAGCCTACGGAGTGAAGACTACGGAGAAGATCCTGGAGGATTTTCTGACAGAAAGACCGATCACAGTACGGTGCCGTACTCATAAGGCGTCTCTGAGAGAAATCGTCACCAGTTTGAAGTCTCAGGGAGTGACAGTGGAACAGGCTCCTTATCTTCCCTATGCACTGAAGATTTCCGATTACAATCATATTTTGACACTTGAGACCTTCCTTCAGGGAAAGATCCTGGTGCAGGATGTAAGCTCTATGCTTGTAGCGGAAGCTGCAAGTCCGAAAAAAAGGTGACCATATCATCGACATGTGCGCTGCACCAGGTGGAAAAAGCATCCATGCGGCAGACAAAATGGGGGATTATGGAAATGTGGATGCCAGAGATGTAAGTCAGTATAAGGCAGATCTTATCAAAGAAAACATCCACAGGACCGGAGTGATCAATGTGGAAGCCAGAGTTCAGGATGCAACGGTATATGATCCGGATTCCGAACAGGCTGCGGATATTGTGATCGCGGATGTACCGTGCTCCGGTTATGGAGTTATCGGCAAGAAACCGGAAATCAAATACCGGGCAACTCCGCAGAAACAGGAAGAGATCGTAATGCTCCAGAGAATGATCCTGGATAAGGCTGCAAAGTATGTGAAACCGGATGGAACGCTGATCTTCAGCACATGTACCATTGCCCGGGAAGAAAACGAAGAAAATGTATTATGGTTTTTAAAGAATTATCCGTACCGGCTGGAAAGCCTGGATCCGTATATTCCGGAGGAACTGCACTGTAAATCCACGAAGCTTGGCTATCTGCAGCTTCTGCCGGGAATACATAAGACAGATGGATTCTTTATTGCCAGATTCAGAAGGAAATAACAGAAAATGACAGATGTAAAATCCATGACCATGGAGGAATTGAAGGAATTCATGACAAAGATCGGTGAAAAGCCTTTCCGGGCGAAACAGATCTATGCATGGCTTCACCAGCAGCTGGTTACCTCCTGGGATGAAATGACAAATCTTTCCAAAAGCCTCAGGGAAAAGCTTTCGGCTATCCGATCACAGCACTGACCCAGGCAGATGTAAGGATCTCAAAAATTGACGGAACCAGAAAATATCTGTTCCAGCTGGAAGATGGAAATGTGATCGAGAGTGTTCTCATGCGGTATCACCACGGAAATTCTGTGTGCATTTCTTCTCAGGTGGGCTGCCGTATGGGATGCAGATTCTGTGCATCTACCATCGGAGGACTGACCAGATGCCTGAAACCGTCCGAGATGCTGGATCAGATTTACCGTATCCAGGCAGATACCGGTGAACGTGTGGCCAATGTAGTTGTGATGGGAACCGGTGAGCCGATGGATAATTATGACAATCTTGTCCGTTTTGTCCGGATCCTTACCGACGAAAACGGTCTTGGGATCAGTCAGAGAAATGTGACGGTTTCTACCTGTGGGATCGTGCCGAAGATGTATGATCTGGCTGAAGAAAAGCTTCAGATCACTCTGGCACTTTCCCTTCATGCTCCAAATGATGAAAAACGACAGGAACTGATGCCGATCGCGAATAAGTATTCCATGGATGAGGTTCTGGATGCCTGCAGAAATTATTTTGACAAAACAGGCCGAAGGATCACCTTTGAGTACAGTCTTGTAGCCGGCGTCAACGACAGTGAAGAAGATGCGAGACAGCTGGCAGGCCGTATAAAAGGCATCAATTGCCATGTAAATCTGATTCCGGTCAATCCCATCAAGGAACGCTCCTATGTGAGGTCTACTCGACAGGCTGTGGAGAATTTCAAAATAAAACTTGAAAAATACGGAATTAATGTTACTATTAGAAGGGAAATGGGCAGCGATATCGACGGTGCCTGTGGACAGCTAAGAAAAAGTTACATGGAAAAAACAGAAAGCGAGAAGTGACATGAGGATATACTCAGCTACTGATGTAGGGCAGAAGCGGAAGATGAATCAGGATTACGTGTTTGCATCTGAAGGTCCGGTTGGAAATCTGCCTAATCTTTTCACAGTCGCGGACGGAATGGGCGGCCATAACGCCGGTGACTATGCATCCTCACATGCAGTACGGATCCTTGTGGATGAAATCCGTGAAGATGCGGATTACAATCCTGTGAAGGTTATTCGTCATGCGATTGAAGCTGCGAATACGGAGATCAGAAACCGTGCGCAGGAAGACGAAAACCTCCGGGGCATGGGAACCACTATGGTGGTGGCGACTATTGTAGATCAGTATGCTATGTAGCCAATGTGGGTGACAGCCGTTTATATGTGATCCAGGACGGGATCCGCCAGGTCACCAGAGATCATTCACTGGTACAGGAAATGGTGAGAATGGGCGAGATCAGCGAAGCGGAAGCACGGAATCATCCGGATAAGAACATCATTACAAGGGCACTTGGCGCGGAGAAAACGGTGGATGTGGATTTCTTTGATCTGAAACTTGAAAAGGATGTACGATCCTGATGTGTTCAGACGGTCTCAGCAATATGGTTGAAGATGAGAAGATCCAGGAGATCATATCCGATCCGGAAGCAGATATTGATCAGAAGGGCAGTGCGCTCCTTCGGGAAGCAAATCAGAATGGTGGTAAGGATAATATTGCAGTCGTACTGGTAGAGCCATTCACGAATGAGGTGGAAGCATGTTGAAGACGGGAATGATCATAGCCGAGCGCTATGAGATCGTAGGAAAAATCGGAACTGGCGGAATGGCAGATGTCTATAAGGCTATGGACCATAAGCTGAACCGTTTTGTTGCCGTGAAGGTCCTGAAACCGGAGTTTCGGGAAGACACCACGTTTATAAAGAAATTCAGAAGTGAGGCCCAGGCGGCAGCTGGTCTTACACATCCGAATATCGTCAATGTATTTGACGTAGGAGATGACGGCGGTGTTTATTACATTGTTATGGAACTGATCGAGGGTATCACTCTGAAGGAATACATCTCCAAGAAGGGAAAGCTTTCCATTAAAGAGGCTACAAGTATCGCAATCCAGGTTTCTATGGGTCTGGAGGCGGCACACAGCCATGGTATCGTTCACAGAGATGTGAAACCTCAGAATATCATTATTTCCACAGATGGTAAAGTAAAGGTGACAGACTTTGGAATTGCCAGAGCTGCATCTTCCAATACGATCAGCTCCAATGTAATGGGATCTGTACATTACAGTTCACCTGAGCAGGTGAGAGGCGGATACAGCGATGAGAAGAGCGATATCTATTCTCTTGGAATCACACTGTATGAGATGGTCACAGGAAGAGTTCCTTTTGACGGAGATACCACTGTGGCGATCGCTATCAAGCATCTGCAGGAAGAGATGGTCCCGCCAAGTGTTTATACACCGGACCTTCCGTACAGTCTGGAGCAGATCATTCTGAAATGTACACAGAAAAGTGTAGATCGTCGTTACAGCCGTATGGAGGATGTGATCGCAGACCTGAAGCATTCTCTGATCGATCCCCAGGGTGATTTTGTAAGGCTTACTACAGTTGACAACGATGCCAAGACGGTTGTGATCTCAGAAGAAGAGCTTGGTGAGATCAAACATACACCGAAGCAGATCACAAAACCGGAGATCACTACACTTGAGGAAGAAAAATACGACGATAACGATTACGATGATGCAGAGGAAGAATACAGACCGAGATCCGAGCATAGATCCGGAAAGAAAAAGAAGCATCATGGTTCCGGAAGAGCCTGACTATTGCGGCACTGATTGGCGGGGCAGTCCTTCTGATCGTTCTTGTGGTAGTGCTTGGACGTGCCGCAGGACTGTTTGGAACAGGCAGCAGCGGAACTGCAGACAGCAGCAAGGCAGAGGCGAAGCAGGAATCAGCAGCTGACGGGCTGGCAACCGTTCCTGATCTTGTAGGCAAAACAGAGGAAGAGGCCAAAACACTTGCAAACGATGCACATCTGGTGTCCAGATGGCCGGTGAGGAGGCATCTGATCAGGAAAAAGGCAGGATCTCCCGTCAGAAGACAGCAGCGGGAACACAGGTTGAAGCCAATACAACTGTGAAATACTGGGTGAGCACCGGAACAGCGCAGGTTACGATCCCGGATCTGGATGGACGTACAGGAATTGATGCACAGCAGACTCTGGAAGATCTTGGACTTCAGGTAAATGTCCAGAAAGAATACAGTGACACAGATGACAACGGATATGCACTGGTAGATCCGGGATATGTTTACAATGTCGAGCCGGCAGCAGGTACTTCTGTGCAGGCAGGCTCTTCTGTAACACTGACAGTCAGTCGAGGGGTTGATTATGGCGATAATGCTGAGGTTCCGAGTGTTGTAGGAATGACCAAGGATGCTGCGCTTACTATTTTAGGTAAATTTATTGATATTCAGATAACAGAACAGCAGAGTACAGAAGCTGCAGGTACAGTTATCGCACAGGATCCGGAAGCCTATGCGGCAGCAGACCCGGATCAGCCGATCAGCATTACCATCAGCTCCGGTGACAAGGCTCCATCCACAGACAGCACAGCATCTGCAGATAGCACAGCATCCACAGACAGTACAGCATCTGCGGACAGCACAGTATCCACAACTACATCTACAGCAGATGTCAATGCAAACACAGGCTGGAAATGTACACAGACACTGGATACACCGTCTGGTTACAATGGAGGAGCAATTCGTCTGGAACTGATCCAGGACGTAAACGGTGAGCCTAAGGCATCCACTATCATTGACGGACAGAATATCAGCTTCCCGTATCAGCTTAATATCTCAGGTGCTGAGGCATTACCTCAGGAACCATCTATCTCTATGAGGAGGTAGACGGGGATTATCAGCAGCTTGGAACCTACACGGTTACATTCAAGAAAGCTGAGTGATCATGCAGGGAAAGATAATCAAAGGTATTGCCGGATTCTACTACGTATATGCAGAAGACGGCAATACATATGAATGCAGAGCCAAGGGAATTTTCCGTAAGGATAAATTCAAGCCTCTGGTAGGTGACAATGTGGACATTACAGTTCTGGATGAAAAGGAACTGGAGGGAAGTGTGACGGAGATCCACAAGCGGAAGAATTCTCTGATCCGTCCGGCTGTGGCCAATGTCGATCAGGCACTGGTGATCTTTGCCATGGATAATCCGAAGCCGAACTTCATGCTTCTGGATCGTTTCCTCATTATGATGGAGAGGGAAGGTGTTCCGGCAGTCATCTGTTTTAACAAAAAAGATCTGGCAACAATGGAAGAGCTGGAATTTCTCTGTGAAACATACCAGAGCTGCGGCTATCAGGTAATCCTGTCAAGTGCCTGAAGGGGGAAGGTCTTGCAGAGATTGAAGAGGTCCTGCAGGGAAAGACCACCGTTGTGGCCGGCCCTTCCGGCGTGGGGAAATCCTCTCTTACCAATTCTCTTCAGGAAGAAGTGGAGATGGAAACCGGTGAGATCAGCCGTAAGCTGAAACGGGGAAAACATACCACGCGCCATGCACAGATCATACCGGTGGCACAGGATACATTCCTTGTGGATACGCCGGGATTTTCCTCCTTATATATTGAAAATATGGAGGAGCAGGAACTGAAGGATTACTTTCCGGAGTTCCGAAGATATGAAGGACAGTGCCGCTTTCAGGGGTGCCGTCACATACATGAACCGGGCTGCGCCGTTAAGGAAGCCCTTGAGAACAATGAGATCAGCAGACTCCGATATGAAGATTATCTGGAGCTGCACCAGGAATTAAAAGAGAAAAGGAGATACTGAGTCATGGAATACCGATTGTGCCCGTCGATCTTATCAGCAGATTTTAACAGACTGGGAGAACAGATTAAAATTCTGGAAAAGGAAGGCGTTGAATATCTGCATATTGATGTTATGGATGGAGATTTTGTTCCCAGCATTTCTTTTGGAATGCCAGTGATCAAATCAATCCGGAAAGAATCCAACATGTTTTTCGACGTACATTTGATGGTAACAGAACCGGAAAGATATATCCGCGATTTTGTAGAATGCGGAGCAGATTCCATTACTGTACATGCGGAGGCATGTGAGGATCTGGAACGTACACTGGAGCAGATCAGGGCAGCAGGCGTAAAGGCGGCAGTTTCAATCAAGCATCCACACCGGTAAATGACATCAGCCATCTTCTTGAAGATGTGGATATGGTGCTGATAATGACTGTTCAGCAGATTTGGCGGACAGAAATACATGGACG
>ENA-OQIM01000479-OQIM01000479.1-human-gut-metagenome-genome-assembly--contig:-NODE-479-length-15188-cov-4.838723_pt1 | contig 15188 bp, 14 predicted proteins | sample MGYA00242579_ERZ504744 | MGnify/ENA primary metagenome ERZ504744 (study PRJEB26092, sample SAMD00036441) | human gut metagenome | host: Homo sapiens | study: EMG produced TPA metagenomics assembly of...
GTTTCAAAAAGTTTCAGAGTGTTTCGTAATTCTGAAACTTTTTTTAGGGAAAAAATATCCGAATCAGGAAAATCCGTTGTACGAAAGAAGCCAGCTCTGTATCATGTGAACAGAACAAAGGAAACAAAGATATTTGAGGAGGCATAGAGCGATGAAAGGTGCAATAAAAATCGTAACGATCGGTGGAGGAAGCAGTTACACACCAGAATTGATGGAAGGATTTATCAAACGATATGAAGATTTACCAATCAAAGAAATCTGGCTGGTCGATATTGAAGATGGAAAGAAAAAGTAGAGATTGTAGGAGCACTGGCACAGAGAATGTGGGATGCATCTCCATATGATGTAAAAGTTTATACAACATTAGACAGAAGAGAAGCATTAAAAGATGCAGACTTTGTTACAACACAATTTCGAGTAGGCCTTTTAGATGCCAGAATTAAAGATGAAAGAATTCCATCATTGTATGGAATGCTTGGTCAGGAAACAAATGGAGCAGGAGGAATGTTTAAAGCATTTCGAACCATTCCAGTGATCGGACAGATCATAGAAGATATGAGAGAATTATGCCAGATGCATGGCTGATCAACTTTACAAATCCAAGTGGAATGGTAACAGAAGCTGTAATTAAACATTTTGGATGGAAAAAATGTATCGGACTTTGCAACGTGCCAACGATCGCAATGATGGCAGAACCAAAGCTCCTTGGGAAGGATATCAGCCAGTTAAATTACAGATATGCAGGAATTAACCATTTTCACTGGCATAAAGTATTTGATGAAAATGGAAATGATATGACACCAATTTTGATCGATCATATCAATGAAAAAGGTGGTGGAACACCAGCCAATATCTATCAAGCTGAATTTCCATTGGAATTACTTCACAGCATGAATATGGTGCCTTGTGGATACCACAGATATTACTACATGAAACAAGCAATGCTTGAGCATGCGATTGAAGAATTCAATGAAGGTGGTACTAGAGCAGAGCAAATGAAACAGGTAGAACATGAGTTGTTTGAAATTTATAAAAATGCAGAACTTCATGAAAAACCAGAACAACTTGGAAAACGTGGAGGAGCATATTACAGTGATGCAGCTTGCGAATGTATCCGTGCAATTTATGCAAATAAGAAGATCCATATGGTAGTAAGTACACAAAACAATGGAGCAATTTCATGCTTAGATGATGACTCTATCGTGGAAGTATCAAGTATCATTTCAGCGACAGGAGCACAGCCAATGGCATTTGGAAAGCTTCCATCAGCAGAAAAAGGATGGCTTCAGATGATGAAAGCAATGGAAGAATGTACAATTGAAGCGGCATTGACAGGAGATTACGGAAAAGCATTAGAAGCATTCGTATTAAATCCATTAGTAGAAAATAATGAAAATACAACAAAAGTTTTAGATGAACTGTTAGTTGCACATGCAAAATATCTGCCACAGTTTAAAGAAAAGATTGAAGAACTTAAAGCAAAAGGAGTTCATTCTACAGATCCTGTTGTTATGGACTTAATGGAACATGGACACTAAGCAGGAGGCTGATATGGGTGTAACAAAAGAAAGTTTTGGCTTTTTAGAAGATAAAAGAGAAGCATTTCTATACACGATTGAAAATCAAAATGGATTTGCAGTCAAAGTTACTGATTTTGGTGTAAATATTGTTTCTCTCCTTGTAAAAAACAAGGAGGGAAACATCAAAGATGTAGCCCTTGGATATGACACCTTGGAAGAATATTTTGAGAATGGAATTATGTTTGGAGCAACTGTCGGACGGAATGTAAACCGTATCTCAAATGCCAGATTCGAAATTGATGGGAAAGAGTATCATGTAGCAAAAAATCGTGGAAAACATAACATTCACAGTGACAAAGAACATGGATTTCACAAAGTCTTATGGGATAGTGAGATCATTGATGATCATGCAGTGAAGTTTACTTATGTAAGTCCAGATGGGGAACAAGGATTTCCGGGAACATTGGAAACAAATATCATTTATACGGTAACGGAAACAAATGGATTGATCGTTTCCTATCATGCAGTCAGCGATAAGAAAACGCTGATCAATCTGACAAATCATAATTACTTTAACTTGGGTGGACATGAAAGCGGAACGATCGAAAATACAAAAGTAAGGATTTATGCAGATGAATTTACACCGATCAATGAAGATACGATCCCAACAGGAGAAATCAGAAAAGTAGAACATACACCGATGGATTTCCGTGAATGGAAAAAGATCAAGAATGATCTATATGCCGAAGATGAACAACTAGAAAAAGGCAAAGGATATGATCATAATTTTGTAATTCGGAATAAAGATTGTGGTTTCCGAAAAATGGCGGAAGCATTGGACGAAGAACAGGGTATTAAAATGGAAGTTTATTCAGATCTTCCAGGATTACAGTTTTACACTGGAAATACAATGAAATCAACAAAAGGGAAAGGGGGAGTGATCTATGGAAAAGGATGTGGATTTTGCATGGAACCACATTATTTCCCAAACAGTATTAACACAAAAGAGTTTGATGCACCAGTATTTGATGCAGGAGAAGTGTATCAGACAGTAACCATGTATCAATTTGTCACAAAGGAGGATTAAAATGGCAAAGAAAAAGAAAAGTTCAGCATTTGCGGTAGTACAACAGATCGGAAAATCATTTTTTCTTCCAGTATCTGTGTTACCAATTGCAGGTATCTTACTAGGACTGGGATCTTCATTTACTAATGCTGATACGATCGCAGCGTATCATTTACAAGGAATCATGGGAGAGGGAACTATCCTGAATGCGCTTTTAACGATCATGTCACAGGTCGGTAATACAATTTTTGGAAATTTACCATTGATCTTTGCATTAGCAGTAGCATTAGGAATGGCAAAAAATGAAAAAGCAGTCGCAGTACTTTCTGCAGGTATTTCATTCTTTGTAATGAATTCAACAATTAATGCGATGTTAAAATTATCAGGAAAGATTTTAGCGGACGGAACATATGCAAAGAGTGTCTTAAACGGACAGATCACGAGTGTCTGTGGTATTGATTCTCTTCAGATGGGAGTATTTGCTGGAGTTATCGTAGGACTTGTAACAGCAGCATTACATAATCGCTTTTATAAACAGCAATTACCAGCAGCATTAGCATTTTTCTCAGGAGTACGTTTTGTGCCAATTATTAGTGTAATCGCACATATCGGTGTAGGTATTATCTGCTTCTTTGTATGGCCAACGATTCAGAGTGGAATCTTTGCACTTGGTAATCTGGTTATGCATTCTGGATATTTTGGAACAGCAATCTTTGGATTCTTAGAGAGAGCATTAATTCCATTCGGATTACATCATGTATTTTATTTACCATTCTGGCAGACATCTCTTGGAGGAACAATGGAAGTTGCTGGAAAGATGGTAGAAGGTGCACAGAATATCTTCTTTGCACAGCTGGCAGACCCAAATACAAAACATTTTGCAGTAGAAGCATGTAGATTCATGACAGGAAAATATTCTTTCATGATGGCGGGACTTCCTGGAGCAGCTTATGCAATGTATCGTTGTGCAAAACCAGAAAAAAGAAAAATTGTTGGAGGATTACTATTCTCAGCAGCATTAACATCATTCCTTACAGGAATTACAGAACCGATTGAATTTACATTCTTATTTATTGCACCAGGATTATTTATTTTACATTGTGGATTAGCAGGTTTGTCATTTGCATTAATGCATATCTTAAAGATCTGTATCGGAACAACATTCTCTTGTGGATTGATCGACTTTATGTTATACGGTGTATTACAGGGACAGACAAAGAGTAACTGGATGATGATCCTTCCAGTATTTGCAGTTTATGCAGTATTATATTACTTTGTGTTCAAATTTGTCATTGAGAAATTTGATCTTCCAACACCAGGTAGAGATGATGACGAAGAAGAGGTAAAATTATATACAAAAGCTGATTACCAGGCAAAAAAAGGTGCAGCAAATGAAGATACAGACGCACCAGAGGATCCAATTTCCTTTATGATCTTAAAAGGACTTGGTGGAATCAAAAATATTGAAGATATTGACTGCTGTGCTACAAGACTTCGTATTACAGTAACAGATGAAACTAAGGTGACAGATCAGTACTTAAAACAATCTGGTTCCAAAGGAATCATCAAAAAAGGAACAGGAATTCAGATTATTTATGGACCACAGGTATCTGTGATCAAGAGTAATTTTGAAGAATATGTGGAATATTATGCACAGCATGGAACAGATCCTTCCAAAGAAGAAGAGGTAACACCCATAGTTTCCTCCAAAGAAGAAGAGAAAAAAGAAATCAGACATGGTAAATTAGTTGCGGTAGCAACAGGAAAAGTTTTTGCAATGACACAGGCAAAAGATGAGGCATTTGCAACTTGTGCTATGGGAGATGGTGTTGTAATCGAACCAGAAAAAGGTGTCGTTGTTGCACCAGCAGATGGAAAGATCACAGCATTAATGAAACCATCTTTACATGCGATTGGAATCGAGACAAAAGAAGGATTAAATCTTTTAATTCATATCGGAATTGATACAGTCAAATTAGATGGAAAAGGATTTAAGTCTTTTGTCAAGAGTGGACAAGAAGTAAAGGCAGGAGATAAGTTGGTAGAGTTTGATATCGATCTGATCAAGAAAGAGGGATGTAGCCCAGATGTTATGGTTGTTGTCTTAGAAGATTCTAATCTGCCAAAAGTAGCTTATAAAACTGGAGAAAAAACAGTTGCAGGAAAAACAGTGGTTGCGGAATTTTAGTAAAAAATGATTGACAATAAACTGTGAATAAGGTAAAATAATGACTGTTCTGAAAAAGGAACAGTCATTATATGCGATAGTGGCGTAGTTGGTAACGCGCGACCTTGCCAAGGTCGAGACCGCGGGTTCGAGCCCCGTCTATCGCTTTCGGTTAAAGGTCTCGAAACCACGCATTTATGTGGGTTTCGGGACTTTTTCATTAAAGGAAGATAATATCAATGTGAGTAATGGTTATGGAAGAGGGACAATTACAGACGCAATTCAGCATGCATTACAAAAAGTAGGAATTCCAAAAACATTGCTGGAATAGGAGCAAGATTAATTGTATTTGTTTTGTTTTAGGTAGGTGAAATGATTGAAAAATAAAAAATAATAGATATTTAATTATAGGAATTGGTTATCTTATTTTATTTTTATGTTCTAACTCCAGACATTAATAATGCAGTAGGAAGAGGAATACAAGCATTATTATTTTGTGTTTTAGGATATAGATGTGAGGAAAATATTAGAAGGTTTATAAAAAATAGATAATAAAAGGATTTTAATCAAGCAGAGAATTTATTTGAGATATTTTCTGCTTGATAACATACGATTGGATATGAAAAAATCATGATAAAAGAAAACAAGATAAAAAAATATGTAGTTGTAATTATATGTTTATTAGGTATGTTGATATTAAGTGGAAAGACAGAAAATGTATTTGCGAATGATAAAAAATCAAAAGATATGGAAAATAGCTTATTATCCTTCTATATAAAAGATGTATCAAATGTTGAAAGCATTAAATATATTCCATTGGATAAAAAAATCATAGGAAATAAAAGAATAACGGATAAATCAAACGTTGTAGATATTGGATTTGGAGAATATTATATTAAAGCTAAAGATGAAAAAAAGGAACTACAAGAACCAAGTTATTCATCTTGGTATGAGGCACCGAAAGGTGGCATGCAATTTCGTGAAAAATTATCAATAGAATACCAAGTAAATAAAGATTGTAATAATAAAAATCTGAGGATTTTAAAAAAAGTTGTTGAAGAAAATATTCATCCAAAAAATAAAGTACTTATTTCTGCCTCACAATATGTCAATGTGAAAAATGGATATAAGAAAAATATCAAAGTATGTATTTTTTATCAAAGCTATAGTATTCAACTTTATGAAAAAGACTTATTTTTTGATGATAAAATTACAACAGGAAAAGTGAAAATACCAATAGGGATTGTCTTTATTGTTAGTAAGGATATGAAATAATGATATAAAAATATAAGGGGTAGAAGATAGAATTCTGCCCTTTATATTTATAGGCTCTCAGAATCATGAGCCTTCCGACTAAGATGCATTGGTCGATGAACCTTGAAAAGTAAATATTATCCAGAACGGACATGAAAAGTAATAAAAGTAAAATAATAAGGAAGAAGGCATTCAGGCTTAGCATAGAAATTCTAAGTTTGGATGCCTTTTTCTGGTGATAGATACATAAAAATGTCAAAGTTCTGTGAACAATTCCATTTCTCACAAATTCATAACATTTTCCATCTATAATAAATCAAAAATCAGAGAAGTATGCAAAAAAGGAGGAATTCCACAATGCGGTTATTACTTGCAGAAGATGAAAGATCATTATCAAGAGCGTTAGTTACGAGGAAGTATTAAAAACCATCAGAGATAAGAAAAATCTGATTCCAATTCTGATGCTGACAGCGAAAGCAGAGATTGACGATAAAGTAGAAGGACTGGATCTTGGAGCGAATGATTATCTCACAAAACCATTTGCGGCAAAAGAATTGTTGGCAAGAATCCGTACCATGATCAGAACGCAGACAACACAAACAGAATCAATTTTGTATGTCGGAAATATCACATTAAACAGAGCGACTTTTGAACTGACATCACCAACAGGAAGTTTTCGTCTTGCGAATAAGGAATTTCAGATGATGGAGATGTTTTTATGTAATCAGAGCCACAGTATCACGCACAAACGTCTGTTGGAAAAAATCTGGGGAGATGAAAAACAGGTACAGACGAACGTTGTATGGATGTACATTTCTTATCTTAGAAAGAAATTAGAAGCACTCCACGCAAATCTTCAGATTACAGAGGCAAGTCACGCAGAATATATTTTGGAGGTGGAGGATGATCCGAAAACTTCGAATAAAATTTATAGCGATTTCCATGACATCAACGATCATTGTATTATTTCTGATTCTTGGATCGATCAATTTGCTGAATTATCGGGAGATGAGTCATAATGCAGATACGATCTTAGATTTCCTGAAAGAGAATGATGGAGAATTGCCAGAAAATCTCTATAAATCTCAACATAAAAAGACAAATGGAATATCACCAGAAACTTCCTTTGAGTCCCGCTATTTTTCTGTATTTTTGAGCAATAACAGACAGATATGTGAAGCGGATACCGATAATATCTCAGCGATCGATGAAGAAACAGCGATTAAATATGCACAAAAAATCAATAGAAGTAACAAGAACTGTGGATTCATTTCAAAATACAGATATATGAAAGAAAATACTTCAAACGGAGTAAAAATATATTTTCTGGATTGTACAAAATCCATGATGTCATTTCAGACTTTTCTTGTCACTAGCTTTTTTGTTTCTATTTTTGGTGTTAGCACCGTTTTTATTTTGGTGGTGTTGCTTTCAAAACGGGCAATTGAGCCAGTGGCAGAAAGCTATGAAAAACAAAAACGCTTTATCACAGATGCAGGACATGAGATCAAGACACCGCTTACGATCATTGATGCAGATACATCGATCTTAGAGATGGAATACGGAGAGAATGAATGGCTTGATGATATTCAGGTACAGACAAAGCGGCTTGCAGGTCTTACAAATGATCTGATCTATTTGTCACGGATGGAAGAAAAACAGACAAAAACAACGATGATCGAATTCCCATTTTCGGAAGTAATATCAGAAGAAGCTCAGTCATTTCAAGGACTTGCCAAGGTCAAAGGAAAAAATTTTATGGTAGATATTGAACCGATGTTGTCACTTAAAGGAGATGAAAAAACAATTCGGCAGCTAATCTCCATTTTGCTGGACAATGCGGTCAAATATTGTACCGAGCAGGGACAGATCAGACTGACAGCTGCACATAAAGGGAAAAATATTATTTTATCTATATACAATACCTCACAGCCACTGACAAAAGAAAATATTGATCATTTATTTGACCGGTTTTACAGAACTGATGAATCAAGAAATTCCAAGACCGGCGGTTATGGCATTGGCTTATCGGTCGCAAAAGCTGTGGTTGAAGCACATCATGGGAAGATTATGGCATCAAGTGAAGATGGGAACTCTCTTTTGATCACGGTTATCTTAAAGATATGAAAAACAGGAGGATTTATGACATACGAAGAGTTTTATAAAGAACAGTATCCGGTTTTATTAAAAGCAGAAGAACAATTGAAGAATCTGATCACCCAGTTTGAAACAAACGAAAATAAGAAAAAAGATCGCATACTGCAGCTCTAGAATCAAAAGTCCGGAAAGCATGAAGCAGAAACTCTTGAAAAAGGGGGAAGAACCAAATGCTGAAAATGCGGTTTCAAAAGTAAATGATGCAGTAGGAGTCCGTGTGATCACATCATTTGTAGATGATATTTACAAAGTATCAGATTGGATTACTTTACAGAATGATATAGAAGTGGTTAACATCAAAGATTACATTGCATATCCAAAGCCAAATGGATATCGAAGTTATCATATGATCATTCATCTGAATGACCTGAGCTTAAATGCAGAGATTCAGATCCGCACGATCGCGCTGGATTTCTGGGCAAATCTTGAACACCAGATGAAGTATAAGAAAAATATTAAGGATGAAATAATGATCCGCTCCGAATTAAAACGATGTGCGGACGAGATCGCATCGATTGACTTGTCCATGCAGACGATCAAAGATTTGATTCAAAACGATGAAAAATGTTGCAAATAGGTACATTTTTCATAAGAATTTATGAAAAAAATATTACGAAATGGTTTACATATGAAAAATGAGGTAGTAAACTAGAAGTAGTCGGTAAAAAATGGAACTAAAGGGAGGAAATATGAAGAGAAAGACTACTGGAATCCTCATTTCCTGTGTAGTAAGTATATGTTGTATGGTGGTCTTATCCATGAGTTCACATACACATGATGTATATGCTTCCTATTCAAGATATGTAACAGCCAATAACGTAGTGGTTCGTAAAAAAGCATCAAATAAGGGAAAGATCGTTGGATCATACAAGAAAGCAGCAAAGGTTCGCTGCTACAAGAAGAAAAGATCTTATACGAAGATCAAATATGGAAGATATTATCGATATATCGCAACAAGATATCTGTCAAAGAAGAAACCAGTTGTTGTAACAGCACAGAAAGCAGCGAATATAACAACAGATACATATACAAGATATGTAACGGCAAGTTCTTTGACGATCCGTAAGAAAGCGTCGACAAGTGCAGCAAAGGCAGGATCATACAAGAAAGGTACGCAGATCACCTGTTATGGAGAACGGTCTGGATGGACAACGGTAAGATATAGTGGAGTTTATTGTTATGTAAGTTCACAGTATCTATCTGAGTCAAAACCGGAAGAAGATACATGGGAAGTTTATGGAACGGCAACAGGACAAAGTGTTGTAGACTACGCAATGCAGTTTAGAGGCAATCCTTATGTATGGGGTGGAGAAAGCCTTACGAATGGAGTTGACTGTTCTGGATTCACGATGCAGGTATATAAACATTTTGGATATTCACTGCCACACAGTTCAACAGCACAGAGATATGAAGGAACAGCAGTATCATGGAATGAGAAGCAGCCAGGAGATCTGATCTGCTATCAGGTAGTGAACGGTGTAGGACATGTAGCGATCTACATTGGAGATAACCAGATCATTCATGCAGGAAGCAAAGACACAGGAATCAATGTGCGGAATGCTGATTACAGAGCTGTATGGGGTGTCAGAAGAATCGTTCAGTAGGACAAGCATTTTAATTTAATATGAGATAAGAATAAAACAGCCGTATCGATCATGATACGGCTGTTTTTCTATACTTATAAAACGGCATATTTCAGGATGAATAATACTGCAAGTACGTACATTAAAGGAGTGATCTTCTTTGCTTTACCACAAACTACATTCAAGATCACATAAGAGATGATCCCGATAGAGATTCCCTCAGAGATACTATAGAATAATGGCATTGCAATGATGCAAAGGTAAGCAGGTACGGCTTCTGTCATATTGTCATCTGTAAATTTGATATCAGAGATTGCTCCAAACATTAAGAACCAACCATGATCAGCGCAGGGGCTGTCGCAAATGATGGGATTGCTGTAAAGAGCGGTGCAAATAATGTTGAGATCAGGAATAAGAATCCTGAAACAACAGCTGTTAAACCAGTACGTCCACCTGCAGCAACACCAGAAGAAGATTCAACGAATGTTGTAACAGTAGAAGTACCAAGAACCGCACCAGCTGTTGTAGCAACGGCGTCTGCCATTAATGCAGGTTTGATTCCAGGAAGTTTACCTTCCTCGTTAAGCATTCCGGCTTTTGTGCTGACACCGACTAAAGTTCCGAGTGTATCAAACAGATCGACAAATAAGAAAGATAATACAACGGCGATAAAATTAAAGATTCCGACTTTGCCCAAGTCATACTGGAAACATTTACCGAAAGTCTCTCCTAATTTTGAAAAATCTGTCATTGCAAATGTAGGGAACAGGCTGTAATAACCTGTTTTGAAATCAGGAACATAGATTCCTGTTATCTGGCAGAGCATTCCGATCACCCATGTAGCAAGGATTCCGATCAGGATAGATCCAGGTACTTTTTTAATATAAAGAATGACTGTGATCAATAATCCAATAACTGCAAGTAAAGAACAGATTCCAGCAGTATGGAAATCTTTTGTAAAGTTTGTGATAGATACCAATGTAGATTTATTTCCAATAACAAGTTTTGCGTTCTGAAGACCGATAAAGGCAATAAAGATACCGATTCCGACAGAAACTCCCTTCTTAAGATTCAAAGGGATCGCATCAAAGATCGCTTCACGAACATTGGTCAAAGATAATACGATGAAGATGATACCTTCAATGAATACAGCAAGTAAAGCAACCTGCCAGTGATAACCCATCACACCAACAACGGTATAGGCAAGATAAGCATTTAATCCCATACCAGCGGAAAGTACGAATGGAAGGTTCGCAGTAAGTCCCATGCATATAGTTCCGATAAAGGAAGCGATACATGTAGCTAATAATACAGCAGTAGGGTCCATGCCAGCTGCAGAAAGCACACTTGGGTTTACCGCAAGGATGTAAGCCATTGTCATAAATGTAGTAATACCAGCAATGACTTCAGTTTTTACGGAGGTATGATTCTCCTTTAATTTAAATAAGTTTTCCAACATAGTTTTTTTCCGTATGTAAAAACATACGTTCCTCTCTTTCTTTATTGAAAATCTATAAAAAGTAACAAACATCATTATATTATAGGCAAAAATGAAAAGCAAGGCGGGAAAATCTGACAAAAATAAAAGGAAACCATCTGGGGTGTGATGGTTTCCTTTTTGAAAAGAGAGGATTAAAAATATATATGAAAAAACTATACCTGTAGGATGTTTCCTGAAATTCTTTTATTGTCTTATCTTTTAGGTCTTTCCTTGAGGTATGGTTATAGTATAATCATTTCCATTTCGAGATTCAATATACAGAATATAAACAAATATAAACGATTTATAAATTGTCATTAAGAAATTCTTATGAATTGGTAAGAAAATCCAAAGTTAACATAGTTAAAAAAACTTCACAAAATGATTCCGATTTCACTGATTTTCTTATATAATAATAATAAAGTCTAAAGGAGGAATTATTTTTATGCCAAAAAGAACAGATATTAACAAAGTGTTGATCATTGGCTCTGGTCCGATCATCATCGGTCAGGCATGCGAATTCGACTATTCGGGGACACAGGCGTGTAAGGCGCTTCGTAAACTTGGATATGAGATCGTATTGGTCAACTCCAATCCAGCAACGATCATGACAGATCCAGAGACAGCTGACGAAACTTACATTGAACCGCTGAACGCAGAACGTTTAGAGGAAATCATTGCAAAGGAACGTCCAGATGCTTTACTTCCAAACTTAGGTGGCAGTCCGGATTAAATTTATGCGAAGAGTTATATAAAAAGGGTATTTTAGATAAGTATAATGTCAAAGTAATTGGTGTACAGGTAGATAGTATTGAACGTGGAGAAGACCGTATCGAGTTTAAGAAGACAATGGACGAACTTGGAATCGAGATGGCTCGAAGCGAGGTTGCTTACAGCGTAGAAGATGGGTTGAAGATCGCTGATAAGCTTGGTTATCCAGTGGTACTTCGTCCAGCTTACACAATGGGTGGAGCCGGTGGAGGACTGGTATATAACAAAGAAGAATTGAAGACCGTTATGGCAAGAGGACTTCAGGCAAGTTTAGTTGGACAGGTACTTGTAGAAGAATCCATTCTTGGATGGGAAGAATTAGAATTAGAAGTTGTCCGTGATGCAGAAGGAAATATGATCACAGTCTGCTTCATTGAGAATATCGATCCATTAGGAGTGCATACAGGAGACTCCTTCTGTTCCGCACCGATGCTCACGATCTCTGAAGAATGTCAGCAGAGATTACAGGAACAGGCATACAAGATTGTAGATTCTGTACAGGTGATCGGTGGAACAAACGTACAGTTTGCTCATGATCCAGTGACAGACCGTATTATTGTTATCGAGATCAATCCAAGAACATCAAGATCCTCAGCATTAGCATCCAAAGCGACAGGATTCCCGATCGCTTTAGTTTCTGCAATGCTTGCAGCAGGTTTAACATTAAAAGATATTCCATGTGGAAAATACGGAACATTAGATAAATATGTACCAGACGGTGACTATGTCGTTATCAAGTTTGCACGTTGGGCATTTGAGAAATTCAAAGGTGTCGAAGACAAACTTGGAACACAGATGCGTGCTGTTGGTGAAGTTATGAGTATCGGTAAGACATACAAAGAAGCATTCCAGAAAGCGATCCGAAGCTAGAGACAGGACGCTACGGACTTGGACATGCGAACAACTTTGATACTTTAACAAAAGAAGAATTATTAAAGAAATTAGTGTCACCATCAAGCGAACGTCATTTCATCATGTACGAAGCATTAAGAAAAGGTGCAACTGTCGATGAGATCTTTGAACTGACAAAAGTAAAAACATACTTTATCGAGCAGATGAAAGAGTTAGTTGAAGAAGAAGAAAAGCTTCTTGCATGCAAAGGAAACATGCCATCTGATGAAATGTTAACATCAGCGAAGAAAGATGGTTTCTCTGACAAATATTTAAGTCAGTTATTAGAGATTCCAGAAGAAGATATCAGAAATAAACGTATTTCAATCGGTGTCGAAGAAGCATGGGAAGGGGTTCATGTAAGCGGAACGCCAGACAGTGCATATTATTATTCAACATATAATGCAGAAGACAAGAACCCAGTATCCACAGATAAACAAAAGATCATGATCTTAGGTGGAGGCCCAAACCGTATCGGACAGGGTATTGAATTTGACTACTGCTGTGTACATGCATCTCAGGCACTGAAGAAAATGGGATTCGAGACGATCATCGTAAACTGCAACCCAGAGACAGTATCTACAGATTACGATACATCCGATAAATTATATTTCGAACCATTAACAGTGGAAGATGTATTAAGTATTTATAATAAAGAAAAACCATTAGGAGTGATCGCTCAGTTTGGTGGACAGACACCACTGAATATTGCTGCCGAACTTGAGAAAAATGGTGTGAAGATTCTTGGAACATCTCCATCTGTCATTGACCTTGCAGAAGACCGTGATCTGTTCCGTGAATGATGGATAAATTAGAGATTCCAATGCCGGAATCAGGAATGGCAACAACAGTAGAAGAAGCATTAGAGATCGCAGGAAAGATCGGATATCCAGTGATGGTAAGACCTTCCTACGTTCTTGGTGGACGTGGAATGGAAGTTGTCTATGATGACGAAAGCATGGCAGGATATATGAAAGCAGCCGTTGGTGTAACACCAGACCGCCCAATCCTGATCGACCGTTTCTTAAATCATGCGATGGAATGTGAAGCAGATGCGATCAGTGACGGAACACACGCATTTGTACCAGCAGTGATGGAACATATCGAACTTGCAGGAGTTCATTCAGGAGACTCCGCTTGTATTCTTCCATCTGTTCATATTTCAGAAGAAAACCTGGAAACGATCAAAGAATACACAAGAAAGATCGCAGAAGAAATGCATGTCAAAGGACTAATGAATATGCAGTATGCGATCGAAGATGATAAAGTTTATGTATTAGAAGCAAACCCACGTGCATCTCGTACAGTACCTTTGGTATCCAAAGTATGTAACGTGAGAATGGTTCCACTGGCAACACAGATCATCACATCTGAATTAACAGGAAAACCATCACCAGTACCAGAATTAAAAGAGCAGGCAATTCCATATTATGGAGTCAAAGAAGCAGCTTCCCATTCAATATGTTCCAAGAAGTAGACCCAGTTCTAGGACCAGAAATGCGTTCTACAGGAGAAGTTCTTGGATTATCCAAATCCTATGGAGAAGCTTTCTACAAAGCACAGGAAGGTGTTGGAGCGAAACTTCCATTAGGAGGAACGGTACTGATTTCTGTAAATCGCAAGGATAAAGAAGAAGTTGTAGAAGTAGCAAAAGCATTCGCAGACGACGGATTCAAGATCCTTGCAACAGAAAACACATGTAAACTGATCAAAGAAGCTGGAATTGAAGCTGAGAAAGTCAATAAATTAAGCGAAGGAAGACCAAACATCCTTGACCTTATCACAAATGGTAATATCGATATTATTGTAAACTCTCCAGTCGGAAAAGACAGCGTGAACGATGATAGTTACCTAAGAAAAGGTGCGATCAAAGCGAAGATTCCATATTATACAACAATCGCAGCAGCCAAAGCAGCAGCTGAAGGAATCGCTTATGTAAAAGCACATCAGGATCAGAATGAAGAAGTGAATTCATTACAGGGATTACATGCACAGATTTCTGATATGTTTTAATTTCCTGGCTTGATATCTGTAGTCTTTCCGTATCTTAGAAAAACGAAATAAAAGAATAGAAGATTCAGACCAGAAATTTTGCTCGCCATTTTGACCGGTCGCTGATTCGCAAATTTTCCTTGCATAACTCACTCGCTACGCGAGTTCAAACAATGCACCAAATTTGCTGCGAACCTGTCAAAAATAACGGCAAAATTTCAATTGGTTCTGGATCTTTCTTATCTTTTATGTTTCTAAGATACCTAAAGTTTACAGGTATTAAATCCAATAAATCAAAACTCATAGT
>ENA-OQIM01000480-OQIM01000480.1-human-gut-metagenome-genome-assembly--contig:-NODE-480-length-15178-cov-1.865457_pt1 | contig 15178 bp, 29 predicted proteins | sample MGYA00242579_ERZ504744 | MGnify/ENA primary metagenome ERZ504744 (study PRJEB26092, sample SAMD00036441) | human gut metagenome | host: Homo sapiens | study: EMG produced TPA metagenomics assembly of...
TGCACCCGCCAGCTTGCCGCCGCCCTGCAGCAGTGCGCCCTGCACCGCCGCACCCATGGCGACGCACTCGTCCGGGTTCAGGCTGTGGCTGGGCTCCTTGCCCAGCAGCTCCCGCACCTGCCGCTCCACGGCGGGCATCCGGGTGCTGCCGCCCACCAGCAGCACTTTGCCCAGCTGGCTGGCGGAGATGCCGGCATCCCGTAAAGCGTTCTGCACCGGGGTCACGGTGCGGGACAGCAGATCGCCGGTCATCATCTCGAACTGCGGGCGGGACAAAGCGATATCCAAGTGATGGGGCCCGTCCTTGCCCACCGTGATAAAGGGCAGGTTCAGCTGGGCGGAGGGCGCACTGGAAAGCTCCTTCTTGGCCTTTTCCGCTTCCTCTTTCAGCCGTCCCATGGCGGCGGGGTCGCGGGTCAGGTCGATGCGGTCAGACTTTTTGAACTCCGCCACCGCGTACTCCACGATGCGCTGGTCAAAGTCATCGCCGCCCAGATGGGTGTCGCCGCCGGTGGCAAGCACCGTAAAGGTGCCATCCTCGATCTCAATGATGGACACGTCAAAGGTGCCGCCGCCAAGGTCGTAAACAAGGATCTTCTGGGCGGCTTCGTTGTCCAGACCGTAGGCCACAGCGGCGGCTGGTGGGCTCGTTGATGATGCGCAGCACGTTCAGCCCCGCAATGCGGCCTGCATCCTGCGTGGCCTTGCGCTGGCTGTCATCAAATAGGCGGGCACGGTGATAACGGGCTTCGGTAACCGGCTCGCCAGATAACTCTCGGCGTCCCTGCGGATCTTGGCAAGGATCATGGCGCTGATCTCCTGCGGGGCAAGATCCTTGCGTCAATATGCGCCCGGTAGTCCGAGCCCATGTACCGCTTGATGCTGGAGATCGTGCGCCCGGAATTTGTGGCGATCTGGCGCTTGGCCGCGCCGCCTACCAGCCGCTCACCGTCCTTGGTAAATGCCACCACGCTGGGGTGGTGCGCTCACCCTCTGCATTGGTGATGACCACAGGCTTGCCGCCCTCCACTACCGCCACACAGGAATTGGTCGTACCCAGATCAATGCCGATCACTTTGCTCATACTGTTTCCTCTGTTTCTTGTCCGCCGTGTCTGCGGGCTGATTTCTCTCCAGTCTATCTTACCGGACGGCTGTGACCATTTTTTAGTCCAATTGTAAAGATTCTATGTTATATGCTGCCGGAGCCGTGGGCGGCTCGTGGGTCAGCTCATAGAGCAGCTGTTCCGCTTCCTGCAACCAGCAGTCGGCGTCCGGCTCGTGCTCCCGCTGCAAAATAGTAAAAGCCTGCTTTGCTTCTGCCGCCAGCGCCAGCGCCTTTTTGCGGGAGGTGTAGCGCGTTTCGTACTGCGCCAGCCGCAGGCAGACCCGGGGCGTGTACTCGATATCCGGCACCGCTGCCGCGTTCTGCCGCGCCCGGCGGTACCACAACAGCGCCTTGCCGTTGTCGCCCCGGGCGGCGCAGTCGTCGCCAAGGTTCAAAAGGGCGATGGTTTCACCGCTTTCGGCAGCAGCTTTCCACAGCTTGCGTGCCTGCGCAGCGCTTTTTGGCACGCCGCGCCCCTGATATAGGCACTCGCCCAGCAGCGAGAGCCCGGCAGAATTTCCCTGCTCAGCGGCTTTCTGGTAGCACTCTGCCGCTGCCGCCCAGTGTCCGGCGCGGGCAGCTTCTTTACCGGCTTCGGCCTCCTCTGCGCCGGGGCTCCGGGGTGTGGCCTGCGTGCAGCAGACCATTGAGCAGCGCACCGTCCAGCGAGGCAGAATTGCTCCACGGGTCCAGCACCACGCCGTCGATGCCCGGGGTGTCCAGCGCCAGCTGCATGGCCTGCTCCAAGGTGCGGTCTGCCATGGGGCGGCTGCCGGTACTGCGGTCCTGCACCGGCCGCTGCCACCGAGGTGAACAGCGGCAGCCAGCAGCGTCCCTTGTCGTTGCGCAGCGTCCACAAGGCAAGGCCATCGGCCTTTTCCGCCGGGATGGGGTGCTCCATCCACGGGGCAGGCGCACCCTGCGCCGAAAGCGCCGTCTGCAGCGGCACCAGCACATGGGTCTCCAGCTCCAGCGCGTAGTTCAACGCACTCATCAGGTCCAGAAGCTTTCCTCGTTCTGTCCCTTGTACAGCCCCTGCACTGCCTGCTCGATGGCCGGGCAGCCGGTGCCGCGCGGGCTGTACACCGGTGCGGTGCGGCTGCGTTGGCTGCCCACCGGGCGGAAGCGTACCCCGCCGTCTGTTCGTTTTGCCATTGTGTTCACCATACTTCCCTATCAATATCAGTTCTAGTATAACAGGATTTGGCAGCTTGTACAATGCAAAACACAGCCGTGGCACTGGATTTTCAGTATACATCGCGTTATAATAAGGTGTATTTTAACTCCAAAGGAGGAATTTTCTTGAACCGGATGCTTGGCTACCTGAAGGGCTACAAGCGCGAAAGCGTGCTTGCACCGCTCTTTAAGATGCTGGAAGCCACCTTTGACCTGTTCGTGCCGCTGGTGATGGCGGATATCGTCAATGTGGGCATTGCAGCGCACGACCTGCATTATATTCTGGTGCGGTGCGGCCTTTTGCTGCTGCTGGCTTTTGTCGGCCTTACCTGCAGCCTGACCGCGCAGTACTTTTCCGCCAAAGCGGCGGTGGCTACTCCACCGCGCTGCGGCACGCCCTGTTTGCCCATATCCAGAGCCTGAGCTTTTCAGAGATGGATACGCTGGGCACCAGCACCCTCATTACCCGCATGACCAGCGATGTCAATCAGGTGCAGAGCGGGCTCAACCTGTTTTTGCGTTTGTTCCTGCGCAGCCCCTTTGTGGTGCTGGGTGCCATGGTCATGGCCTTTACGGTCAACGCCCGGGCGGCAATGATCTTTGTGGTCACCATCCCGCTGCTCAGCGTGGTGGTGTTCGGCGTGATGGTAGTCACCCGGCCGCTGTATAAGACCGTGCAGACCCGGCTGGACCGGGTGCTGGGTCTGACCCGCGAGAACCTGACCGGCGTGCGCGTGGTGCGCGCCTTTGATAAGGAGCAGAGCGAGATCGACCGCTTTGAGGACGCTAACGCCCTGCTGACCGGGATGCAGTTGCACGTCGGCCATCTTTCGGCGCTGATGAACCCGCTGACCTATGTGCTCATCAACCTTGCCATCGTGGCGCTGCTGTACGTAGGCAGCATTGAGATCAATGTGGGCGGCATGGCCTCCGGCGATGTCATCGCGCTGGTGAACTACATGAACCAGATCCTTGTGGAGCTGGTAAAGCTTGCCAACCTCATCGTACAGATCAGCAAGGCGCTGGCCTGCGCAGGCCGTGTGCAGGCGGTGCTGGATACAAAGCCCGGCATGACCTTCCCGGCAAAGCTTCTGGGCGAAGTGCCCGCCGACAAGACCGGCGATGCCGTGCGCTTTGACCATGTAGGTCTGACCTACGCCGGGGCAGGCGCACCCAGCCTGACCGATATCAGCTTTACCGCGAAAAAAGGCCAGACCATCGGCGTCATCGGCGGCACCGGCAGCGGCAAATCCAGCCTTGTAAACCTCATCCCGCGCTTTTACGATGCCACCGAGGGCAGCGTGGAGATCTTTGGCCGTCCTGTGGCCAGCTACCCCCGGGACGCTTTGCGCGGCAGGGTTGCGGTGGTCATGCAGAAGGCGCAGCTCTTCGGCGGCACCATCCGCTCCAATCTGCTGTGGGGCAACAAGGATGCCACCGACGCCGACCTGTGGGCGGCGCTGGAAACGGCACAGGCCGCAGACTTTGTGCGTGCAAAGCCCCTTGGGCTGGACGAGCCGGTGGAGCAGGGCGGACGCAACCTTTCCGGCGGACAGAAGCAGCGGCTCACCATCGCCCGTGCGCTGGTGGGCAAGCCGGACATTTTGATTTTGGATGACAGCGCCAGTGCGCTGGACTACGCCACCGACGCGCCCTGCGCAAGGCACTGGCGGCGCTGCCCGGGGCACTGACCGTGTTCATCGTCAGCCAGCGTGCCGCCAGTTTGCAGCACGCCGACCAGATTCTGGTGCTGGATGACGGCCATCTGGTGGGCATCGGCACCCACAGCGCCCTGCGCAGCAGCTGCCCGGTGTACGAGGAGATCTACGAGAGCCAGTTCAAAAAAGGGGAGGCAGAAGCATGAGTGCAAAAGCAAAAAACAAGCTGACCCCGCAGCAGCGCAAGGCCACCCTGAACCGGGTGCTGCACAAAATACGTCCGTACAGCGCCTTTGTGGTGTGCAGCCTGCTGGTGGCGGCGGTCAGCGTAGCCGCTCAGCTGTATATCCCCATCCTGTGCGGCGACGCCATTGATAAGATGCTGGGCAAGGGCAATGTAGACCTTGCGGGGTGCTGCGCATTGCAGTAAGCATTCTGGTGGTGGCAGCCGTAGCCGCCCTTGCGCAGTGGCTTTTGAGCGTGTGCAACAACCGCATCACCTTCTCGGTCAGCCGCGACCTGCGCAACGAGGCGCTGCGCAAGATCCAGACCCTGCCGCTGTCCTATCTGGACAGCCACCCCTCCGGCGATATCGTCAGCCGCATGGTGGCGGATGTGGACACCTTTGCGGACGGCCTGCTGATGGGCTTTACCCAGCTGTTCTCCGGCATCCTGACCATTTTTGGCACCCTGCTGTTCATGCTGCGGGAGAACGTGCCCATCACGCTGGTGGTGGTGTGCATCACCCGCTGAGCCTTGTGGTGGCGGGCTTTCTGGCAAAGCGCAGTTACGGCTACTTCCAGAGCCAGAGCACCGTCCGCGGCAAGCAGACCGCACTGGTCAACGAGATGATCGAAGGCCAGAAGGTGGTGCAGGCCTTTGGCCATGAAGCAGAGAGCCTTGCCGCCTTTGACGAAGTGAACGGACAATTACAGGACGTGAGCCTGAAGGCGATCTTCTTCTCCAGCCTGACCAACCCCGCCACCCGCTTTGTGAACAACATCGTGTATGCGGGCGTAGGGCTTGTGGGTGCGCTGTACGCCGTGCGCGGCGGCATCACCATCGGCCAGCTCAGCGTTTTTCTGAGCTACGCCAACCAGTACACCAAACCCTTCAACGAGATCTCGGGCGTGGTCACCGAGTTACAGAATGCACTGGCCTGCGCCGCCCGGGTGTTTGAGCTGCTGGACGCCGAAGATCAGGTGCCGGAGGCCGAAAACGCCGCCGCATTGCAGCCGGACGGCCATGTGCAGTTACAGGATGTTTCCTTCCGCTATCTGCCCGACCGTCCGCTCATCGAAGGGCTCTCGCTGGACGTGCAGCCCGGCCAGCGCATCGCATCGTAGGCCCCACCGGCTGCGGCAAGACCACCCTCATCAACCTGCTGATGCGTTTCTATGATGTAAACAGCGGCAGCATCAGGGTGTCCGGCACCGATATCCGGGATGTGACCCGTGCCTCCCTGCGCGGCAGCTATGGCATGGTGCTGCAGGACACATGGCTGCGTGCCGGTACGGTGCGGGAGAACATTGCCTACGGCAAGCCGGACGCACCATGGACGAGGTGATTGCCGCTGCCAAGTGCCCACGCCCACAGCTTTATCCGCCGCCTGCCCGATGGCTACGACACTGTCATTGCAGAGGACGGGCGGCAATATCAGTCAGGGACAAAAGCAGCTGCTCTGCATCGCCCGCGTGATGCTCTGCCTGCCGCCCATGCTGATCCTGGACGAAGCCACATCCTCCATTGATACCCGCACCGAGGTGCGCATCCAGAAGGCCTTTGCCCGCATGATGCAGGGGCGCACCAGCTTTATCGTGGCGCACCGCCTTTCCACCATCCGGGAGGCAGACGTTATCCTTGTGATGAAGGACGGCCACATCGTGGAGCAGGGCAACCACGACCAGCTGCTGGCGCAGGGCGGCTTCTACGCCAAACTCTACAATAGCCAGTTCGAGGGCGTGCAGACCTGAGGACGCTGTTGTATCCTATCCAAACTGTAATAACGAATGACGAAAATGCACTTTGTTAAATAAAACAGGCCGAATAGGCACTCGTTCATAAAATATTAATAATATATTAACATTCAGTACACCACTTTTCGGTATACATAGGGCAACAAAGGCGCGCAGTGCGCCGAACCCCCGCCAAAAAGGGCAAAAACGCGCAGACTGCTGTGGTGTGCGGCGGTCTTGGAAATGCCTTGGTACAGGAAAGGAAACGTTACTTATGAAAATTGGTTTTTGGGAACTTATCGTCATCGTCATCGTGGCGTTTGTGTTCATCGGCCCGGACCAGCTGCCTGTCTACGCAAAGAAGATCGGCAAGATGCTCCGCGAGCTGAAGAAATACACCGGCGCTGCTTCTGAGGAGATTCAGAAGAACGTGGTGGAGCCGCTGAACGAGATTCAGGCTCCCCTGAAAGAGGCTGTTGCCCCCTGACTGATATCAAAAAAGATATCGACAGCAGCATGCGGGACGTGACCAAGAGCTTTACCGGCATTGGCAAGACCAGCAAAGAGGAAGCCGCCAAGAAGCTGGCTGAGACCGAGGAGGTCACCGACCTGACCGAGGATGCCGTGGAGGAGCTGCCCGAGCAGCCCGCCGAAGCCCCGGCTGAAACTGCTGAAACTGTGGAGGCTCCCGCTGAAAAGCCGGAGCAGCCCGCTGCCGAGGCCGCACAGCCCGCCGCCGAGCCGGTGGCTGAGCCTGTGCAGGAAGCCCCTGCCGCAGCCGAAGAAGCCGCCGAAGCTGCACCCGCTGAGGAAGCAAAGGTGTAAGCGCCCCTACTTATTTATGGATGCACCCGCGCCCGCGGTTGCCAGATACATTCTGTAATACGCCCGCCACGCGGCGCGGCAAGAAAAAGGAGATATTTATTATGCGTATTGGTACTAATGAGCTGCTGATCATTCTGGTTGTCGTTCTGCTGATCTTTGGACCCAAGAACCTGCCGAAGCTGGGCAAGATGTTCGGTAAGACCATCAATGGCTTTAAGAAGGGCATGGAGGACGAGGACGCCGAGCAGTCCGAGGAGACTGTAAAGAAGGCTGATAAGAAGGACGAAGACGAGGAGTAATTGTGGCTACAAACAAAAAGCGCAAAAAGAAAGCCGAAGTCATGGCAGAGGACGGCAGCATGACGCTGACCGGCCATCTGAAAGAACTGCGGAACCGGCTCATCATCTGCGCGGTGGTGTTTGTGGTGGGCGTGGTGGTCTCGCTGGCGTATGCAGACCGTCTGATCGATCTGCTTACCGCCATGGGCCGCGACTATTACCAGTTCGTGTCCATTGCCCCGCAGGAAAAACTGATGCAGTATTTCCGGGTGTCCATTCTGGCCGGTGTGGTGGTAACGGTGCCTGTGGCCTTTTACAACATCTACGCCTTTGCAAAGCCGGGTCTGAAAAAGAGCGAGAGCACCTTTTTCAAGCTGGTCATGCTGCTGGGTCTGATCCTGTTCTGCGTGGGCGTGCTGTTCGCCTATAAGCTCATGATGCCGTTCATGCTGCGGTTCCTCAGCACTGGCATCGAGGGTGCAGAGTACATCCAGACCACCACCAGTATCGAGAGCTACGTCAACCTCTGCCTGACCATGTTCATCATCTTTGGCTGCGTGTTCGAGATGCCGCTGATCACCATCATCCTTTCCAAGATGGGCATCATCAACCCGCAGATCCTCAAGCAGGTGCGCGGCGTGGCCATCGTGGTCATCTTCTTCATCGCTGCTGTGGTCACCCCGCCGGACATCGTGTCCCAGTGCATGGTGGCTTTCCCCATGGTGCTGCTGTATTTCGTCAGCATCTTCCTGAGCGGCATCTTCTATAAGCCGCGTGATACGGATGAGGATGAGAGGAAGAAGAGGCGAGCGAGGACTGATCCCGCTTCCGTTCCGGTTTTCATCAACTGAATCAAAACGCCGCTGCACAGCCGTGCAGCGGCGTTTCTTGTTGGCACGGAAACAAAAAAGCTGCCGCACAGCTTTGTGCAGCAGCCTATGAGAAAATAAAGGAGAAACGCAGGTTCAAAAAAGATTATTTGCCCAGATGCCAGATATCGCGGTCGTACTCGGCAATGGTGCGATCAGAGGAGAACATGCCAGCCTTGGCAATGTTCACAAGGCACTTACGCCGCCAGCCCGTGGGGTCGCAGGCGTAATCGCTGAGGGCCTGTCCCTTGCGCACAACGTAGGCATTGAAGTCCGGCAGGGTCTGGAACCAGTCCTTGTGGATCAGCTCGTCATGCAGGCGGGTCAGGTTTTCGGCATGACCGGCGGCCAGCATCTCCGGCCCGGTCAGGAAGCTGATGGCGCGGCGGATGTTGGCATCGCCCTCCACCCACTGGGCGGGGTCGTAATCGCCCACGGCGTAGCGGTGGATGACCTGATCGGAGGTCTGGCCGAAGATATAGATGTTCTCCTCGCCCACCTGCTGGCTGATCTCCACGTTGGCACCATCCATGGTGCCCAGCGTCAGCGCACCGTTCAGCATAAACTTCATGTTGCCGGTGCCGGAGGCCTCCTTGGAGGCAAGGCTGATCTGCTCGGACAGGTCGCAGGCCGGGATCAGCTTTTCGGCGGCGGTGACGTTGTAGTTTTCCACAAACACCACCTGCAGCCACTTGGACACCTCCGGGTCTGCGGCAATGACCTTGGAGAGGGTCAGCAGCGCATGGATGATGTCTTTTGCAATGGTGTAGGCGGGAGCGGCTTTTGCGCCGAAGATGCTCACCAGCGGCACAGCGGGCAGGTGTCCTGCCTTGATCTCGTAGTACTGGTGGATGAGGTACAACAGGTTGAGCTGCTGGCGCTTATACTCATGCAGGCGCTTGGACTGGATATCGAACACGGCATCGGTGTTCACAGTCACCTTCTGGGTGTGCAGCAGCCAGTCTGCCAGCGCTTCCTTGTTGGCCTTTTTCACGGCGGTCAGCTCGCTGAGCACCGTCTCGTCATCGACAAAGGCCAGCAGCTTTTCCAGCTCGGCGGCGTCCTTGCGGAAGCCGGAGCCGATGTGCTTTTCCAGCGTTGCAGTCAGGCGCGGGTCGCACTCCAGCAGCCAACGGCGGAAGGTGATACCGTTGGTCTTGTTGTTGAACTTTTCCGGGTACAGCTCGTAGAAACCGTGCAGCTCGGAGTTTTTCAAAATCTCGGTATGCAGCGCCGCCACGCCGTTGGTGGAGTGGGTAAAGTGGATGTCCATGTGTGCCATGTGCACCCGGTCGTCCTTGTCGATAATGGCAAGGCTCTCATCCTCGGTGCGGGTGCGTGCCAGCGCATCCAGCTTTTCGATGATGGGCATCAGCTGCGGCACTACGGCATCCAGATAGGCGCGGGGCCACTTTTCCAGTGCCTCGGCCAGAATGGTGTGGTTGGTGTAGGCGCAGGTCTTGGTGACGATCTCCACGGCCTCCTCAAACTCGATGCCGCGCTCGCCCAGCAGCCGGATCAGCTCCGGGATGACCATGCTGGGGTGGGTGTCGTTGATCTGGATAGCGGCGTAGTCCGCCAGATCATGGAGTTGCAGCCCCGGGCGGCGCACTCGGCCAGAATGAGCTGTGCACCGGCAGAGACCATCAGGTACTGCTGGTACACCCGCAGACGGCGGCCTGCCTCGTCGGAATCGTCCGGGTAGAGGAAGAGGGTCAGGTTCTTATCAATAGCGGTCTTGTCGAAGGCAATGCCGTCATGGACGATGCTCTCATCGATGGTATCCAGATCGAACAGGTTCAGGGTGTTGGTGCGTCCCTCGTAGCCGGTGACCGCCAGTTTGTACAGCCGGGCGGTGTACTCCTTGCCCGCCAGTTCCACCGGGTAGGTGGTGTCGGTCTTTTCCGCCCAGCTGTGGGCAGTCAGCCACGGGTCGGGCTTTTCGTTCTGCACGCCATCCTCAAAGGACTGATGGAACAGACCAAAATGGTACCGCAGACCTACGCCGTCGCCGGGCAGGTTCAGCGTTGCCAGAGAGTCGAGAAAGCAGGCAGCCAGGCGCCCCAAGCCGCCGTTGCCCAGAGAGGGCTCCGGCTCTACCTCTTCAATATCGGAAAGGCGCTTTCCGGCAGCAGCCAGCGCAGACCGGGCTTCGTCGTACAGCCCCAGATTGATGAGGTTGTTGGACAGCAGCTTGCCAATAAGGAATTCGGCGCTGATATAGTACAGCTTGCGCCCGGTGACCGGCCGCACGCGGTCGGCGCTCTTCTGCCGCACCAGTTCCAGCAGTGCCAGATACAGCTCCTGATCGGTGCAGTCTGCCAGCAGCTTGCCGGTGATACTCTGTAACGTTTCGGTAAAGCTCATAAAAGCATCCTCCTTTGCTAGGGTGTATCTGAAAAGTAGAAAATTCAGTCTGTTTCTTTGTTTTCAGATACACCTTGCGGAAAACAGGTTTGACATCTGTACCTCAAGATATACCACATAGAACGTTCAAAATCTTGCCTAAATAGTGCAAACTATGGTACAATCCTATCATCGGAGGTGAGACGATGCAAAATCAGGCTTCTTTGCAGGAGACAAAACAGCACGGGGCCGTGCGCTTTCCGTTCAATCTGTACCCCTGCACCATTCCGGGGGATTTTCAGCAGGTGGCACTCCACTGGCACGAGAGCATGGAGCTGGTCTTTGTCAAGCAGGGCATGGGCTGGTACAGGTGGGCGTGGTGACCTACCCGGCCTACCGGGGGGATATCTTTATTTTTGCCCCGGGCACGCTCCACGCGCTGCGGCAGGCAGAGGGACAGCGCATGGAATACGAAAATATCATCTTTGAGCCGGAGTTGCTGGGCGGCGCAGAGGACCTTTGTGCCGAAAAATATCTGCTGCCGCTGCAAAGCGGGCGGCTGTCGCTGCCGGTGCGTCTGACCCCGAACGATTTGTGCTATCTGCAAGCCGCTGCCTGCCTGCGGGAGCTGGAAGATGCCAACCGCGCCAAGCGCCCCGGCTACGAGCTGCTGGTAAAAGGAGCGCTGCTGCGCTTTCTTGCCCTGCTCATTGCGCAGGGCAGACAGTGTCTCTCCACCGAAACCGCCGACACCCAGCGGCTGAAAACCGTGCTGCAATGGCTTTCGGCGCATTATGCCGAGCCGCTCCGGGTAGCCGATGCCGCCGGGGTCTGCTCCTTCAGCGCCAGCCATTTTATGCGCTGGTTCCGGCAGATGACCGGGCAGAGCTTTATTGCCTTTCTGAACGAGTATCGGCTGAACACCGCCGCCGAGGCGCTGCAAACCACCGATGAGACCGTGCTGACCATTGCCTCCCGGTGCGGGTTTGAGAATCTTTCCTATTTTAACCGGGCGTTCAAGGCGCATTTCGGCATGACCCCGCGGGACTACCGGAAAAAATAAGCAAAGCGCTTGACAGCTGCGGCTGTATGGCGTATGATGTGGGCAGCGGCTTTTCTCGGGGTGAAAAGTTAGTCAATTCTAACTATCATTTTATAAGATATTCCTGAAAGAAGGTATAAAAATGATCCAGACGACCGTAGAAGTAGGCGGCATGGCGTGTTCCATGTGCGAAGCCCATATCAATGACGCCGTGCGCAGTGCGTTTCCTGTGGATAAAGTCTCGTCCTCCCACGCCAAGGGCAAGACCGTGATCCTTTCCAAGGAGCCGCTGGACGAAAACGCGCTCCGCGCCGCCATTGAAGCCACCGGGTACCATGTGGGCACCATCCACAGCGCACCGTATGAAAAGAAGGGGCTGTTCTCCTTTTTCAAAAAGTGATATGTCCCCCCGCCGTGTTCAGCCGTATCGACAAAAATAAGGCGCAATACTGATCTCTACCAACCATTCTTCTTTTCACCTCTTTTTTGTTTTCCACCCACAGAGAAACACCCCCGGCAGCCGCAATGGCCGCCGGGGGTGTTTCTGTATCTTTAGATTTGCACTCGGCTTTAGTGGACAAAGCCCACGAACACCGGGCAGAGCACGGCGGTCAGCACACCGGCTACGGCAATGGAAAGGCCGCTCATGGCACCTTCCACATCACCCATCTGCAGCGCCTTGCTGGTGCCCACGGCATGGGCTGCCGTGCCGATGCCCACGCCCTTGGCGATGGGGTCGGTGATGTGGAACAGCTTGCACACGGTCTCGGCCAGCAGTGCGCCCACGATGCCGGTGACGATAACGATGGCACCGGTCAGGGCGGCAATGCCGCCCAGCTCTGCGGCCACGTCCATGCTGATGGCGGTGGTCACGGACTTCGGCAGCAGAGTGGCGTACTGCTCCTGGGTCAGGTCCATTGCCAGCGCCAGTGCAAAGGCGCTGCCCAGACTGACCAGCGTGCCCACCGAGATGCCCGCGATGATGGCGGGCGCGTTCTTTTTTGAGCAGATCCAGCTTTTCATACAGCGGGATGGCCAGCGCCACCGTAGCGGGCAGCAGCAGATAGCTTACCGGCGCGGCGCTGGTTTTGTAGTCCCCGTAGGATATTGCACACCGACAGAAAAATGATGACAAAAATACTGCCCAGCAGCAGCGGGTTAAAGATGGCCTTGCCGGTCACCCGGTTGATGAGCACACCCAGCCAAAGGCTGCCAGCGTAAGCAGCACGCCCCATGCCACAGAGCCGGTCAGAAAGTCGTTCAGCAGCTCAGTCATGGTCGGCCTCCTCTTTTTTATTGCGGGCGGTCAGCGCCTGCGTGGTGCGGCCTGCGGCCGCCATTACCAGCACCGTCACCGGCAGAATGGCGATCAGGATGGGCAGCAGCAGCTGTCCCATCTCTGCCCACAGCTCCATGATGCCCGCAGCGGCGGGCACGAACAGCAGCGGAAAAATACCGGTCAGGTAGGTGCCGGTTTCCTTGACCTGCTCCAGCTTTACAACACCAGCGGTCAAAGCTGCCAGCAGCAGCACCAAGCCGTACACACTGGCAGGCACCGGCAGCGGCAGCACCGCGTGCAGCACCTCGCCCAGAAAACAGAACGCAAGAATGCGCCCGAACTGAAAAATATACTTCGTGTCAGAACTCCCCTTTCTGGTCTTATGGTCTTATAACGAACAGACAACGGCTTTTAGCCCGGAATTTTCTGTCTCACACAAAGTAAAAGTATACCGCGGACTGCCCGCTCCATCAACCGTAAATCTTGCCAAGAAGTTCTGCACCTTTTGCGCAGAACTGTGCAAAAAAGGCGCACCGGTGCAATTCCGGTGCGCAAGGTTCAGATCACATAATCGTTGCCGGCCTGATCCGGCAGGGCAAGGTCTGCCAGTGTGATCTTGCCAAAATAGTCCGAGATCAGATCGTTGAGCCCCTTCCACATCTCGTAGGTGCGGCAGTTGGCCATCCGGGCGCAGGCAGAAGCCCGGGGGTCAGGCAGCTTACCGGGGCAAGGCTGCCCTCGGTGAGCATCAAAATCTCGCTTACCGTGTACTGATCCGGGCTGCGGGTCAGCCGGTAGCCGCCGCCCTTGCCGCGCAGCCCTCCAGAAAGCCGTTCTGCACCAGTACCTTGAGGATGTTCTCCAGATACTTTTCCGAGATCTCCTGCCGGGCGGCAACTTCCTTTAAGGGAACATATTTTTCAGACTGATGCTCCGCGAGGTCGATCATCACCCGCAGCGCATAGCGTCCTTTGGTCGAAACGATCATAATCCGTACTTCCTTCCGGTCAAAATTTATTATAACCCATTATACAACAGGGTAAGTCACTTTTCAATCCTACTTTTTTCAAAAAACCCCTTGACAAGCAGGGAAAACAGGCTATAATGCCATCAAACCCACAAACGATGTTGGTTGAAAGGTTTAGAGGGAATCACAGCCGGGCACCCCGGCGCAAGACAGGGCCATGCACCCCGTAACGATATCAGAAAGAGGGACAAGTATTATGAGCAAGATCTATACCGCCGCAGATCAGTTGATCGGTCACACCCCGCTGCTGGAGCTCAGCCATATTGAGAAGGAAGAGCAGCTGCCGCCCACGTTATCGCCAAGCTGGAGTACTTCAACCCCGCCGGTTCTGTGAAGGACCGCATTGCCAAGAAGATGATCGATGACGCCGAGGCCAAGGGTCTGCTAAAGGAAGGCTCCGTCATCATCGAGCCCACCTCCGGCAACACCGGCATCGGTCTGGCTGCCGTGGCAGCTGCCAAGGGCTACCGCATCATCATCGTGATGCCCGAGACCATGAGCGTAGAGCGCCGTCAGCTGATGAAGGCCTACGGTGCAGAGCTGGTGCTGAGCGAGGGTGCCAAGGGCATGAAGGGTGCCATTGCCAAGGCCGATGAGCTGGCCAAGGAGATCCCCAATTCCTTCATTCCCGCCAGTTCGTGAACCCCGCCAACCCGCAGGCACACATCGAGACCACCGGCCCGAGATCTGGGAGGATACCGATGGTAAGGTAGATATCTTTGTGGCAGGCGTTGGCACCGGCGGCACCGTGACCGGCGTTGGCAAGTACCTCAAGAGCAAGAATCCCGATGTCAAGGTGGTGGCTGTTGAGCCTGCTTCCTCCCTGTGCTGAGCAAGGGCACTGCCGGTGCACATAAGATCCAGGCATCGGCGCAGGCTTTGTGCCGGACGTGCTGGACACCACCGTCTATGACGAGATCATCGCCGTGGAGAACGACGACGCCTTTGCCACCGGCCGTCTGATCGGCCACAAGGAGGGCGTGCTGGTGGGCATCTCCTCCGGTGCTGGCCGTCTGGGCTGCTATCCAGTTGGCAAAGCGCCCGGAGAACGCCGGCAAGAACATCGTTGTCCTGCTGCCCGATACCGGCGACCGCTACCTGTCCACCCCGCTGTTTGCTGAATAATCCCCAAAAAACTCTCCTCTCCCGCTCTGCACCCCGCAGGGCGGGAGTTTTTGTTTGGGGACAAGACTATTTGAAATGGCTTCCGCTGCGCTCTAGCCATATTCAGCGGAAGAATTATTTGATATTTCGCGTTTGGAGCGACCGCGTTTGCGGAGCGTAGCGTAGCAATGAAAGCCCCAGTGGGGCTTTTAAGCGGCAGAGCGGTCTGCGTTAGCAGATGGAGGGCGTTGCCCCGACAAGCTCTGCGGAGCGCTCCAAACGCTATTTTCACAGAAGGGGTCGTAAAGGGAAACGGCAGGTGCAGCGCCGCTTTCTGCGAAAGCGCGGCGCTGCCGGCGTGCCCGCTCCCCGGGGGGAGCTGTCGCGCAGCGACTGAGGGCTTTGAATCGGCGGAGCCGAAAAACGGTTAAAAGATCTTCACGCCGAACAGGCGTGAATCTTCAGTTTTCCGGTGCAGCCCACCCTTTGGGGTTAAAAGGGGCGAGCAGCCC
>ENA-OQIM01000481-OQIM01000481.1-human-gut-metagenome-genome-assembly--contig:-NODE-481-length-15165-cov-3.049807_pt1 | contig 15165 bp, 20 predicted proteins | sample MGYA00242579_ERZ504744 | MGnify/ENA primary metagenome ERZ504744 (study PRJEB26092, sample SAMD00036441) | human gut metagenome | host: Homo sapiens | study: EMG produced TPA metagenomics assembly of...
TTTTAATGCGCGCACAGTGTCATCGTGCATGGTTTCTTTTTCTTTTATCGTGTTCTAATAGTAAGATATATAAGATCTAACATAATAAGGATTGGAAACTGTGGAGAGATAACATTTCCATGATCTAAATATTTTCTTGATGCGATCAAAACTAATTCGTCACAGATATCCTCATAGTCATCCTTATTTTTTCCCGTAATTAAAATCGTGTCTGCTCCTCGTTTTTTTGATTCTTCTAACAGATAACAAACGTCTTCACTCTCTCCACTAATACTGATCCCGATCACAAGACAACCTTCCTTTTGGAATACTGCCTGCATCCTCATCAGATCCGGATCTTGAATCGAATTGATATCTACTCCAATTCTCATAAAACGAAGGCGCATTTCTCTCGCTGCAAGTCCGGAACTTCCTTTCCCACATACGAACACTCTCTTTGCCTGTCCTAATTTCTCACAGATTCTTACGATCTGCGCTTCGTCCATCAGGCTGTATGTCTTATTTAACAACTCCTGATACATATTTAACACTGTTCTTGTATGTCCCGTGAGTTCTTTATTTTTCTCTTCAAATGATTCCTCATATTGATAAATAAATTCTCGATAGCCTCGAAATCCACATTTTTTTGCAAATCTTGATAACGAAGCTTCTGAAACAAACAAGTGTTTTGCAATCTCTTTTGCTGAAAAGTCCATTTTTTCTTCATTTTTCATAAAGAAATCCGCAATATTTTTTTCCAGAGCTGTAAAATTTTCATAATTTGATTCAATGACCGGTATGACCGATTTTACATAATAATCCATACATGATCCTTTTAAAAATGCTTTTATTTGATGGCATTTGCAAATGATTTTGTGATAAGCTGTGGTCTTGTGATTGCTGAACCTACAACTGCACAAAACGCTCCTAATTCTAAGACTCTCTTTAATTTCTCTGGTGTATTGATATTTCCTTCTGCGATCACTGGATGTTTTACTTTGGAAAGGATCGTTCTTAAGATTTCAAAATCATTTTCATCAATCTTAAGGTTGCTGCTTTGTTTTGTATATCCAACCATTGTTGTTCCGATAAAATCAAATCCTAATTCATCTGCATGAAGTGCTTCTTCGATTGTAGAACAATCTGCCATTAGTAGTTGATCTGGATATTTTTCTTTGATTTCATGGAAGAACTCATCTAATTTCTGTCCCTTTGGTCGGCTTGAAATTGTTGCATCTAATGCTATGATCTCTGGTTTCGCTTCCATTAATTCGTCAATCTCTTTGATCGTTGGTGTAATATAAATCTCACAGTCATCGTAATTTCTCTTGATGATTCCGATCACCGGAAGATCTACCTGTGTTTTAATCTCTTTGATATCCTCTGGTGTATTTGCGCGGATTCCCGATGCTCCACCCTGTTTTGCAGCAAGTGCCATTCTTCCCATGATGAAAGAAGAATGTAATGGTTCATCTGGCAATGCCTGGCAGGATACGATCAGTTTTCCTTTTAAATTCTCAACTTTCGGATTCATTTTTAATTCCTCCCTTTCCTGCTTTCGTTATCTTTAGTATATCTGTTTTAAAATTAATTTCAAGTTTTTTTGATATTTTGAAAGTTCTTTCACGAATAGCTTGATTTATCCATTTTATCGTCATTTTTATATATATATCTGCAATTTCTTTCAAGATTTTTCTGGTTTCTGAAAGAAATACATTTGTTATAACTTCTTTTTACATATCAAAAAAAAAGAAAGTTGTAAGATCTACTTATGATTTCTCTTACAACTTCTCTATCATTCTTATTCATAATGCTTAGCCAGACGATAAGCCGGGTTATGTCGTTGAATGGTCATCTATCTCGACTTACTGTTACCAGCAAGCTCCAGCGACCCACCTGAAAACAGATCGGGCCGATCTATCGTTTTCATCTCGGTCTTGCTTCGGATGAGGTTTACATATGCCCTGCCTGTTACCAGCCAGGCGGTAAGCTCTTACCTTACCATTTCACCCTTACCACGAATGTGGCGGTATATTTCTGTTGCACTAGCTTGAGGGTTGCCCCTACCGGACGTTATCCGGCATCCTGCCCTGTGAAGCCCGGACTTTCCTCACCGTTTCCCTTTCGTCTGAAACGGCGCGACCATTTGTCCAACTAAGCGCCAATTATTATATCATATCTTACACATCAAAGCAACTACCACCGATAAATTCTCTTAAAAGAGATGTCTTTGGAATTGCTTCGCTTGGAATATTTAAAAAATATTCTAAAAATTTTAATAATCTTTTTGCTTCCTGATACTCTGGACAATCTTTTGGAACCGCAAATAACAAAGGCTCCGCATATTGTTTTAAGACTGCGATCTCGTAGATCTGTGCTGAATTAAACATTACATCTGCTTCTTCCTGATATGGGAAAATATTGTCTTCTTCTCCCTTTCTAACAGAGTCCCATCTGGAGATCGTCTCTCTCGCATCATTTCCTCTTGTCATGGCATCTCGCACGATCCTTCGCAGTAATCTTCCGTCAGAACTTGGGATTCTATTATGTTCATCCAAGTTGATCTGATTCAATGCACTGACATAGATTCTATATTTTGCATCTTCTGGTATTTCATTCGTAAGAGTACCATTTAATCCATGAATTCCTTCCATGACCAGAACATCTTTTTCTCCAATCTTTAATTTGTGTCCGCGATATTCCCTTTTTCCTGAAATAAAGTTATAACTTGGCACATCAATCTCTTCTCCATCTAGCAATTGATTGATATGTTTTGTCAAAAGATCCACATCCAACGATGCGATCGTCTCAAAATTATAATTTCCATTTTCATCTCTTGGAGACAATTCCCTGTCTAAGAAATAATCATCCATAGAAACTGGGTGTGGTGTTAATCCAGCGATTTCAAGCTGAATAGACAATCTGTGGGAAAATGTTGTTTTCCCTGAAGATGACGGTCCTGCGATCAGGATGATTCTCTTATTCTTGCTTACAATCTCATCCGCGATATCCGCTAGCAGTTTTTCCTGCAATCCTTCTTGTAACAAGATCAGATGATTGATATTTCCATGTGTGATCTCATCATTTAAGGCACCTACCGTGTCAACACCCATCGTTTTCGTCCATTCTCTGGAACGCTGCATCACATGGAAAGTTTTGGCTGTGGTGTAAATGGTACGATTTCCTCTGTCTGTTTCCTTTTGGGAATCTGAAGTACTACCCCATGCTGATAAGCAGACACCAAAAATGCTGGAATATATCCTGTCGATGGTGCCATATATCCATAAAAATAATTATCATATCCGTCTAACGAGTAAATATTCGTCTTTGATTCCCTGCGGAACTGAAATAATTCTTTCTTTCCCTTAAGGCCTATTCTGTCAAAATATTTTGCGGCCTGATCTGTGTCTAACGATCTTTTTGTGATCGGAAGATTCGCTTTGGCTAGCTCTTCCATACGTTTTTGAATGGATTGCGCAAAAGCATCATCTATCACACGATCTTCTAGGAAATCACAAAAAATACTATTTCCGATTGAATAATCTAATGCGATCTTTGTCGTTGCACCAGTTCCAAGCAGATCTTCGCATGCTTTCAGAAACATAAGCGTGGCAGTTCGTTTATATGCCATATACCCTGCCTGTTCTTTTAATGTTACAAAACGCACATGGCAGTCTTTTGTCATAGGAGTAAATAATTCTCTTAACTTTCCATCCATATAGGCAAGCAAAATGATCGGCTCCTGAGGCAGCTGTACCTGCTTCGCAAGATCAGAAAGTGTTGTTCCTTCTTTTACTTCATAAATGCTTTGATTCACTGTGGCTTTGATCATACGCCATCACTTCCTTTTATATAACTACTATTTAAACAACTTTATAAGGGCTTCCTGCCTTATATGTGATCACATTCATATCACTGAAATGAGTCCTGATCAGATCTTTCATATCATCAATAAATACCTGTTCTAATCCATAATGTCCTGCATCGATCACACACATTCCCATATCGACTGCATCAAGCCTTCATGATGCCCGATATCTCCAGTTAAAAATACATCTGCTCCTGTACTTTTCGCTTCACTGATCATACTTCTCCCTGATCCTGGAACAACTGCAAGTTTAGAGATCTTTGTATCTAGATTGCCAAATACCATGACATTTTCCAAAGAAAATGCTTCTTTTACTTTCTTTGCGTATTCTCCAACACTGATCCCATCTTCAATCTTGGCAACAATCCCTATTCCTTTTCCAAACGCTTTCTCATTGTGGCTTTTAGATAGCTCAACTGGTCCCTGTATTTCCTTCAGATTCAAGCGATCTGCTACTTGATCTCCCATTCTGCAGACATCGTAACATGTATGCATTCCATATGCACATATATCGTGGCGGATCAGTTTTAATAATTTCTTCTGAAGGAAATCATCACTCGTGCATTTGTTGATCTTTGAAAAAATGATCGGATGATGTGCAAGGATAAAATCTGCCTTTTGATCAATCGCATAATCTACAGCTTCATTTGTGATATCTAATACAACTAAAACTTTCTTTATCTCTTTATCTTTATCTCCAACAAGAAATCCCGGATTATCCCAGCCTTCTGCTGTCTCTAACGGAACTTCTGTTTCTAAAAATGTGATCAGTTCTCTACAATTCATAATAACAAAGTGCCTCCATGATATCTCCAAGTAAATCTTCCACTTCTTCTTTTCGTCTTCTGATGTGTTCTTTTGAATCGTCTGTAAGACTTTCTTTTATTTTTGAATATTTGACATATTCCTGATCTAGGTACTCAAGAAGTACTGGATGTTTTGCGAGGATCAGTTCTTCTCCAAAACGATAAAAACACTCTTTGTCATACTGTTGCTTTCCATGAACTGCACGGATCACAACGTAGTATTTTCCATCTTCTTTTAAAAATTCTTCTTCTAAAATCCGGAATCCATGATCATTTAAGAAATGTCTCACTCGTTCTAAATGAGACTGTGGGGATAAGATCAGTTCTTTTACATTCGCTAATTTATCAAAGTCCTGCTCTAAGATTCTGACAACCAGATCTCCACCCATTCCTGCAATTACAATAGAATCTACATCATCTTGCGGCAGTTCATGTAATCCATCGGAAAGAATGCAGGATACAACCTCTCCTGCATTCTCTTCTTCAATATGTGTTTTGGCACGGCTTAATGGTTCTTTATTTACATCCATCGCATAAGCTCTCGGGCAGTTTCCATTACTTGTTAAATAGATTGGTATGTATCCGTGATCTGTCCCGATATCTGCCACTACATAACCTTCTGTGACAAAAGATGCGATTGTTTCTAATCTGTTTGATAATTCCATAATCATACCTTAATCTAAATAATCTTTTAACTTTCTGCTGCGGCTTGGATGTCTTAACTTACGCAGTGCTTTTGCTTCGATCTGACGGATACGTTCTCTTGTAACGTTAAATTCTTTTCCAACTTCTTCCAGAGTTCTTGCTCTGCTGTCATCCAATCCAAAACGTAATCTTAAGACTTTCTGTTCTCTCTCTGTCAGTGTTCCAAGTACTTCATCTAACTGTTCTTTTAACAGCGTAAATGCTGCTGCATCCGCTGGTACTGGTACATTCTCATCCTGAATGAAGTCTCCAAGATGGCTGTCTTCTTCTTCACCAATTGGTGTCTCTAATGATACTGGTTCCTGAGAGATCTTTAAGATCTCACGAACTCTTTCCACTGGAATATCCATCTCCTCTGCGATTTCTTCTGGAGAAGGTTCTCTTCCAAGTTCCTGAAGAAGCTGTCTGGATACACGGATCAGTTTGTTGATCGTTTCTACCATATGCACTGGAATACGGATGGTTCTTGCCTGATCAGCAATCGCTCTTGTGATTGCCTGACGGATCCACCATGTCGCATAAGTACTGAATTTATATCCTTTGCGATAGTCGAATTTCTCTACGGCTTTAATAAGACTAAATTTCCTTCCTGGATCAGGTCAAGGAAGAGCATTCCACGTCCAACATAACGTTTTGCGATGCTGACTACCAGACGAAGGTTGGCTTCTGCCAGTTTCTTCTTCGCTGCTTCATCCCCTTCTTCCATTCTCTGTGCAAGTTTGATCTCTTCATCTGCACTAAGAGAGGTACTTTACCAATCTCTTTTAAATACATACGGACTGGATCTTCGATGCTGACACCATCAGGAACAGCAATTTCTGTTTCATCTTCGATTGGATCATCAAGATCTTCATCATCGTCTGCAACTGCGGCAAGAGTCAGCACATCGATTCCATTTTGTTCCAGATAATCATAGATTGCTTCCATCATATCAGAATTTAGTTTCATATCCTTAAAATATGAATCAATCTGTGCATACTCCAAAAAGTTTTTATTCTTTTTCCTAATTCCACCAGACCCGCAAGTTTCTCGGTGAACTGTTCCATTGTACCTTCCATAATTCGTCCCTTTCTTCTCTTCCTATTTTAACCAACCTATAATGAAATATGCAGTTTCGCAAGGTTTGCTTTCTCCTTGATCAGATCCTGCCATCTCAAAATATCATTTGTTGCGTTCATCTGTTGTTCAATACTGTCTTCCTTGACCCTTCGCACGATATCATTCAACGCCTTGTCTCGATCTTCCGCTAATGGACTGATCTTTAATGTTGTGTTGAATAATTCTGCAATCTTCTTCTGGTCTTCAAGATCTGTATATTGATTTAATATTTTCCCTGGAATCACTGCTTTCTCTTCTTCGTATTGTTTGAAGAGTAACAATGCCACTCCATGGTAAATCTGTTCATAAAAATCATCGGGGCCGATGATTCCTTCTAGTTTGTCAAATAACTGTGGCTCATTGACCATCCATGTCAATAACAGTTTCTGCGGCTGTTTCTTCTTCTCTTCTTTTGCCTCATTCACTTGCAGACGTCTCTCCTGCTGACGCGGTGTTGTCTGCTGTCTCTGAGCACTGCTGTATCCAGAAGTCCCATAATAATTCACAAGATCTTCCAGATCTTTTGCCCCGATATAATATTCTCTTGAAACAGCTTCAATATAATTCTTGCGTTCTAGCGGTTCTTCAATCGTTGCCAGCAGTTTAGCCGCTTCATGTTGAAACTGTGTCTTCGACTCTGGATCGTCCTGATCATATCTTCCTGCGGCTACTTTTACCTGAAACATAAAACTGCTCATTGCTTTTCTGATTCGTTCTTCCAGTGCTTGTGCTCCTAATCCTTTGATAAATTCATCGGGATCCTTATACGGAGTCAGATCAAGGACACGAACCGTAAGTCCTGCTTCTTTCAAGATCGGTATCGCTCGCAATATCGCTCGCTGCCCCGCCTCATCACTGTCAAATGACAAAATGACATTCTCTGTATATCTATTAAGCAGCGTCCCATGACCACTTGTAAATGCAGTTCCAAGTGCTGCAACTGCATTTGTAAATCCTGCTTGATGCATGGAAATAACATCCATATATCCTTCACACAAGATAATCTCTTTCTTTCTTGAACTTCTTGCAAAATTCAGTCCGTAAAGATTACGGCTTTTATCAAATAATTTGGTTTCTTTTGAATTTAAATATTTGGGCGAACCATCACCCATGACTCTGCCTCCAAAGCCGATCACGCGGTTGTTCACATCCATGATCGGAAACATCACTCTGTTCCAGAACTTATCACTTCCACCACGTCTTTCATCGATCGTCACCAAAGCTGAATCTTTCAGATCTTCATCACTGTATCCCTTACTCTTTAAAAATCGATACAGGTCATCATTATAAATATCAGCATATCCAAGACCAAAATGTTTGATCGTAGCATCTGTGATCCCACGGTCTTTTAAATATGCAAGCCCTTTCTGTCCCCGCTTGCTGTGAAGCAGATAATAGAAATAATTGGCTGAAAGTTTATTCATCTCCCGAAGCCTGGCTTTTTCATCCATCGCTCGTTTGGCTTCTTCATTCAATTCCTCTTCCGGAAGTTCCATTCCAGCTCTCTCTGCCAGATATTTTAATGCCTCCGGGAAAGAAAAATTCTCATATTCCATTAAAAATGTAAAAACATTACCTCCGGCTCCGCAGCCAAAGCAGTAATACATCTGTTTATCTCGGCTCACAGAAAAAGAGGTGATTTTCATTATGAAACGGGCACAAACCGAAATAAGAACTGCCTTTTTTCTTCAACGGTACATACGTCGAAATCAGATCAACAATATCGTTCCGGCTTCGCACCTCTTCTATGATTTCTTCACCATAAATCAACGCTTGTCCCTCCTTAAAAAATCCCTCTATATATTATTATTCTACACCTTTTTTTTATTTTCCTTTATTTTTTGCATAAAAAATTTGGGGATAAAAATCTCAGTATATTTCTCAATTGCAAAATGGTCTGTCATTCCAGCAATATAGTCACAAACTGCCACAGGTACATCTCCTGGTTTATCGATCATCTTCTTATTATATTCTGGCAATTGCTCAACATGTATCAGATAATACTCATATAACGGACCAATGATATTCTTGATCTTGTCTTCTTCTTTCTTCGTATTTGGTTCTTCATAAACTCTCTCAAACATAAACTTTCGAAGACCGATCATTGCATCTCTTACTTCCTTTGACATCACAATATCATTCAGATTCTCACTATGTTTTACAATATCAAGCACCATCGTATTGATCCGTTCCCGATATGTTGTTCCAAGGACTTCCGTAAATTCTTTTGGAAGATCTTCTTCCCGTAGAACCTTAGCCCGTACGGAATCGTCAATATCATGGTTGATATATGCAATTTTGTCTGCCAGCCGCACAATTTTTCCTTCTAATGTATGCGGCATGCTGTGCATTGAATGATTTTTCATTCCATCTAAGACTTCCCATGTAAGATTTAATCCCTGTCCATTCTTCTCCAGACACTGAGCGACCCTGACACTTTGTTCATTATGCTTAAATCCTGCTGGATTCATTTCATTTAACACTCGTTCTCCCGCATGTCCAAACGGTGTATGCCCAAGGTCATGTCCAAGCGCGATCGCTTCTGTCAATGTCTCATTGAGATCTAATGCTCTTGCGATCGTTCTGGCATTCTGCGATACTTCCAAAGTGTGCATTAACCTTGTTCGATAATGATCGCCCACTGGAGATAAAAATACCTGTGTCTTATCTTTTAAACGGCGAAAAGCCTTGCAATGGACGATCCGATCCCGATCCCTTTGGAAACAGGTTCTTATCTCACATTCCACCTCAGGCTTTTTTCTTCCTTTTGTACGGATGCTTTGTGTCGCATACGGACTTAATAATTCCATCTCTGTCTGTTCTTGTTTTTCTCGGATATTCATAAGATCAGCCCTCCCATCTGCTTCCACAAAGCGTTCCATATGATATTTGTTTCTTCTATGACTGTTTAATATCAGCTTCCATCACTGAAAGAGCATCTAGGGATATTTTCATAACCTCTTTGACTTCCTCTTCTGTCATGGACAGATATTTTGCCAGTTCTTCAATCTTTGGTTCTCTTCCAAGCTCTTTTGATAAGAAAGTAGAAGCATCATCCAGACGATTTGCCTTAATCGCCATCGCTTCTCCAACACTGTCAGAACCTCTTTGCATTGCGATCGCATCTAAAATAGAATCTTCTACTGCACTCTTCGCATGTGCAAGGAATCCTTCTGCGTCTTTTCCCTGATAAATTGCCATTGCTTCCAAAAGACCAATATTACCTTCCTGTACAAGATCTCCGAATAAAACACCTTTCCCCGTATGTGTTCTTGCAATTTCAAGAATCTGTGGAAGAAAGCTTTCAATAACTGCTTCTCCATCTCCTTTCTCTACAAGCCATGCATGGATCAGTTCTTTTTGCTCTTCTTCTCCCGGAAGATCCATCTGTTCTAATTCTTCTTCATAGAATCGGATCGCACCCTGTTCTTCTTCCGAAATGTCAGCTTTTTCTTTCGCCTCTTCTTCTGCAACGATCTGTGCTTCATCAACACCCAGAACGCGAATCCCAGCTTCTACAAAACTTGCGATCAGAAGTTTTTTCGCTTCTTCATTTAATTCATAATCGCTAAAATAATCTAATAATTCTTTGTGGTCGATCTGATTACCATTCGTCTTTGCGATCTGGATCATCTCTTCCATATTCTTTAGAAATAAATTCTTATCCATGTTTTACAAACTCCTTATTTGATGAATGCAAAATACACGATCACTAACAGACCGAGTATGATTCGGTATACACCAAATGCCTTAAAGTCATTCTTCTTAATATATCCAAGCAAGAATTTGATCGCTCCGATTGATACAAGAAATGATACAACCATTCCTACGATCAGTACGATCAACTGTGTTGATGTAAATGCAAGACCGAACTTCACGATCTTTAATAAGCTTGCTCCAAACATCACAGGAATCCCTAAGAAAAATGAAAATTCAGCAGCTACTGTTCTAGAACATCCGAGCAAGATTCCCCCAAGAATCGTCGCACCCGATCTAGATGTACCTGGAATTAATGCCAATATCTGAAATACACCAATTCCAAGTGCCATTCCATAAGATAATCTGGAAAGATCATTCATTGGTCTTCTTCTGCTTCGTTTGTTGCGGTTTTCAATAATGATAAATAAAACACCATAGATGATCAGCATTGCTGCTACAACTGGTGGATTATAAAAATGATCGTTCAACCAGTTATCAAACAAAATACCAATAATTGCTGCTGGAAATACTGCAAGAATTACCTTTGTCCATAAAATGATCGTATCCATCTTCTCCTCGTGATTCTTCTTCGGTGAAAATGGATTCAACTTATGGAAATATAAGACAACGACTGCATGATCGCACCTAACTGGATCACAACATCAAACATCTCCTTAAAGTCAGCTGTCATGTTCAGCTTGATAAATTCATCTGCTAAGATCAAATGTCCTGTACTACTGATCGGTAACCATTCCGTAATCCCCTCAACAATTCCAAGTAATACAGTTTTAAGTAACAAAATAATGTCCATAAAAAACTCCCTGTCTGTACAAATAAGGGTGTTTAGGAATCCCTAAGCACCCTGTTTTCCTTACTGTTTCTATTCTTCTGCTTCTTCGTCATCTCCGAGAATCTTAACTTTTTCTTCCCAAAGTTCTTCAACAGCTGTAGATAATGGTTTTGCACCATCTTTTTCTTCTACTAATGGCATATCTCCTGCGATGATCTGTCTTGCTCTCTTTGCACTTGCAAGCACGATAGAATAACGGCTTGAGATAACTTTCTCTTCTTCACTGTCACCATTGATGACCTTCATTAATTCTGTATATGATGGATGTAACATAATAATTCCTCCTATAGCTGTTCTAATTCTTTTTTTGTTGCTTCTATAAACTTAAGATTATTTCCAAGCAGGCATTCTTTTGCCTGCACAATGGCATGAATTCGATTCGCGCAGTCTTCTACCTGATCATTGATCACGATATAATCATATTTATCCATGTCTTCTGACTCTTCTTTGGCGCGATTTAAACGTTTATTGATCACTTCCTCAGATTCTGTGCCTCTGCCTACTAAGCGTTCTTTGATCGCAGCTGCACTTGGTGCTGTAATAAAGATCAACAATGCATCCTCATATTGCTTCTTAATATTAAATGCACCCTGCACCTCAATCTCTAAGATTACATTATGTCCTGCGGCAAGTTCATCTTCCACAAACTTTCTTGGCGTTCCATAATAATTGTCCACATATCTGGCATATTCAATAAATCCATTATAATCGATCAGATTTTTAAAATCATCCACGGTCTTGAAAAAATACTCTCTGCCATCAACTTCACCTTCTCTTGGTTGTCTTGTTGTTGCAGAAATTGATAAACTATATCCATATTTTTCTACCAGTTTCTTTGCCACCGTTCCTTTTCCAACTCCAGAAAATCCGGAGATTACCAGTAATGAACCTCTCTTTTCCATGATCTTTCCCTTCTTATCTTACTCTATGTTCTGAATCTGCTCTCTTACTTTCTCAACATTCGTCTTCAGTTCGATTGCATGATCCGCAAGATCGACATCACTTGATTTGGATAAGATCGTATTCGCTTCTCTGTTCATCTCCTGTGCCATGAAATCAAGTTTTCTTCCGATGCTTTCATCGCTTTCCAACACATCTGTCATAGAGCTGATATGACTTTGCAATCTTACGATTTCCTCATCAACAGCGATCTTATCTGCATACAATGTAACCTCTGCTGCGATCCTGTTTTCTTCGATCGTTGAGTCTTCTAAAAATTCTTTCACTTTTTCTTCTAATTTGCTTCTGTATTCCGCAATGATCTGTGGAGAACGTTCCTCAATAAACGCCACATCTGCTGCCATCTGATCAAGTTTGCCTAAAAGATCTCTCTTAAGGTTTGCTCCTTCAATCGTTCTTGTCTCTACAAACTTCTCCGCAGCCTGTCTTAATGCTGCTTCTAGCAACTCCCACCATACTTCTTCATCTTGCTGTACTTCCTCAATTGTTACAACCTCTGGATATTTGGCGAGGGCTTCTGCAGTGATCTTGGTTTCAATGTTAAAATCTTCCTGCATCTTTTTAAATACCTGCATATATTCTTCTGCCATTGCCTGATTATAATGGAGACTTACCGCTGTCTCTGACAAATCTTCATAAGACACATAAATATCAATCTTTCCACGGCTTGCGTATTCTTTCATGATATTACGGATATTTGCCTCAAACATGGCTAATTTCTTGGGAAGTTTTAATGAGATGTCACAATATCTGTGGTTGACGGATTTCATCTCCACTGTGACCTTCTGATTCTTGTCATTGGACACTTCCCCATGTCCAAATCCTGTCATGCTTCTGATCATAAAATCTATCCTTTTCTGCACTGCGGTTTAAAATCCACAGCTTTTCTTTTTCGTCAATGTTATATTATACGCAAAATTTTGCTTCTCGTCAATGTTTTCGACACGAATCTTATTGATCTTTTTGCTCTAATACTTTTTGCAGACATTCCAGATAATGAAGGATCATTCCCTGCTTTAGTGGAACAAAAAAAACCAATATCTAATTCTTCATATTTGAAATGTTTCACTCCACCTTCTTTTGCACGATTCCAGTACTTCATCATCTCCTGAAATGACATATAATAGCAAACATGCCTTGATGTAAAATAGATCAACAAAAAACTGATTCCACCCTGTTCTTCATATTGTCTCATAAACTCTACCTGATGTTCATGAATATTCTGAAGTGGAAATATGTCTTTTGCACATTCTTTTGCATCAAAGCAAATAGGAATTCCCTGCACAACCCCAATATAATCAACAGTACTCTTCTGATCAAAATAAGCAAGCGTAATATGACGTTTTGTCTTATCAAATCTGACTGGCTTGATCGATGTCGGTATTTTCTGCACAAGAGCAAGTTTCTGTTGCCTGTATTTTTCATTCGTATAGTTGATCAACTCTTCAAGGACCGATCCTCGAAGTCCCTTTACATTCCATTTATCTTCTGCCATGACTATGCTCTCCCAAACAAGTCATTTTTGATCATATCAAATCGCTTCGGAAGTGGTGCTTGAATTTTCTTTCCAGATAGGTTTCTGCATGTTTTCATATCTCGCGGAAAAACAACCTCTGTACAATGAAGCAGCTGATCTTTTAATCCAAATCTCTGTTTCATCTCCTGATTGATCTTTTTATCGCCATATTTAAAATCTCCGATCAACGGATGTCCAATACTTGCAAGATGCGCTCGGATCTGATGGGTCTTTCCTGTGATCAGTTCGACTTTCAATAGTGTAAATTCATCATTTGATATCACTGGCTCATAAGCTGTCTCAATATGGCTTGCTCCTGCGATCTCCTGTTTTGATACCTTTACCTTGTTTGTTTTTTCATCTTTCTTTAAATAAGCACTGACCTTTTGTGTTCTTTCAAGTTTTCCTTTTACGATGCAAAGATAGTATTTTTCCATATCACGATGTTTTAGCATTTCTGCCATCGTCTGTAATCCTTCTATAGAAATCCCACAAATGATGATTCCTGTTGTATTGCGGTCCAATCGGTTACAAATCGATGGTTTTACTACCTGCAATTCCTTTTCACTGATCAACCCTTGGTTCACTGCATATGGATGATCTGGTCATTGATGGAAATATCCTCTGGTTTTGATTTCTGTGATAAAATTCCCCATGGTTTATTGACCATAATGACATTCTCATCTTCATATAAAACATCAAGTTTGATCTTTTGCTTTCCTGCTTTAACTTCTTCACGGAACTTGTTGATCGTATCTTCTGCAAGATAAATACACACCTGATCTCCTTGAGATAATTTCTCATTTCCCGTTGCTTTTTTGCCGTTTAACTTGATATTTTTCTTTCGAAGCATCTTGTATACAAAACTCTTTGGAGCTTTATTTAAATATTTCGAAAGAATCTTATCTAATCTCTGTCCTTCTTCTCTTGTCGTTATGTTTAATTCTCTCATTTTATATCCTTATTTACCCATGATTTTTGCGATCCATCTTCCAGGAAGAAGCTTGCAGATAACCCTAGTTACTTTCATCGTCATTCCATAAACAGATACTGCTTTATTTTTTCTCGCATCACGGATTGCTTTTCTTACAACTTTCTTTGGATCTGCCATTACGAATTTCTTATAAAATTTCATCTCTTCCTGTTCATATGCACGGTCAAAAAAACTCCGTTTTTACTGGCCCTGGACATACTGCGATCACCCTGATCCCTTGATAGGACAGCTCCTGCCGCAATGCAATAGAGAAACTTTTCACATATGCTTTGGTTGCTGCATAAACTGTGAAATTCGGCTGCGGAGCAAATCCCGCAGAAGATGCCATCTGATAAATAAAAGATCCTCTTCTTAAATATGGCAATACAAGATATGTAATTCTTGTTAATGCTTCACAGTTTAAATGGATCATTCCTGCCCCATCTTCCTCTGTCTGATGTTCAAAAGACCCCGAAATCCCATATCCAGAAGCATTCACTAAAATTCTTACAACTGGCTGTTCTTTTGCAAGAACCATTTTAAGACGTTCAAAGCTTTCTTCCTTCATAAGATCTAATGGAAGAATCCTCACTCTTGTTCCAATGATTTCTTTTTTTTAGTTCTCTTAGCCGCTCTCTTCGTCTGGCAACGACCCAGATTTCATCGAGCCCCTTATATTTCTTCGAGATCTCAGGACAAATTCTTTTCCCA
>ENA-OQIM01000482-OQIM01000482.1-human-gut-metagenome-genome-assembly--contig:-NODE-482-length-15159-cov-3.352448_pt1 | contig 15159 bp, 16 predicted proteins | sample MGYA00242579_ERZ504744 | MGnify/ENA primary metagenome ERZ504744 (study PRJEB26092, sample SAMD00036441) | human gut metagenome | host: Homo sapiens | study: EMG produced TPA metagenomics assembly of...
CTTGTCAGACAAGTGGTAATATCCGTGAACCAGAAGTTGCAAATCGTATTCTTGAAGATGGTGAAGCAGATCTGTCGCAATCGGACGTGGACTGATCGCTGATCCTGAATGGGTAAATAAAGTTCAATTTGGTAACACAGATGATATCAATCGTTGTATCTCATGTAACAATGGATGTACAGCAACATTAGGGGATGAACCTATCCGATGCAGCATCAATCCTGCTCTTGTTTCAGGTTCATTATATAAAGATAAGAAATTAAAAAACCATGCAACGTTGTTGTTGTTGGTGGTGGTACTGCCGGTCTTGAAGCTGCATGTACAGCTGCTGAAGTTGGATGTGCAACTGTTCTGATCGAGAAATCAGGAGAACTCGGTGGACTTGCCAGACGTGTAGGCAAGATGCCTAACAAACAGCGTCTTGGATATTTCCCTCAGTACTTAGAACGTCGTGCAATGAAACTTAAGAACCTGTTTATCTGTAAGAATACAGAGGCTTCTATCGAATTTATCGAAGGTTTCAAGCCAGATATCGTTGTTAACGCAACAGGATCCGTTCCTCTTCTTCCAAATATCCCTGGATTAAAGGAGAACTTAGAAGCAGGTAATGTATCTACGATCTTTGATCTGGTAGATCACGTAGATTCTTATCCAGAAGATTTATCTGGTAAGAAAGTTGTTGTAATCGGTGGTGGTAACGTAGGACTTGACGTTGTTGAATTCTTTGTTCCTAGAAAAGCTGATGTAACGATCGTTGAGCAGAAAGCTCACTTCGGTGAGAACCTTGACTTTATCACTAAGACTGGTTCTATCGAATTCATGAATAAGAATAAAGTAAATCAGTATCCAAATGCTTCTTTATTAGAAGTTAAAGATCACAGCTTTATTGTAAGACATGACTATAAAGATCTTGAATTAGACTTCGATTATGGATTTGTATGTCTTGGAATGCAGTCTGCAACTCCTTCTCTTCAGGAATTATACAACCACTTCATCTATGAAGGTGTTGAAGTACTTAATATCGGTGACAGTGCTCAGACACGTCGTATCATCGAAGGTGTAAAAGAAGGTCGTGACATTTTAGTTGCATTAGAACGTCAGGATTTCATCTAAAATCATAATTTTGATTTCAAACCTTTCTTTAAAAGATAAGAAATATATTGTAAATAATAAAAACATGGACCAGATAACAAAGATCTGACCCATGTTTTTTATTATTTCATTAATGTTTTTTCTTACGGTACTGCCACAACACAATCTTTTCAAAATAACGCTTTATGACGATCTGAATCTCTTCTTTCGGATTCATCGGTGTTACAAGAATACTATGTATACCTGTTCTGTTCGCTCCATAAACATCTGTAAACAACTGATCTCCAACGAAGAATGTATTCTTCTTATCCGTTCCCATCAATTTCATTGCTGTCTCATATCCTTTGATTGATGGTTTATTTGCTTTGTATACATAATATTTCCCACCGACTGCCTCGCAGAACGCTTTCACTCTTGGTTCTTTGTTGTTACTTGTAAAACAATACTGCATCCCCATCGCATCCAGTCTCTTAAATAACTTCTTTGCACGTTCATCTGCTGGTGCATTGTGTGGTACTAACGTATTATCGACATCAAAGATCACTCCTCGATATCCTTCTTTGTAGTATCGTTCGAAATCAATATCATAAGTACTTCTGATATCTTCGGACGGGTAGAATTTCTGAAACATAATTTATCTTCCTCTTTACATCTTTACATTGTTCAATCTTGTTTATTTTATAACAGCTTTTTACAATTAGCAAGAACAAAACAAAATATGAGACCAGTTTTTTCAAAAATTCTAGTCTCATATCATTCATTTTATTTCTCTACACCACTTAAATATGCATTATAAATATCTTTTGAGATACTCTTCTTAATTGCATCATAAACTGGCCGTGCCTGCTTACGCATCTCTTTCTGTGTCTTTGCATCAAGTTTCACAATCTTTGTACCACTGTCTTCAATGGTTTTGATACGGTCTGCGATTCTCTTGTCAGATGCTTCTCTTGCATACACTTTCGCTGTCTGCGATGCCTGATCGATGATCTTCTGCTGGTCTTTTGACAGATTATTATAGAATTCATCACTAACGATCAGCGAAATATAATGTGGCAAATGGTTTGTCTCTACAACATAATCCTGCTGCTCATATAATTTGCTGGAAACGATAACTTCGTAAGGATTCTCCTGTGCATCGATCGTTCCCTGCTGAAGTCCGATATAAACTTCGCTGAATGTCATTGGTGTTGGATTCGCTCCAAGTGTCTTCCAGAACTTCAAATGATAGCTGTTCTCCATCGTACGGATCTTCTGCCCTTTGAAGTCGTTAATACTCTTAACATTCTTATTGGTAGACATAACACGGAATCCCTGATCGGCATATCCAAGTAATTTGTATCCACCCTTCTGATATACTTTCTCCATCTTCTGATAGAACTCTTCATTATCAACAGCTGCTCGTGCCTGTTGGATCGTTGTAAATGCACTTGGCAGGTCAAATACTGCGGTATCTGGAAGAAATGTTACCTGTGGTGCAGTATTCTGTACGACAAATGGGATATCCCCATCTTTACAACTCTCAAGAAGCTCACGGTCTCCTCCGAGTGTACTGTTTGGATAAACTTCGATCTTCATCTTTCCATGACTTAATCTGGAAACTTCTTTTGCAAACTTCTCTGCATAAAGCTGTGTTACCGTATCTTCCGGACTGGAAGTTCCAAGCGGCCATGCATATCTTTGTACTTCGTCTTTCTTTTGTTTCTTCTTACATCCGGATAAACTGAATAATAAGACTCCTGCAAGAAGAACTACGACGGATCTTTTTTATGATTTTTTCTCATGAAATCCTAAACCTCCTTATAAAAGTGCCAGACTGATCTGTGGAATAAATGTGATCAGAAGTAATGCGATCAGGAAGCAGATAATCAGCGGCATTGCTTTCTGTGCGATCTTCATCACTGGAATATCCGTTAAGGATGATGCCACAAATAAGTTGACTCCAATTGGTGGTGTAACGAAACCAATTGCAAGGTTTACAACCATCATAACACCAAAATGAATCGGATTCATACCGATTGCTGTAACGATCGGTAATAAAATTGGTGTCAAAATAAGAATCGCTGGTGTCGTATCCATGACCATACCTACGATCAACAAGAATATATTGATCACAAGCAAGATCACAATCTTATTATGGAAGTTACCTAAGATCCATGCACTAATGGACTGTGGTACACGCATCAATGTTAATACTCTTGAGAATGCAATGGATGCTGCCAAGATAAACAGAATAGGTGCATATGTTCTCACACCTTCTACCATGATTCCCCAGATATCTTTAAATTTCATGGATTTATAGATAAATAAACTGACTACTAAAGAGTAAAATACAGAAATAACCGCTGCTTCTGTTGGGGATGCGATTCCTGTGTAAATACATCCAAGGATGATAACCGGACTTAAGATTGCAAAAAAGCTTTCTTTAAATACTCCAATAAATCCTTTTGCATGTAACTGATCGATCTCTGCTGCGATCTTTTCCTTATCTTCTCCATGTTTTTACAATAATAAATGGCATACACCATCAATAAGGCACCAATCAATAATCCTGGTACAACTCCTGCCATAAACAGATCACTTACAGATTCCCCAGATGCCATACCATACATGATAAATGGGATACTTGGCGGTATGATAACTCCAAGCCCACCCGCAACTGCTACGATTGCTGTTGAAAATGACTTGTCATATCCTAAACGAACTAAGATCGGAATTGTCATACTTCCTACTGCTGCTACAGTTGCAGGTGCAGATCCTGAGATTGCTCCATAAAATAAACAGGTTACAATTACTGCACATGGCATTCCTGCCGTTAATTTTCCTATAAAAACGCAAAAACGTCAAAAATCTTCTTAGAGATTCCCCCTTTTGCCATGATCATTCCAGATAATACAAACATTGGAACTGCAAGTAATGGGAAACTATCAATTCCTCCAAGCATAGAACGAATGACAAATGTCCCGCTTGCTGTAAATGATGGATCAAATGCTCCTGGAAGTACAGATACGATCCCAAGGGCGATCGAAATCGGAATTGCAATGATCAGACAAATAAAGAAGAGTAAAAATACGACTGCTGCTGACATTTATTTTTCCTCCTTTTCTTCATCTTTGCGGATCACAATCTTAAATTCAATGATCCAACGTTGAACGATACGAAATGCTACTAAAACAAAACTAAACAACGGAGCAGCCTGAATATAATACATTGGAATCTGACATGCGGGACTTACCTGTCCACTTTCAAATGCACTCTTTAGATAAAGAACTGCATATGGAATCAGATATAAAAACAAGGCAAGTTCGATCGTGTGGTTCACCACTTTGAACAATGCTTTCCCTCTTCTTGGAAACATTGCTACAAACTGTTCGATTTTAATGGAAATACATTTCTTAGTACAATAACTAACACTGATAAAGCCTGACCAGATAAATAAATATCTTGTCAGTTCCTCTGACCATGAAAGGGACGCTCCAAGTGCATATCTTGCAAATACCTGAATTCCCATGATCACTGTCATGGCGATCAATAATGCTACCATTAGAAATTCTTCCAGATTCTCATCAAGCCATTTTAGCATGATTCACCTCTTTCTACTTTCTATAACAAAAGTCTTTATTTTCACAAACTATGGCAAAACTTTAACAATTTGCTCTACTAAATTATACTGAAAAAATAGGATTTCAGCAAATATTTTTTTATGTATTTAAAAAAGAGGAAAAGAATAACCAAGAATCTTCTCCTCTTCTACATTTAATTTTTTAAAGATTCAGTTCTTATAATCCCTGATTTTCATGAAGGAACTGAAGCATATTATTTAAGTCATTGACTGCTGCCTGTCCAGGTGCAGATGCTTTTTTCGCTGCTCCGAATGTAAGAGCAGATCCGAATACTTCACCGCAAAGACGGCTGATCAGCTGTTCCTGCCATAGACATTGTGATGATCGGACGATCTGCATGTTCTGTATACATTTCTTCTGTTGCACAAAGAAGTGTTAATACGTCACGTCTGCAAGTTGGCATAACTGCGATCTTAGGGATATCAGCACCAAGTTCCTGCATTTTGCAAAGTCTTCTTACGATTTCATCTTTTTCAGGTGTTTTATCAAAATCATGGTTAGATGCAACAACTTTTACTCCACATTCGTGAGCTGCTGCTACGATCTCTTTTACGATCTCATCCCCTGTAAATGCTTCTACGTCTACAAGATCAACATATCCTGTTTTCGCAGCAGCGATATTTAATTCTTTATAAGGTTCGGCTTCGATTGCTTTTTCTCCACCTTCTTTTGATGTACGGAATGTGAAAAGATTGGTGTTTCACCTAAAGCTTCTCTTAAATCTTTTAATACATCTTCTACTTTATCAAATTCGAAAACTCCTTCGAACCAGTCAACACGCCATTCAACAACGTCTACTGGGATGCTGTCAAATGTTTTCGCTTCTGCGATGATCTCATCTTTTGTAACCCCTACGATAGGTACACAGATTTTAGGAACTCCGCTTCCGATTTCAATATTTCTTACTTTTACTGTATTCATTGACAATTTCCTCCTATTGTCTGAACATTCTCCCGAAGCATAAACCTCGGGAGTTCCTGTTACCAATACTAATTAGTTTTTAGATGCTTCTTCTGCATTCTTTAATAATACACCATAACGTACGTTTACGAAAAGTGCTAATAAGATTCCGATTGCTGTAATTACGATATTCATCATGATTACATTTGTAGATGTCATCTTAGCAGCTGCTGTTAAGATCGTGTAGTTACATAAACTTGATGCGATCATAACTAAACTTGTAATAGTTCCTTTGATCTTAGGGAACAGATCATTTACAACGGCTGTTGCCATCTGAAGTACTCCGCCTGCTGCTGCATATCCGATCACGAATGCTCCAACATAGCAGATCATAGGTGTCTTAATAATGTAAACTAATGCTAACATTACAAGAGAGATTGCTGGTAGATCACTAGGAATCTTACCTGTTTGAATTTTGTGATCAATACACTTGTTACGAATAATGCTACCATTGTACCTGCAGAATAGTATGTCTGCATCACAGATACGTTCTGAGATGGGATTTTTGCAATTTCAGTACCAAATGTCTGAGCACAGTTTAACCATAACTGGAATGTAGCTGTACTTGTGAATCCGATCAGGATCAATGCAATACTCTCGATAGAGAAATGTGCATTCTTTAAGTTGCTGATGAAAGATTCAGATTTTCCTGCTTCAGATGTTGCTGGGAATGGGGCAAAGATTGCTAAGATTCCCATGATACCGATGCATACACCAGCGATAACTGGAAGCATTAAGTATGACATGCTTGTTCCTGCTACAACACCTAAGAAGAAAGGCATTAATAACTGTGCAACAGAAATGAAGAATTTGATCCCCATTGTTGCGATACCTGTATATTTGTAAATAATTTCAGTTACAGCTGGGTATGTTGCTGTATCTAAGAATGAGTTCGCGATACCACCAAGAACTGCTGCGATATAAGCAATTGTTGTGTTTGGTGAGAATGCGATCCCTACTAAGAAAATAACGTATGAAGCACATCCAATGATCACTGATAAACGACGTCCTAATTTGTCAGATAAAGGTCCTGCAAATGGAAGGGAGATCAAACGTCCCAATCCTAATGCTGCTGCAATGGAAGTTACTGCCATAACATCTTTTAATCCCCACTGGCTTGCGAGCATTTCTTTTACTACCTGCTGACTTAAGATGGAACATCCGATTCCATGAATGAAATAGTTCAGATAAAGAACTAAGGCACTTGGTATGTATTTTTTATCCATTTTAATAATTCCTCTCGTTTGCTATATGGTTATGACTGATCTTAGTCATATTTGATATCTAATACTTCTTTCATATGGTCGATCGGCATATGTTTTCCTGTCCATAAGTGGAAAGCAGCATCTCCCTGGAATAACATCATTCCAAGACCGTTCATTGTCTTACATCCAGCTTTCTTAGCAAGTCTTAATGTTTCTGTCTCTCTTGGAGCGTAAACTGTATCTGTTACGATCAGGTCTGGACGGAAGTATGTTTCATCAGGAACAACTGTCTGTCCTTCTAATGGTTTCATTCCTACACCAGTTGCCTGTGCGAATAAGTAGCTGTCTGCGATTTCTTCTCTTAATTTATCTTTGTCATCAAGATCGTAAAGATTTACAATACAATCTGTGTTTTCACGAATCTTCTTTACTGTTTCTTCAGCATTAGCCCAGAATTTATCTTTGATGTTGAAGATTGACATTTCTTTGACACCGTCTAATGCAGCCTGAATCTCGATCGCTGTCGCAGCTCCACCAGCACCAGCGATTGTCATTTTTTTACCGATCACATCAATATCGTTGTCTTTTAATGACTGCATGTATCCGATACCGTCTGTGATATGTCCGATCAGTTTTCCGTTGTCATTTACGATCGTGTTAACAGCTCCTGCCATTTTAGCTGCTGGAGATAACTCGTCTAAGTACTGTCCTACAACTGTTTTGTTCGGCATTGATACGTTAGATCCAACCATCTTTAAAGCACGAAGTCCTTTGACTGCATCCTCTAATGTGCTGTTGTCAACTTCGAATGCTAAGTATGCATAGTCAAGTCCTAATGTTGCGAATGCTTCATTATGCATTGCAGGTGAGCTTGAATGTCTAATTGGATAAGCCATTAATCCGATTAATTCAGTATGTCCTGTGATTCTCTCTGCCATAATTTTACTCCTTAAATAATATGCTTGTTATTAGTTTCATTCACCCAAAAGTTAATTTTTTAACAACCTTATGGCTATATTATATTCCATATTGATTGATACTTCCAATATATCTTTTAGTGTTTTTTGATAGCTTCAAGCTATCAATCGTGTTATAATGAACTTAACCATTAATTATTATAATAAGGAAGGTATGTATGAATTTAAATCAACTGTACTATTTTCAAAAAGTTGCACAATTACAACATTATCACCAGGCAGCCAAAGAATTAAATATCTCTCAACCTAGTTTAAGCCGTTCGATCGCTAATCTTGAAGAAGAATTAGGTGTTTCTTTATTTCAGAAAAACGGACGCAATATCGAACTTACCAAATACGGCTCTATCTTTTTGGAACATGTCAATCGTATTATAGATGAAATCAAAATTGCTGAAAATAAAATGAAATCCTTAGCTGGCAGTTCCAGCGGGCACATTGATATCGGATATGTATTTCCACTTGCCAAAAGTTATATTCCAAGACTTGTACGAAGTTTCTTAAATCAGCAGGAAAATCATGAGATCACGTTTTCTCTAAGTCAGGAGATCACAAAAAATCTGATTGCGGATCTGAAAAATGAAAAATATGATGTCGTTTTTGGTTCTCTCGTTGCCGATGAACCGGAAGTTGAGTTTGTTCCAGTTGTTAATCAGGAAATGGTGATCATTACCCCGCCAGAGCATCCTTTAAAATATAAGAAGAAACTCGTTTTAGAGGATCTGCTGGATTATCCAGTCATTGGTTATGATAAGACTTCTGGTCTTGGACGTTTTACTAATTCTATTTACAAACAAAACCATATCAAACCGTCTATCGCTTTTGAATCTTCGGATGAAAATGCCATCGCTTCCCTTGTTGCAGAAGATTTTGGGATTGGTTTTGTTGCACATGTAGAATCATTACAGGCATATGATGTGGAAATCCTACATCTTAGTAATGTAAAACCTTACCACACTGTTTATATGGCTTATCTTAAAAATATGCCGATGATCCCTGCTGTTCGTAAGTTTATTGAATTCACAAAAGAAACAATAGATATTTTTTATTGATTCTTCAAAAAGATTTATTTGTTAAATAATTAACCGTGTGTTATACTAAAGCCATCATAAATCATTCACCCAATTTTTATGATTCTAACAACCTCGGATTATATGGAATTTAATTTTTTGATTTTTTGGATTTAATTTTTTGGAGGTTCAATTCTAATGAAAAGCAACTATAAAAACATTTTCACACCATTAACAATTAAGAACATGACAATGAGAAACCGCATCATGATGACACCAATGGGAACTAACTACGGTGAACAGACAGGAGAAATGAGTTTCTTACACATTGATTACTATACAGAAAGAGCAAAAGGCGGAGTTGGTCTGATCATGGTTGAAAACGCAAGTGTTGATTCACCACTTGGATCTAACGGAACAACTCAGATCCGTATCGATCATGACAACTATATGCCTCGTTTCTTCAAATTATGTGAAACATTACATGCTCACGGAGCTTGCGTTGGTGTTCAGTTAAACCACGCTGGTGCTTCTGCTCAGTCTAAGAGAACAAATATGCAGCCAGTATCTGCATCTGATATTCCTTCTAAAGCAGGTGGAGAGATTCCTCGTCCTCTGAAAGTAGAAGAAATTTATGAAATCGTTAAAAAATATGGAGAAGCTGCTGCTCGTGCACAGGCTTGTGGATTTGACTGCGTTGAGATCCATGCAGGACATTCTTACTTATTAAGTCAGTTTATGTCTCCTACAACAAACAAACGTACAGATGAATTCGGTGGATGTCCAGAAAACCGTGCCCGCTTCACAAAATTAGTTGTTGAAGAAGTTCGTAAACAGGTTGGACCTATGTTCCCTATCTTCGTTCGTATCAGTGCTGATGAACTGATGGAAGGTGGAAACACATTAGAGGATACTTTAGAGTTACTTTCTTACTTCCAGGAAGAGGTTGATGCATTTGACGTATCTGCTGGATTAAATGGTTCTCTTCAGTTCCAGATCGATGCCAACTACTTAAAAGATGGTTGGAGATCTTACATGGCAAAAGCTGTCAGAGAAAAATACAACAAACCTTGTGTAACTATGGGTAACATCCGTGATCCTCGTGTCGCTGACGATATCTTAGAGCGTGGAGATGCTGATATCATCGGTATGGGTCGTGGACTGATCGCTGATCCTCACTGGGTGAAAAAAGTTGCTACAGGACATGAAGATGACATCAGAAAATGTATTTCTTGTAACATCGGATGTGCTGGAAACCGTATCGGAGTTAACCGTCCAATCCGTTGTACAGTAAACCCTACTGTAAACTCTGGATTTGACTATAAAAAGAAAAAAGTAAATAAGCCTTGTAACGTTGTTGTTATCGGTGGTGGTACTGCTGGTCTTGAAGCTGCTTGTACAGCTGCTGAAGTTGGATGTACTACATTCTTATTCGAAAAGAATGATCACCTTGGTGGATTAGCTGTTGAAATCTCTAAGATTCCAGATAAGAAACGTTTAAGAGACTTCCCTGACTACCTTGTACACCGTGCTTCTAAATTAACAAACCTGTTTATCTTCAAAGGACAGGAAGCAACTCTGCCATTAATTAAAGCACTGCATCCAAACATCATCGTAAACTCAACAGGTTCTAATCCTTTACTTCCACCAATCAAAGGATTACATGACCACATCGACAAAGAAGGATCTAAAGTAGCTTCTATCACAGGAATGATCAACCACTTAGCTGATTATCCAGAAGACTGCACAGGTAAGAAAGTTGTTGTCGTTGGTGGTGGAGCTGTAGGTCTTGACGTTGTTGAATACTTTGCTCCAAAAGGTGCGCAGGTAAGCATCGTAGAATGATGCCTCAGATTGGTAAAGACTTAGATCCAGTATCTAAATGCGGAACAAACACATTAATGAGAGAACACAATGTAAACCAGATGACTGAAACAGCTCTTTGCGAAGTAAAAGCTGATGCGTTCACAGTAAAAGCTAATGGAGAAGAAAAAGATCTTCCTTTCGATTATGGATTCGTATGCTTAGGAATGAGAGCAAACGCTCCTGTTCTTGATGAAATCCGTGAAGCATTCGCTGATACTAACGTTGAAATCATCAATATCGGTGACAGCGTACGTGCTAGAAGAATCATTGATGGTGTTCAGGAAGGACACAACATCTTAAATGTACTTGCAGATCATGAATATCTGTAAGATATAACCTAGCAAAATATATAATAAATAAAGCAGTTTTAATTTTAACTTGCTATCTTCTACCTTAAAAACAAATATAAAGTTGCAAAAATCCCTGAAGAATTGATCGTCTTCAGGGATTTTTGTTGTTTTTGATACTCTCATCATTATATCTTAAGAAACATGAAAGAAAAACATCGACTTGTTCGTTTCTTTTCTTTGTTAAGATGATATCAGAAAAATTAAGGAAAATCTTTTGCGGAAATTGTAATTGTGGAGGTGAAAATATGTATAGAATATATAGTACACTTATCGAAATGGTTGCTGCTGCAGTTTTTATAATTCCTATCTGGTGTATATATAACAAGTTGTATTTTCGTAGTTGGAAAATAACCTTTCTTTATATGATATTTGGATTCTATTTAACTGCTGTTTTAGCATTGGTAGGCTTTCCGAATATAATATCGTTAAAAGTTGAATTGACGGTAAATATAATTCCTTTTGTATATATGATAAATGATTTTATTAATGCGTGCCTGAATGTGTTATTATTTGTTCCCTTTGGCTTCTTCCTTCCAGTGCTATGGAAAGAATTCAGGAATGCAAAAAAATTATTTACAGCAGGATTTGCAATGACATCATTTATCGAAATAGCTCAAATTTTCACAGGACGAACGACAGATATAGATGACATTATTACAAACATTGCAGGGACTTTAATCGGATATCTTATTGCATACTGGTATACAGGTGTCTTTACAAGAAGAATAGTGAAAAATTCAAAAAAGAACGACTTTTACATAATATGTGCATCTGTAATATTTATAATGTTCTTCCTTCAACCGTTTATTTCATCTTTATTATGGGAAATGATTCTGTAAATTCCATTTTATAAAAAAACGCCGGACAAGCTATCCTACACTTATCCGGGCATTTTCGTTTTAAGGTCGAGATTATATTATTATTTTTTAGGAAAATTGACATTTATGTTTCACAAGAAAAATCTAGCCTACTGTACTGCTTTAAAAGCTTCCTCTAAATCTTCGATGATATCATCGATATTTTCTGTACCGATTGACAGACGGATTGTGTTAGGTTTGATTCCTGATCCTAATAATTCTTCTTCAGTCATCTGAGAATGTGTTGTAGATGCTGGATGGATGACTAAGGATTTCACGTCTGCTACGTTTGCAAGCAGTGAGAATAACTCTAAGTGATCGATGAAATCTTTTGCTTTCTGTGCATCACCTTTGATCTCGAATGTGAAGATAGATCCACCACCGTTAGGGAAGTATTTTTTGTATAATTCCTGCTGTTCTGGATCGTCAGATACAGATGGATGGTTTACTTTTTCTACTGCTGGATGGTTTTTCAGGTATTCTACAACTTTTAATGCATTTTGTACATGACGTTCTACTCTTAAGGATAATGTTTCTAATCCCTGTAAGAAGATGAATGCATGAACTGGAGATAATGTTGCTCCTGTGTCACGAAGTAATAATGCTCTGATCTTTGTTACGAATGCAGCTGCTCCAACGTCTTTTGTAAAGCTTACTCCATGGTAGCTTGGGTTTGGTTCTACTAATGATGGGAATTTTCCTGATGCTTCCCAGTCGAATTTACCACCGTCAATGATGACACCACCGATTGTTGTTCCGTGACCACCGATGAATTTTGTTGCTGAATGTACTACGATGTCTGCTCCGTATTCGATTGGTCTTACAAGGTATGGTGTTGCAAATGTATTATCTACGATCAGTGGAATGTTGTGTTCATGAGCGATCGCTGCTGCTTTCTCGATATCTACAACATCTGAGTTTGGATTTCCTAATGTTTCGATGAATAATAATTTTGTGTTATCTTGAATTGCTGCTCTTACTTCATCTTCATTGAAAATGTCTACGAATGTTGTTTCGATTCCGTAATCTGGTAATGTATGCTCTAAGAAGTTGTATGTTCCACCGTAAATATTTTTCGCTGCAACTACGTGATCTCCTGCTTTTGTAATATTTTCAATCGCATATGTGATCGCTGCTGCTCCAGATGCTACTGCTAATGCTGCAACTCCACCTTCTAGTGCTGCGATTCTCTGTTCAAAGACGTCTTCTGTTGGGTTTGTTAATCTTCCGTAGATGTTACCTGCATCTGCAAGTCCGAAACGAGCTGCTGCATGATCGCAATTTCTAAATACATAAGATGATGTCTGATAAATAGGTACTGCTCTTGCATCTGTCACTGGATCTGGCTGTTCCTGTCCTACGTGTAACTGTAATGTTTCAAACTTATAATTTCTTTCTTTACTCATAATTTCTATCTCCTTTGTTGACTTTTATTTTGAATTTTGTATGTTGTCTTTCTTGATTACAAACTTATCTTACCATTAGATTTCCTACTTGTCCAATATGAAAAGTCAACATCCAGTTATAGTCTCTGCCTATAACAGCCAGTCAGAAATAGACAAAGTTCTAAAACAGGATATCTTTATATCCAGACTCATCACCCATAGCTTTATACTTTTTGATCTCCTCTAAGTACTTCTCTCCTAATGGCTGATCGCGACTCCTTTTCGCTTGATATAGCCAATCGTCATGAGCTCATCCGATTTTAGTTTCACAGCACAGTAATCATCACCATTTAAGCTTTCACAGATAATTCCTGAACATAATGTATATCCATTTAACCCAACCATCAGATTCAGCATGGTCGCGCGGTCATTTGCTTTGATCAGACGTTTATATTCATAGGTACTTAACACTTCTTCTGCAAAATAAAAGGAGTTATATTCCCCCTGTTCAAATGATAGGCATGGATATTCTTCCAACTCTTCAATCGTAATCTCTTCTTTATCTGCCAGAGGATGCCCTTTCCACATATAAACGTAAATTCCACATTCCAATAATGGATGGAATTCAAGCCCTGATTCCTGCAGCATCTTGCTTAATACCTTCTTATTAAATTCATTTAAATAAAGGATCCCTATCTCACTGTGAAAATCTTTGACGTCTTTGATCACTTCGTATGTCTTCGTCTCTCTGACTGCAAATTCATATTCATCCATACCAAACTGTTTGACCATCTCCACAAAAGCATTCACTGCAAATGTATAATGCTGCATGGAAACTCCGAATTTTTTCTTGATATTTTTCTTCTCAATATAGCGAGATTCCATAAGCTGATATTGTTCAACGACCTGTCTTGCATAACTTAAGAATTCCATCCCTTCTTGTGTGACTGATACTCCTCGATTGCTTCTCTTAAAGAGTCTTGTTCCAATCTCTTTTTCTAATTCTTTGACTGCAAGAGATAGACTTGGCTGTGAGATAAACAGGCTTTTTGCCGCCTCATTCATAGACCCTGTATCTGCGATCGCTATAATATATCTTAATTGTGTTAATGTCATGGTTCTTCCCTTCCTTATCTTTTGAAACTCTCTAATGTCCGTGGTTTATTATACTTGATTTTTCGCCGCTTGTCTTATGATTTTTGAAAGAAACGCTCTTGACATATTGGTTTGCTTTGTCTTATAATAATGGCTGTTTCAATAGTTAGAATTCTAACTATTAGTTTTCTAATTATAAAAGGAGTATCATCTATGTATGAATCATCTTATCATTATCTTCTGATGTCCAATCATTTAAGCCTTCAGAAGAAAATCATGGCTGTCTTAAAGCCACTTGGTCTCTCAACCGGCCAGCCAAAGGTCTTAGACCATCTTCGATATCATAATGGTGCCAGTCAAAAAGACATTGCCCATGCTTGTCATATCGAACCTGCTTCTTTGACTTCCATTTTAAATCGAATGGAAAAACAGCATATGATCGAGCGTAAGAATTTGAACGGAAATCGCCGATCCTTTCATATTTTTCTGACAGATTATGGAATGGAACTGTCTGAATCGATTGAAAAAGCTTTCTTATCTCTTGAACAAGAAGTTTTTTCTGGGATTTCTAATGCAGAAAAAGAACAATTTCTAAAAGATCTTTGAAAAACTATATAAAAATACTACAAAAGAGGAGTAAATCACAATCATGGAAAACTAAACGTTATATCATCTTTTTATTGGGTCTTTATATTAACTCTCTCGGAGTTGCCATGATCACAAAAGCAAGTCTTGGTACATC
>ENA-OQIM01000483-OQIM01000483.1-human-gut-metagenome-genome-assembly--contig:-NODE-483-length-15152-cov-1.329384_pt1 | contig 15152 bp, 23 predicted proteins | sample MGYA00242579_ERZ504744 | MGnify/ENA primary metagenome ERZ504744 (study PRJEB26092, sample SAMD00036441) | human gut metagenome | host: Homo sapiens | study: EMG produced TPA metagenomics assembly of...
CAGACGTACAACGACGAAGTGGCGCTGGCCAAGGAATACGAGCAGGACGGCCGCGTGCTCATCCTCGCACCGGAAAGCCTGTACGGCCTGAACACGTTGAGCAAGTCGTTCGAAGGTTTGGAACGCATGTACCGCGCGGGCTATGCGGCGGCCGAGGCCATCCCCGCATTCCTAAAAAGCTGAGCACTACCCTCATATGAACACTCCAGCCGATAGCAACACGCGTGAAAACGCCAACACGAACACCGACATCAGCATCACCGCGAATGCCACGGGATTCAGCACGAAACACTGAACCCGCAGATTCTCGTGACCTTGTGGAATGTGGAACGTTTGGGTTCGTTCTCCGCGGTCGCGCGCGAAACCGGCTGGTCGCAACCGGCCATCAGCCAACAGATCCGCAAGGTCGAACGCGAACTTGACGCAAAACTCGTGCAGCGCACGTCGCATGGCGTGGAATTGACTCCGATCGGCCGTATTCTGGCACGCCACGGGCAGCTCATCGACAATCGCGTCACCCAAGCCGTCAAAGATGTGGAAGAGTACCAGCGCAACGGATCGACGCATATTCGTTTGGTCGCTCCTCCATCGGTATGTTCGTCGTTCGTGGCACGCGTGCTCGTGCATATCAGCAAAACGTCCGACATTCGCGTGAGCCTCATGCAGATGGAGCCGCCTGAGGCCATGGAGGCGTTGGAACAGGGGCTTGCCGATTGCGCGATCATCTTCCAATACAATTCACTCCCCGCTTTGGCCGGACCGGACGATTTGGAAGTCGCTCCTTTCGGTGTCGATCCGCTGATGCTGCTGATCGGCGCGAACAATGCGATCGCGCGCCAGTACGAAAGCTCGCACCTGCCGGTCCAATTGGTTTCGGCACGCAGCGAACAGTGGATCGCCGGCTGCGAAACCTGCCAGGCGAATCTGGTGTCGTTGGCGCGTGCCGCCGGCTTCACACCGGAAATCACACATTCGACCGACGATTTTTGGGCCACGCAGAATCTGGTGGAAGTTGGCATGGGCGTCTCGATCATATCTCGCTTAGCCACAACCGCTGGAATCCAACCCGATTTGGCCGCACTGCCAATCGCCGACAACAACGCATTCCGCACAGTCTGTTTCGTCACAAGAAAAGTGGACGACCGACCGGCAGTGGCCCGCGTCAAAGACGAAATCGAAAGGGCGTCACACCAGTATTTGGAAAACATTTGATTCATCGTTTGATATCCGTGCTTATTCGCAATCGCGGAATACTGCAGCAAACAATTGTTTCCAGTATTTTGCTATATCGTCATAATCAGATTAATAATTGAATAGCAAAAGCATCTGATATAAGAAAACTTCATAACAGTCTTTGCTTTCAGTACAAGAACACACTGTTCGTGCAAGCATCGGTACGTCATGCTGGAACCATGGAAGAAATCATGGAAATGAAGCATCGTACCGGTTCCGGCTTTGACGCCGACGCCATCGACCACACCACCGCAGCCGATCTTGCCGCAGTCGGCTCCGACAAGTGGACACGCTACCCCGGCTGCATTGGCGCGTTCATTGCCGAAATGGACTACGGCTTGGCTCCCTGCATTCAGAAAGCCATCGACAACGCCTGCGACCATTGCAAACTCGGCTACATTCCCGAACCCTGGAAACAGCGCGTGGCAGCAGCATGCGCAGGATGGCAACGCTCGCATTACGGATGGGATGTCGATCCGAGCATTATTCGCGTGGTTCCCGACGTACTCGAAGCTTATGAGCTTTCCTGCGTGAACTGGTCGGTGCGGGCAACAGCGTGATCGTGCCGACGCCTGCCTACATGCCGTTTTTGAGCGTTCCGAAACTGTACGACGTTGACGTGATCGAAATCGAAATGCTGCAAAGCGGCGACGCCGAAACCGGAGAGGCGCAATGGGTGTTCGACTTCGACGCCATCGAACGCGCGTTTGCGGCGGATGCCATGCGTTCGTGCTCTGCAACCCGCACAACCCGATCGGCAAAGTGCTCACCTTGGAGGAGGAGCTGCGTCTGAGCGATCTTGCGGCACAGTATGACGTGCGTATTTTCAATGATGAGATTCATGCGCCGTTCGTGTTTGAGGGCAAGCACATTCCGTTCCCCACCATCAGCGAGCAGGCCGCATTACAGTCGATGACCGCTACCAGCGCGTCGAAATCGTTCAATATTCCGGGCACGAAGTGCGCGCAGGTGCTGCTTACCAATCCTGCGGATCGTGACATGTGGGCGGTCAAGGCGGAGTGGAGCGAACATCAGACCGCCACCATCGGCGCAATCGCCACCACCACCGCATATAACGAAGGCGACCTGTGGTTCCAGGATGCGTTTGCCTATGTGCGCAGGAATTTGGCGTTGTTCGACGAGCAGATGCGTGAAAGGTTCGCCGGCGTCGGCTATATCAAACCGCAGGGCACATATATCGCATGGCTTGATTTCTCGCCGCTTGGCATCGACGATCCGGCCGCATACTTCCTTGAGAAGGCGCAAGTGGCGTTGACCGACGGACGTTCATGCGGCGAGACCGGTGCCAGATGCGTGCGCGTGAACATAGCAATGCCGTATCCGCTGCTGGTCGAATGCCTGGACCGCATGTATGGCGCGTTGCATGCGGATGGATTGCTGTAAACTTCGCCACATATTCAGTGTTTTCCTCAACCAACGGCAGCATAACGGTGAACGTCATGCCCTTCCCCACTTCGCTGTCCACCGTTATGGTGCGTTGGAAATCTGCATACTATCGACATGCGATGGGAGGATGACATGCGTTTGAACATGAGTACCAGCATTGATGTGACAGCCCGCGAAAAGGCCGGCGATAATCTGCTGTTCTTGGGATTTCACGGATTCAGCAATGATGAAAATGAGATGATCCGCATTATTGATGCGATTTATGATGTTCCGAAGCAAGACGCATCTTCAACGGACAACTCCATTGCTCCTGCCCAGCATCCGAATTATCTGTCGTTCCAAGGCACGTACGAACGTCCTTACATCGGAAGCTACTACTGGTATCCAGATGGATGTTCCGTAGAAGAGCGTCGACGTGAGTGCAGTGCCGTAGGCGACGCCGTCGTACGATTGCTGGATTCGCCCGCATACGCGCATTTCCGCAAGGTACTGATCGGGTTTTCGCAGGGCGGATACCTGTCGTATCGCATGGTTGCGGAACATCCCGATGCGTTCGACATGGCGATTCTAATGAGCCATCATTCAAAGGCCGAAACCGCTGAGCCTTTGCCCGCGACCGGACGCACGCGATTCGCGCTCTGCTACGGCAGCGAAGACCGCACAATTCCTTTAGCCGATCAACGGTGCGCGCACAACAAACTTGCGCAAACCGGCAATCTCACGTATTTCGAATATCCGGGAATGGGCCACGGCATCTGCGATCAGGAAATTCGTGACCTACGCGCCTGGCTGGGATTGTGATATGCACTGCGTGAGGAGTTCTGCGCATCTGAGACTCCGCACGCGTGCCATAAACTCTTTTCACCCTCGGATTGTCATTGAACTAACAGTCCCGCACATGCGGAATCATCCCGCATGTGCGGAGAACACTGGACATAAACAGGGAGAGCGACATCCACGCGGTGGCCGGAACGCTGCAGACACCGATTTCAATCCACGCTCTCCGTGAGGAGAACGACCCGGGCACGCTTCGCTTGACCAAACGGTCCAAAAATTTCAATCCACACTCCCTTGCGGGGAGCGACGGCATACCGATTCTCCATAGACGAAACACTCATCATTCAATCCACACTCCCTTGCGGGGAGCGACCGCAGAAATGAGACATTTTGACCAAATAATGATTCAAGCAAAACCTCATCTCGCTGATACACATATTACATCAGTTCCCCACCGCCCCAAATACGTCCAATGCAAGATCAAACTCTATCTGACTACACTTTTCGATTATCAAACAACAATCCGAAATTACATCAGGGTTCCAGTTTAATTTCCTCCGCACAAAAAAGGTGCGAACCTACCTGTAACTCATGACTGCTTCAGGGTCGCACTGCATGTCGTTTAGAAGTCATACCATCATGACTCCATCAACGGGAACATGACGTTGAACGCCTAAGTGTTCAATGCGCCGTGAATAGTTCGTTCCCAAATTGTAATATCTCAAACTATCCGTTTTGACATCGATGATGCTCAACAGATCATGCTTAAGCGTGAGATACTCCGCAGAAGTAACGCTACATTCGAAAACGCTATTTTGCACGCGTTGCCCATATTTCATGCAGCTTTTTGCCACTAAACGTAGACGCCTTTTACCAGCGGATGTTTCAGTATTCACATCATATGTCACCACAACAAGCATCAGTCATCTCCTTCATCAGCAGCTTCACGGCCTATCACTTCCACATGAATGGCGGGTAAGCGTCTATATCCCCACGAATAGCTCTTGCCAGCAACAAAGCTTGAACATATGGAATCAAGCCCCACGGCATCTTTTCTCCCAAGAACGGATGAGTAATCACTTCTTGTTTGCGCTTCTGCCAAGCAGCCAATACGATTTTCCGCCCAGCGTCATTAAGGAATACGCCACCATTCTCTCGCTGCTCAAAATCACCAGCTGAAATACTCCCAAGATTGACCAGAGTTAGCGCAAATCGATCAGCAAGAGCAGGACGAAACTCCTCCATGAGGTCTAAGGCTAAGGACGGTCGACCAGGTCGATCTACATGCAAGAAACCTACATATGGGTCAAGCCCCACCCCTTGCAGTGCAGCAAGGCAATCCCCTGTAAGCAAGGAGTAGGAAAACGACAACAGTGCATTCATACGATCAAGTGGTGGCCTGCGACTGCGCTGTTCAAAGAAGAAATCATCTTTTGAGCGGAGAATCAAATCGTCGATACATAGAAATAATCCTTGGCAGCTAAACCTTCCAGACCTCGGATGGCATCAACATCGTTGCAACCAGACACCTGCTTTAGATATCCAGACAGAGCCTGGCTTTGACCGCTAAGCCTTTTAACATTGACGCGTAAATTATGGTCACGTTTGGTACGTTCCAGCACCCAACGACTGTTGAAAATCTTTCCAATGACAAAAGAACGAGCGAATCTAGCTGAGGAATCTGTATCATCGGCAAAACGGTACTGAGAACGCCGCAGCAACACATTACGATTATTCTCACCGAGAATCGAACAAAGGTATCTGCCTCTCGGCGTATAAAAAGACAATCCCGTGCCGGTCTGCGCACATTGGCCCATTAGCGCAGGAGATGCACCTTTGTAGGAGAAACTCAAAATCTGTTCCAATGAACGCAGTGGAATCTTGGCCAATGCCGTTTTATCACGTTGCACGACAACATTGTCGTTCTCCAATGAGAGATAAGCGTCTTCACTGGTAACAAATAAGGTGTTCAACAATTGCTTCATGACGTTTCCTCATTCACGTAAGCATGTATGTACTGCTCGGCCGATTTTGCTTTTAACAGCTCCGGCAGGCAAATGTCTTTCAACGAACATGCGCTGCATGCCTTCCGCGGCTTTACGCGAGGAGTATGTCCTCTCGAAAACAACTGGTGCATTTCTTGAACCATGGCTACCACTGTGCCACGAAGTTCCTCTGTTAACTCCACTCGTTCACGTCGCCGTGTCCGCTGATAGAACAAGGCTCCTTCAACAATCTCGCATGAAAGCATTTCCTCCAGGCACATGGCTTCAGCGCACAGTTGCAGACGGTCAGCATCCACAGTTTTAGATTGCCCATGCTTGTATTCGATAGGATATGCGCTCCATAGCCCATTCCTGCCCCGTAGAGGAACACCATCATCGGACTGATGGAACTCCACGACATCGCAAGCGCCTGTAATACCAAGATGACGCGAGAACACACGCAGATCTCGCATAATGAGGGTATCTCCACGAGATTCAGACTGCTCGTAATCATGCGCACGCTCATGCTCAAGATGACCGGCAGTGGTGAGATAGTTCTCCTGCCACTGCTGCTCAATATGAATCAACGCCCACTGCCGACGACAGAATGCAAAGTGCTGAAGACCAGACAGGGCCAGCCAGTCCTCTTCTGGATATTCTGATTGCGACCGCATATAATTTCTCCCCCGAACAATTCTTGCACCTAGATTTCAAGTATGCACAAAGTGGACCGGAGATTGCAGAATAGCAATCTCCGGTCTGTGCAGAGAGGGATTACAATGTATGGTCAACCATCTCGCTTACGCTGACAGAATCCGGAATAGCTTCACGATTTACTTGAACCTCATAATCGCTAAAATTACGGGCAACATCTGCCCCATCGCGCTTATGAACGTTGATGCTATCGAACAACTTCCACGACGGAGCATCACCAAGCGCACTGCTGTGCTTGAACACATATAGCTTACGAACCGCCATATTTCCACGAGCCGCAGAACGATCAAACTCAAACATATTCAAAATCGCCTGCCACAGCATGTCAAGATCTTCATCGCAGAAACCTGTGACATTCTGTGCGAGTTTAGCGGAAATATAGCCGTTCATGCGATAAAGACCGTAGGGGATGATGAATTTGTTGCCCATGGTGTTATTCTTATCAGCAGCATCTGCTTCCGTAGTAACCGCAATACGCGTAAGAGATATTTCTTGAACGCTAACCGGATCAATAGAACGAGCAAACCCAAGCTGCACCGGACCTCGCACCTGGCCACATGACAGACTGCCTTTGACAAAGGTAGTCATCACCGCACCAAATGTTCGGATATCAAAGAACTGGCTGCACATATAATCTCGTAGACGCAGATCCAATGTGGGGTCATCCTTCTTCAGCGACTTAATTTCCTTAGCGAAATCTTTATCCTCTGGCCGGGCATCGATATGTTCTGCTTCCAATGCTTCACTGTCCAGCCGATTGAGCGTCCGCCTGTTCTGGATATAGATTCGCCAAGGAGTTTGCTCCCCCATCGCTGTCTGCACATAATCGCGAATTTTACGTTTAATGCAAACGTCCGTCACCAAACCATTGCCAGTTTCAATGTCGACTCGCGGCATGTTGCCGGAGTCCGGATCACCATTAGGATTACCGTCCTTCACATCAAAAAGAATAGTGAAATCATAAACGGTTTTCGATAGACTTACGGTCAGTCATTGTTTTCTCCTTGCTCATTATCTTCATTGCTCTTGTTAGTCTTGTTTAAATCGTTTTGATTCTCGAAGTAATATCCGAGTTGAAATGCACCTCGTTCTTCAAGCGAGAGACGCGAAGGATAATGGTCTCCTACTTTTTGAGTCAATGTACCGAGAACTTTGTCCAGCTTGATTTTGAGTCCTTCTGATTTCCAGCTTTCCGCATATGCTTCGCTGCGAGATCCCCCAGAATCGGAAAGATGCGAGCCGGTGTCGTAGATGCGCTTGTGAAATATTTATCCTTAATGGTCGTATTGATATTAGGTATGGCCCCCAATTGAATTTGCTCGTAGATGGAGAATATACGACCAAGCACATACGGCAGGTATTCGCTTTCTTCATTGATGTCCATCTGTAGCACCTCCTTGAATTGTTCATTAGTTGTTTTACGCAGATAATATGCTTTGATAATTGCAGCTTTATCCGGTGGAACATCACGTTCAACATTGATACGACGCTCCACTACATTAATTAGAGTTACTGGATATGGCGTGCCATTAAGTATCGCTTGCATGATAGCGCTTACCATCTCCGAAGACACATTCTCTATCGCGCTTTTTTTCTTCTGCTTTTTTACAGGAGCATTTTCATCCTTACGCTGTTTTCTAATCGTCTGACCTAGCAACCGTAGTATCGGCAAAAAACCTGTCTTGTCGTAGCGTGGACGCCGAATTTCGGTATCTTGATAATACTGCTCAATATTATGAGCGAACACTCCAAACGTATCAGTCAGATAGAACCGAATAGCCAGCCGTGACTTATTAGGCGATAACGCAAGAATATGAAAATGCTCATCCGGATTAAGACGAATTCCTTCATAGTCATACCGTCTTCCTTGCGCTAGAGCACACGTAGCATCCTTAATTGTTTTTTCATCCAACCCATTAGACTGTGTCTCTGAACTATACAATCCGCTAAACAAATCAGAATATACAGCGTTACCGCAGCATGCCCATGATATGACAGTATCATTCCCGATGCGTTGGACTCGACTCTCGTCAGCGAGCAATGTGTTCAATGCTGTTGTATACTCGTAGGCTTCACGCTTGCTCATGGGAGCATTCTCATTTTGCACGGCACCATGTGAGCAAAATGCCGCAGCATTGAATGTTATCAATGCCGAACCGGCTGGGTGAGCCCCTGCAACATTCTTAATCCTAGGATGAGTTTTTTCCGGGACAACCAGTTTCCCAGAAACTAAACTGGAAACTAATGACGATTTATCATCATTCCCTTTTTGGTCATAATAAGTATTCCATGCTTTTTGTATACCAGGAAAATCTCCAACAAATATTGTTTGTGCTCCATCAACATGTTGCAGAGCAAAATTCATCTTCAGAGACGATTCCCAGCAATCTCCCATCAACCGTTTAGCAATTTCCCATTGGGGACCTTGCAAAAAGAATGCACGTACAGCAGAAGCAACCGGATCGTCAATTCCCTCTAATATTTGCATGTGTAATTGAGCGCACGCTTGGAATGCCTTCACTGCATGCTCAGGTTTCTCGGTATTATAACCGAGCATATATTCGGCATTACCGCAAAGAAAATCTGGCACAATACCTGACGTTTTAACAAAACGAGCCGGTACTGAAATCTTGTTAATTGGTTTCTTCCCACTGAAGTCCCCAAGTAGCCGGACTCAACTAAAATGCCATCATCATTGATGACCAATCCATATGGAACATTAACATTGTCATAACCATAAACTGGAGCTTTATTTTGAGACACCAAAACTGCATACTCGTCACAGAGATCGCTGATAATCATGATTTGACCTCCACTGATTCGACATCCACCACGCCATCATTTAGTTCAGCACGGAAAAATAACGGAACAGGATGAGCCGGATTACGGTAGTCGAAATCGTAAAGCATGTAACCCAAATCTCTGTGCCCCTGTTCGAATCCGACGGGATCGCTGTCATCTTCCCATAACTGGAACTCGGCAGGAAATTCTCGAGCACCAAAGTATGGGTGGTGGAAACACTGCCCTTTGGATGCACGACGTATGAAAATGTTCTGGAACTTCTCTGCCGAATCTGTTGGTGTCATTTTCGACCTTTTAAGTCAAAATGAGCATCTATTACATATCGAACATCACGCAAAATAGTGGATGCACGTTGTTGGATGGACTCAGCAGCATAGATGGTACCGCCATCCCCACGGCCTTCCGCCATTGCTCGTATTTTGCCTTTGTCGATGACACTATCAACCTCATTGCGCCGAATACTGTCGAACCGAATAGGATTGAGTACATGAATCCTGTCGATCCGCCAGCACATACCTGGATGCCAGAAAATAGCTTCCAAGATTCCACGCGCCGCAGACGGCGTCATGACATCATAAGTGACACGTTCTGTTTTAAATTCACCTCTCGTGAAAAGCGCATTGTCTCCCCATACTTCCAAACGTATTGACATTGCTCCTCCCCTCATTGGAATAATAAGCTGTTCAGGAACATCCATGTTGCCTTCATTTGCCAATGTACATCAGGTTCAGAATGTTTACAAAACAAATAACAAGAAGTTAATATCCGCTATTGTAGTCAAAGGTGTTTAACCGCCGAAGAACAGGTACCGCATATTCATCATATGCAATCGATGCCCCCTGAGAGAGCGTGGATTGAAATTTGTTTTTTGTCTTGCGGTGAAAACGCCCGTGTGCTAATCGCATGCGCGACTAGGCACACGGATTATTCACACAAAAATGCCGTCAGCAGTCGCATCGTCTAATCTCAACCCCAAAAGCGATGAATACAAGCTCATGTCTTGAAGAATGAAGCAGCTCTCTTCATTCTTCCCTCCTCGGCCAACTGCCAGTACAGCTCCTGCTGATTGCAACTTTTCAAGATGACGAGGCCACACATTAACTGCATATTTACCGAGTTTTCGAAACAGAGTACGATCTATATCGCCGTGCTCCAGTTGTTCACACAAACGAGAGCCTTCATCGAATAGCGGAATGTACACCGGCACAGTTGGCGTATCTATAAGCTTGAACCGTTCAGCAATGGTAGCAAAAGGCATACGCTCCTCAAACGAGTGCAGTGACAAAATACATTGCCTGTCAAGCGCATCATTGCTAGAAGTACCACCATCTCTTAGATACAGCACCTCCTTGAAATATGCACGAATCGCTTCATCCGTATTCAAATCAACTTGGCTATTTGCGTCTCACGGAATGCCGCAATGTTCTGTCGAAGAAACGGAGCACAACCACCTTCCGTAGAAAATATGTAGACCATACTTTCTGATGCAGAATGACGGCCTTCACGATTGCAACGTCCAGCCGTCTGAATGATGGAGTCCAATCCAGCTTCTTCTCGATATGCTACAGGAAAATCAATGTCTACACCGGCTTCGATCAACGAAGTGGATACCACACGACATATTTTTCCTGCACCAAGACGATTGTGAATTTTGCTAAGCAATTGTTGACGATCAGCCGCACATTGCAATGTGGTCAGGCAAAAACTGCCTTCACCGTCATTTTCCGAAGCCGTTCATAGAGGTATTGAGCCTTTTTTACGCGTGGTTTACTACACATAGAACCTGATTATGATCGTTCAAATCGTTCTGCAAGTACATCTAGAGCAATATCACCAATACGTTCAATAGTTACACGACGGAAGGAATTACGGTCATCTTTTGTGAATGGCGATATCTCCCGAGCTTGGGCATGCTCACTATTAAAAGACTCATTGAGCAACGGCTGCAGTTCTGGTTGCGTGGCGGTGCACAATACTGCCGTAGAACCATATCGTTTCACAAGTTCAGCAATTGCCCGTATACATGGCCGCAGATAAGGTACTGGCAATGTTTGAGCCTCATCAAAAATGATGACAGAATTAGCTATATTGTGCAGCTTACGACATCTCGATGTTTTGTTCGAGTACAGACTTTCGAAGAATTGCACCGCAGTAGTGACCACTATTGGCGCTTTCCAGTTTTCCGCGGCAAGCGCACGCTTGAGATCCATCTCATCCATATCGGACTCATCTTTGAGCTGATACGGAGCTTCAGAGTAATGAGGCAATACTGCATCTGTCCCGAAGATTGCCTCAAACTGATTGACGGTTTGATCAATAATTGACGTGTAAGGAATCACGTAGATGACACGATGCAAGTTATTTGTATGCGCATGTTCGAGAGCAAAAGCAATCGAAGAGATGGTCTTACCGCTACCAGTAGGAGCAGTAAGCGTGTAAAGACCAGTACCATATGATGTGTCTTGCCCACAGGCAAGACACTGCGCAAGCAATTCGCACCGTTTAATATCGAGCGGTTTTTTATTAGGCTTACCTAAAAACCGATTCGCCTTGTTCTCGATGATATCGGTCAACTGTTTAATTCGAGCCCGATCCTCGGTATCACACTCTGAAACTACCATCAACGATGCTTTACGTAACTTGTCCCACTTAGGCGCTTGCTCACTTGCTAACGAGTCTGCCCCAAGATATTCTTTTAGAGATTCAAGTAAAGGATGTTCCGTACGATTTTCACGATTTGAAGTAAAGAACTCTGCATCAAGCCGGTCTCCATCTACAAGGTGGAAAACAACATGCGAGTCAACATCATGTCAGAATAAAATGACTGCTCTCCAGACTTTCCACTCATTGCTATAGAGTTCGATGGTTTCGTTCCTTTCTCGAACGCTGACTGTGGAATATTCAGCTGTTGTTCCCATGCCTTGGATAAAGCAAGCGGACCACAACTACCTGCCGAAAAAGCCCTGTTCATGCGCGCGCTATATGTCGGCCCCTCCAGCTCGCCCCGACTACCGAAAATCAGGCAATCCCGCATGATGTCCGGCTACCGCCATTGAAGCTAAAGGACATCCATGCTGTACCAGCAACATCGCGCCAGCTGTTGAATGATCACGAGTCCGGAATGATCGGGGTCTTGGATTCTTCGTTGAAAAGCATCCGAGTATTTGCCTAAATCATGGACCAAACCAGCAAGTAGCCCATCGTCAAGATGACCGAAGACTTGTGCAAAGCCACCAGCTAGACAACCAGCCATGGATAGGTGCTCTACACAAGTCTCATATCCATGATCGCTAGTTCTTGCATAGAATGTCATGCTCGTCATTGCCCCTTCGCCAATTAGAGTCATTGTTGCAATCAAGCATACTGCATAATCTGAGATGAGTGACGTCGAACAGCAAGATCCTCCAAACAGCAGGGGCAATCAGATTGTCAATACACGAGTAAAGACATGCTACATTTCACAGCTATTCGCAGGATATGCCAAGACCAACTAACCGTCCACTCATCCTCTCCGCAACCCAGCCGCATATTCGTCAAGCACGTCGAGAATGCCACGATGCTCATATGCAACGCTGCGTTGCCTTCCCGTGCGCTCCACTACAACACCACGTTCGCTCAAGGTCTTGATCGCACGCTCCGCTTGCGGTTTCGACAATCCCACTGCTTTCTGCAGGTATCTCGTGTTGATGATCGGCTGCGCGATCAGATTCGGCAACACTCGCCACACAGCGGCATCAGAACGTACACCTTGCAAATGTGAACGACCTTCGTCCAACTGTTCGCACAAATCGTCGATAAGCTTCCTGCCACTTGTCACGGCGAATCGGCATGCCTGTGCGAATTGTCTGGCAATCGGCGCAGCATCACCTTCCCGGAAGAGAGTCAACGCCTCGAAATAGCTCTCCGTATCATGCAACAAACCAGCGGAAACAGGAGGCGTGGTATTGCAGGACAACCTTTTATTACGAAGAATCACATGCACCAACGCACGCCCGCAACGCCCATTGCCATCCGCAAACGGATAAATGGTCTCGAATTGCGCATACGTAATCGCACATTGCGCCACCACCGGCAGATCGTCATGCTTGATGAATTCAAGCAGATCCGTCTTCGCATCGGCAATCAGCTCGGACTGCGGACCGACATGTGCCGCCCCGCGCGGTGAATAGCTGTCGGTTCCGACCCACACCAGGTTCGTGCGATAGGCACCCGCATATTCCTCCCAGCCACGCTGCGAGGAAAGCAGAGCTTCATGCATGGCGAGGATGTTGTTTTCCGTCATGCTATTACCAAGCTTCAGCGCAGCCTCCTGGCGCGCACATTGCCGACTACAACCGCGGCATTGTCGCCTGTTCCCTCGTCAATCGTTTCCAGAGCAAGATTCTTCGCTCCGACCGTTAGATTCTCTATCTGCGAGGACGACGATGCTTCAGCACGCAGCAACACTGCACTCATCGGGCCAAGCACGTGATTGTCCTCGCCAAGTTTCGCAGCATCATAGGAGTCAAAGGAAGCCAATGCACACGATGCCTTTTCACAGTCTGCAAGCAGATTGGAAGGGAAAAACGTAATTCAGACCCGCAAGTTTGATGGGCACGGTCGACTCATATTCGCCATTGCCACGCGAACGGCGCGACCGCGAAACGGGAGCATCTTCCGGAATATGCCAGATATGTCGCTCTTTTCCAAACGAAGGGATGGCAAGCGCCTCGTTGGTATCCATGGTTCCCGTTCCTAGTTAGCTACATTTATCTGTTTAAGTGTAGCTAAATGACGATGTCGGTCACGGATAAGGTTCAATAAGTCCGGAAGCCTCACTTGCTTTTATGGCGTTGCCGAATCCCAGCCACAAGCGATAATGACATATACAGGAACAAAGGAGCACACCATGCATCTGGGCATCACAGGAAATATCGATTTCAAAGAGGGCGTTTCCTCACCCAGTGATTTGCTGTTCCTTGGATTCCATGGCTATGGCAACGACGAATCCGAGATGGTTCGCATCATCAATGCGATTTGCGGCGATAGCAATGCCGACAACACCACCGGAAGCACCGTTGCCACTTTCACCCACTACCCCACCACCCGCCGCCCCAGCTATCTCTCGTTCCGCGCGCCACATGCACGCCCGTACATCGGTCACTACTGGTATCCGGACGGCTGCTCGGTCAGCGAGCGCCGCCGCGCGTGCACCGAGATCGGCGATAGCGTTGTACAGCTGTTGGACGCTCCGGCGTTCGGGCAGTTTCGTAAGGTGCTGATTGGGTTTTCGCAGGGTGGTTATCTGTCGTATCGCATGGTTGCGGAGCTCCTGATGTGTTTGATGCCGCGATTTTGCTCAGTCCGTCGTTTAAGGGCGAGGCTGCCAGCGAGCCGGTTGGCTGGCCATACTCGTTTCGCATTGTGCCATGGTACTGCTGATCGTACGATTCCCGCCGCCAATCAGCAGTGTGCGCGGGCGAAGCTTACGGCGACGGGTAACTGCACGGTTTTCGAATATCCTGGCATGGCGCATGCCGTATGCGATCAGGAAATCATCGATTTGCGGAATTGGCTTAAATACTAGGTTTTGGCGTGCCTATTTGGCATTTCTTACCAATCCTATTTGACACTTTCTACCGTTTCTACTTTACATTTTCTACCTTGATGGCCGATGGAATCCAAGCAATGATTCGTGGCACACACGGCCAGGCGGAAGTATGTGCAACCGCGTATAGCCCGCGACGGCAGCTCGCCGACAAAAAGAAAAAGCCGGACGGTGGATTTTCGGCAACCCACCCGCATGGGGGCACGCCCGTCAAATCCAGCCGTCCGGCAACGCGACTGCTTCTCAAGAATGTGTGCTTGACTCACATGGATGGTACTGAAAACCATTCGCTTAACGATCTGTTTCCGCACGCTTCGGTCGCATTGAACAACACGATCACGCACGCGGACACAAATCAAGTCTTGCGCGATTCGAGCCGCGGTGGACAATACCACGGCGGCTCGAAAGCCAAAGGATTACTCTAGCCGCAGCTTGGAATAATCGCAAGCTGATTGGATTTCACGGAATTCGCGAAATCCACGAAATCCTTGGAACCAGATCAGCCTTGGCAACCTCAACGTTCAGCTCATCGCCGGCAGTCACTTCAAAAGAGGTGGCGAGCGTTTCGGAGGAGACAAGTTCCTTGAACTGTTCGACCTTGGCCACGTCTTCGGCAGGCACAACGAGCTTCAGTGCGATGCGGTCGG
>ENA-OQIM01000484-OQIM01000484.1-human-gut-metagenome-genome-assembly--contig:-NODE-484-length-15150-cov-1.633096_pt1 | contig 15150 bp, 23 predicted proteins | sample MGYA00242579_ERZ504744 | MGnify/ENA primary metagenome ERZ504744 (study PRJEB26092, sample SAMD00036441) | human gut metagenome | host: Homo sapiens | study: EMG produced TPA metagenomics assembly of...
TGATAATAAGTTCCTCAGGTCAAATTTGTGGATCGTACCTTCAACTGCAAGCATGACCATGCCATGGAGATCTGGAGGTATATTACGGAGCATGATAACGGGATCACCAATTTTCATTTTGAAATTTCAGCAGATCTTCTCCGTGCGGAGGAGCTGGCGCTGATGAAAACCATGCGTCCGGGCCTGATCCAGCTGGAGATTGGTGTACAGTCTACCAATCCTCAGACCATCAAAGCCATTCGGAGAACCATGGATTTTGAAAAGCTGAAAGGGATTGTAGAACAGATCCACAGCTTTGGAAATATCCATCAGCATCTGGATCTGATCGCAGGACTTCCCTATGAGGGATACGACAGCTTCCACAAGTCCTTCTGCGATGTTTACGCACTGCGTCCGGAACAGTTTCAGCTTGGTTTTCTGAAAGTGCTGAAGGGCTCACACATGATGGAAATGACAGGGGAATATCAGATTCTTTACAAGGATCGGGAACCCTATGAGGTACTTTCCACAGCCTGGCTGACCTACGGGGAGATTTTAAGGCTGAAAATGGTGGAAAGTATGGTGGAAGTGTATTATAATAGTGGGCAGTTCAAAAATACCCTTGTATTTCTGGAGAAGTATTTTGACGATCCTTTCCGGATGTATGAGGCACTTGGCAGATTTTATGAGAAAAAAGGATACTCGGAGATCTCTCATTCCAGGATGAGGCGCTATGAGATCCTTATGGAGTTTGCCGGAGAACAGAAAGAGATCCCGCCGGAAGCACTTTCCGATGTAATGCTCCTGGATCTTTATCTTCGAGAGAATTTAAAGAGCAGGCCATCCTTTGCTTCAGACCAGAAGCCGTATGAGCGGCTGATCTGGGATTACCGGAAAGCGAAAAAAATCCCGAAAACCGCCCATATCGAGGTGTTCCGGGATGGAAAGAAGCTTCTTTTTGATTATACAGACAGGGATCCTTTGACCAACAATGCGCAATTAACGGATATTACAGATGAGGTGAATAATAATTATGGGAATGTTTGATCCGAAAAAAAGAAAAGTGATCACAGCGATCATCGCAGTTATTCTGGTACTGGCAATGGTAGTTCCGACTGTGCTTTCGCTTATCCTTTATTAAGGCGGCAGTTATGAAACTTGGAAAAAAAGCACTGGAGCGCTTCAGGCAGAGATAGACGGACGGCTTATGCCGGGAGACGAGCTGATCGTGGCAGGCCCTGTGGCAGCAGAAGGAACTGCATGGATCACAAAGAATTATCATGACAGGCTGCGGGAGTTTTTTGCAGAACGGTTTCTCGAGGATGCTGTAAAGCTTCCTGAGGTTTACGGAACAGGAACAGAGAATGATAAAATTTGGAAAATGGCGGAAGAATCCGGAGCCAGTGCCCGATATCGGATGGGAGAAGGCGGCTTTCTTGCTGCCCTCTGGAAAATGGCGGAGGCATCCGGAGTAGGTCTTAGTGCAGATCTTCGAAGTGTGCCCATCGACAGGAAACCATAGAGATCTGTGAGATCCTTGATGTGAATCCGTACAAGCTGCTTTCCGGCGGAAGTATTCTTATGGGAATCCATGGCGGTGATGCGTTTGTGCAGCAGTTGCGGCGAGAGGGGATCATGCAGCAGTGATCGGGCAGACCGATTCCGGAAATAACAGGCTTCTTTACAGCGGCGGAAATGCCAGATATCTGGAACGCCCGGCAGAAGATGAGACCAAAAAGCTTGGCTTTTGATCTCATGAGCAAGCAGCGAAGCGGATTGCGAATGCATATTTTGTATATTTAATGCTATGTAGAAAAGAGGAAAAAAATAAATGGGAGTTTTGAATATTGTGCTCCATGAGCCGGAAATTCCGGCAAATACAGGAAATATCGGAAGAACCTGTGTGGCAACAGGAACCAGGCTGCATCTGATCGAACCACTTGGTTTTCGCCTGAATGAAAAGGCCATCAAGCGTGCAGGTATGGATTATTGGGAACATCTGGATGTGACCAGATATCTAGACTATGAGGATTTTCTCAAAAAGAATCCGGGAGCAAAGATTTATTACGCAACCACCAAGGCACCTCAGACTTATACAGATGTGCAGTATGAGGATGACTGTTTCATTATGTTTGGCAAGGAGAGTGCGGGAATCCCTGAGGATATCCTGGTAAACAATCAGGAAACCTGCGTGCGGATCCCGATGATCGGAGATATCCGTTCCCTGAATTTAAGCAATTCAGTTGCCATTGTGCTTTATGAGCGCTGCGGCAGCATAATTTTACGCATATGAATCTGGAAGGCCATCTGAGAAATTACGATTGGAAATAAGCCTGCAAAGAGTAAATAAAAACCTCTGATCCGGAAATACTGTAGGAGATATTGAGAGATATTTCTTTTACAGCCTTCCGGATCAGAGGTTTTTTGATGTTTTATTTTGCTTTTTCCAGTGTAAAGATAAATTCTGTTCCAACACCTACGGTGCTGATCACATTGATATTCTGCTTATGAGCGTTGATGATTTCTTTTACAATGGCAAGGCCAAGCCCGGTACCTTGCGGTCTTTTCCACGGGAGGCATCAATCTTATAGAAACGATCCCAGATCCTGGAAAGACTTTCCTTTGGAATTCCGCTTCCATGGTCTTTGACTGAGACAAAACCTTGCCATGATTGACTGTGGTTTCCAGTGTGATAGAAGAATTGTCGCTGCTGAATTTTACTGCGTTGTCCAATAAATTGTACAGTACCTGCTGGATCTGTTCCATATCTGCACGGACAAAAAGCTCTTTTCCAGCAAGGAGGAGCTCCAGACGGATGTTTCGTTCCGAACAGGTTCCCTCAAAGGTGGCGGCTGTGGTACGGATCGTTTCATTGATATCAAAACGCCGCATATGCATCATACGCTTTTTGACATCCAGTTCGTTTAAGGTAAGGAGACTTCGGGTAAGCTTCTCCAGACGGGTGGATTCAAAAGCAATGACTTTCAGATAACGTTCCTGCATTTCCGGTGGGATGGTACCGTCCAGCATGGCTTCCACATAGCCTTTGATGGAGGTCAGAGGCGAGCGGAAATCATGGGACACATTGGAAATGAATTGTCGTTGATACTCTCCGTTTTTGTTCAGCTTGTCTGCCATGTAATTCAGGGAGTGGGAAAGATATCCCATCTCATCTTCAGAATCTACGGGGATCGTGTAGGTAAGATTTCCGTTGGCAAATTCCAGGGCACCCTTTAAGATTTCTTTCAGAGGTTTGTGGACCCTGTAAAATAGATCAGAAGAAAACTGAAAAACAGTGCATAGATCACAATAAAGATCAGGACCATAACCTCTACGATATTGCTGCGGCTTTCGTAGAGGTTTTTCATAGGGTAGTGGATCACCAGATAACCAGTCACCAGATCCGTATCTTTTATGGGAACGACTGTGCTTAGCTGTGTGGTTTTTAATGTCCCGTAAAACGTACCGGAGGAATAGCAGGTATCTTCGTAATCTTCCGGTCGGAAGTTCCTGACGGTGATATCACCGGAATCAGAGGACTGCTGGTTTGTGTTTATCAGAACGTTCCCATCTGTATCCATAACCCAGAAATCTGCATTTTGAAAGGCTGCTGCAGAGGAAAGAGCCAGGGTGAGGGATTTGTTTTTGGGGCTTTTTACAGCCTGACGAAGTTCATTTTTGGAAACCAGCTGGCTGGCAGTGCGGTAAAGGGACTCTCCGGTAGAGCGCTCCAGCCTTTTTTCTACCAGGTAGGAGCCACCGGAGGAAAGCAGCAGAAAGCAGATTCCGCCCAGCATAAAGTACAGGATCAGCAGTTTAGTATAAAGATGCTGTTTCATGAATCCTTTACCTCAAATTTGTAGCCGATCCCCCAGACTGTGGAAAGAGCCCAGTTTGGGTTATCCTTGATCTTTTCACGGAGACGTTTGATGTGAACGTCTACGGTTCTGGTATCGCCAATGTATTCATAGCCCCAGATGTGATCCAGAAGCTGTTCTCTTGTGAAAACCTGATTGGGAGAAGCTGCCAGGAAATAGAGAAGCTCCAGCTCCTTTGGCGGCATATCGATCTGGTGTCCCATATAAGTTACAGAATAGTTGGTCAGGTTGATCACCAGATCCGGATAGGAAACACATTTTTCCTTTGGCGCGGCAGACGGAGATTTTACATGAAATCTGCGCAGTACCGCACGGACACGTGCCACCAGCTCTTTGGAGTCAAAAGGCTTGATGATGTAATCATCTGCTCCAAGTTCCAGTCCCAGGACTTTGTCAAAGGTTTCTCCCTTGGCGGAAAGCATAATGATCGGTACATCGGAGGTGTGACGGATCTCGCGGCATACCTGGTATCCGTCAATGCCCGGAAGCATGAGATCCAGAAGATCAGATCCGGGTGAAAAATATGGAACTGCTTCAGGGCTTCCTCGCCGTCATTTACGATCTTAGTCTCAAAGCATTCTTTTGTGAGATAGAGAGCAACCAGCTCTGCAATGTTGTTGTCATCGTCAACAATGAGGATTTTCTGTTTTGTAGCCATGGCTTCAGCTCCTTTTTATTTCTTGAATTCTACAATGGTCACGCCGGCATCGCCTTCTCCGAATTCGCCGAGACGGAAGGAAGCTACGTGCTTTTGGCGCTTCAGGTAATTGTGGACACCTTTGCGGAGGGCACCGGTACCTTTTCCGTGAACGATACGGACGGATTTCATGTGTGCGATATAGCGTCATCCAGATATTTATCCAGCTCTGCAACTGCCTCATCTACGGTTTTTCCCAGAAGATTGATCTCTGTGGAAATGCTGGCTGCCTTGGACATACGGATCTTTCCGGCGCCGGTACGCTGCATGGACGGAGTGGTGATCACCGGCTCGTCCACAAGCTCCAGATCGGAGATATGAACCTTGGAACGGATGATACCCATCTGCACAAAGAGATATCCTTTGGAATCCGGATGACTGGAAACTGTTCCTTTCAGATTCAGGCTGAGCACCTTTACGGTATCGCCAAGAGAAAGATCGGATGGCTTCAGCTGTTTCTTTGGCTTTTGCTTCTGCTGTCTGGAAGACATTCCATTTTCGGCTTTTGACATACGTTTTTTCAGGTTCTGGCGCTCTTTTTCTACGGAAGCGGTATCTACGTGATCCTTCTGGAATTTATGGAAAAGCTTCATGGTCTGATCTGCGTATTCCTTGGTATCGCGGAGAATCGCATGTGCCTGTTCATTGGCTTCTCTGAGAATCCGCTCTTTACGTTCATCCAGCTTTTCTTCTTTTTCCTGAAGAGATTTTTTCAGATCTTCTACCTGTTCTTTGTAACGGGCAATTTCAGCACGCTCGTTTTCGATGGTGACACGGCTCTGCTCCAGGGATGTCAGAACATCTTCAAAAGATTCATCCTGCTCGCTGATCTGTTCCTTTGCTTTGTCGATGATGAATCCGGAAGCCCCAGCTTGGAAGAAATGGCAAATGCGTTACTTTTTCCCGGAACACCGATCAGAAGGCGGTAGGTCGGACGTAAGGTCTCCACATCGAATTCACAGCAGGCATTTTCCACACCTGGAGTGGAGAGGGCATAGATCTTCAGTTCGCTGTAATGGGTGGTTGCATGGTACGGATACCCTGCTCGTGAAGATGTGACAGGATCGCAATGGCAAGAGCGGCACCCTCTGTAGTCCGTACCTGCACCAAGCTCATCGAAGAGGACCAGGGAATCCTGATCTGCGGATTTCAGGAAGGAAACCACGTTTGTCATATGAGAGGAGAAGGTACTTAAGGACTGTTCAATGCTCTGCTCATCTCCGATATCAGCATAAACCTCGTGGAAAAGTGCAAGTTCGGAACGATCCAGCGCCGGGATATGGAGACCCGACTGTCCCATCATGGTAAGAAGACCTACGGTTTTCAGAGAAACAGTTTTACCACCGGTGTTTGGTCCGGTGACAACCAGGAGGTCAAAATCATCCCCGAGACGGATATCAATAGGAACGGCTTTTTTCTTATCGATCAGTGGATGACGGGCCTGGCGAAGCCGGATCCGGCCTTCTGTGTTGAAACAGGTTCACTGGCGTTCATGTCCATGGCAAGTGCGGCACGGGCAAAAATGAAAGATCCAGCTCGTACCATGATCGGAAAGATCGTAGCGTGAATAGCCTCCAGCTCAGCAGCTACCTGCTGGCTTAAGGATGCAAGGATCACTTCGATCTCTTTCTGCTCTTTCAGCTCCAGCTCGCGGATGTCGTTGTTCAGCTTGACAACAGCCATAGGCTCAATGAAAAGAGTGGAACCTGTGGCAGACTGGTCGTGGATCATACCGGGAACCTGGCCTTTATATTCAGCCTTTACCGGGATACAGTAGCGGCCGTCGCGCATGGTGATAACGGAATCCTGAAGATAATTCCTGGCACTTCCTGCAACCAGAGAAGAAAGCTGGGTGTGTATCCGGTCATTGGTGGCTTTGATGCTGCGGCGGATCTGGCGAAGCGTGCTGCTGGCATCGTCACTGATCTCATCCTCAGAAAGGATACAGCGGCGGATCTCTGTGCTGAGTGGTGTCAGTGGTTCCAGTGCCGCAAACATTCCGTCAAGGGAATCGGTCATTCCGTCATCACGGTCACTTCTGGAATAGGCCTTTACACGACCGGTATTCTCAAGAAGACTGCAGACAGAAAGCAGCTCTGGTGCATTCAGGGCGCTGCCAACAGTAAGACGTTTTAATGTGCCGCGGATGTCCTTGACGCTGCCGAAGGAAATGCCGCCTTTTTTGAACAGGCGTGCAAGGGCATCGTGTGTCTGCAGCTGCATGGACCGGATCTCCTCAATGTCTGTGGAAGGGGTAAGCTTTCGACAGAGATCTTTTCCCATGGGGGAGGAGGCCTTGTCTGTGAGCAGATCTATGATTTTATAGTATTCAAGTGCTTTGTATGCTTTTTTGTTCATTGTTGCTATAGTTACTCCTTTTTGTTACTTCTGTTGATTCTGTGCTTTTCTGCGTAACACAAGATATGCAAAAAAAACACTTCGTTTCCTATTTTACATGATTTCCATAGCAAAGGAAAGTAAAATGTGTTATGATACTGAATAAAGCCCGGAAGTAAGTGGAAACTGTGCAGAAATGCCAGAAAGCCCGGACCGGGATGCGGCCAAAGATCATAAAGAAAGTCTGGCTATGAATGCAAAGTGTGAAGCGGATGTGTTCGTGAGTATGTCTGCTTTGAAAGTAAAAAGAACAGAAAGGCAAGAATTTTATGCGTTTTTAAATGAATTACATGAAGGAGACAGAGTAAACGGGATCTATCTCTGCAAACAGAAACAGGCAGCTACAACGAAGAATGGCAAGCCTTATGAGAATCTGATCCTTCAGGATAAAACAGGTGTGATCGATGGTAAGATCTGGGATCCCAATTCTCTGGGAATTGATGAGTTTGATGCGCTGGATTACATTGAGATCATGGGAGATGTGACAAGCTTTGCAGGCGCCATGCAGCTGAATATCAAGAGAGCACGCAAGGCAGGAGAAGGGGAGTATGATCCGGCAGATTATCTTCCTACCAGTGAGAACAGTGTGGATGATATGCAGAGCCAGCTGCGAGAGCTTATCAACAGTGTGAAGAATCCCTATCTTTCCCAGCTCCTAAAGAAGCTTTTTGTGGAAGATCAGGAATTTATGAAGATATTTGAGGGACATTCTGCAGCCAAGACCGTACATCACGGCTTTATCGGCGGACTGATGGAGCACACTCTTGGAGTGACACGTCTCTGCGATTATATGGCGAATGCATATCCGCTATTGAACCGAGATCTTCTGATCACAACCGCACTTCTTCATGATGTGGGCAAAACGAAGGAGCTTTCTGCTTTTCCGATGAATGATTATACAGATGAGGGGACAGCTTCTTGGACATATTGTGATCGGGGCACAGATGTACATGATCTTGCAAAAGAGATCCCGGATTTTCCGGAGAAGCTTGAAAATCAGGTGATCCACTGTATTCTTGCACATCATGGTGAGCTGGAGTACGGTTCTCCCAAGAAGCCGGCACTTGCGGAGGCAGTTGCCTGAATCTGGCAGACAATACAGATGCAAGGATGGAGACACTGACAGAAATTTTCCACGCAGACAAAGGCAAAAAAGAATGGCTTGGTTTCAACCGGCTTTTTGAGTCCAATTTAAGAAGAACAGGAGATATTTAATACATGGAATTCCGTAAAAACGATATACTCACTTTAGATATAGAGGATTGCGGAGTTGACGGTGAAGGTATCGGGAAAGCCGATGGCTTCACCGTTTTTGTGAAAGACGCCGTGATCGGAGACCGGATCAAAGCCAAGATCATCAAGGCAAAAAAGAACTATGGCTATGGCCGCCTGATGGAGGTGATCACACCGTCTCCATACCGTGTGAAACCTGCCTGCTCCATTGCCCGCCAGTGCGGAGGATGCCAGCTTCAGGCATTATCCTACGAGCAGCAGCTGAAATTTAAAGAGAAAAAAGGTTCGTGGACATCTGGAAAGAATCGGAGGTTTTCAGAATCTTGATATGGAACCGATCATGGGGATGGAAGACCCCTATCATTATCGAAACAAGGCACAGTTTCCGGTAGGAAAAAATAAAGACGGAAAGATCATCACAGGCTTTTATGCAGGAAGAACCCACTCCATCATTGATAACCGAGAATGTATTCTGGGAGTGAAACAGAATAAAGAGGTTTTGGACCGTGTGATCGGACACATGGAAAATATCATATACAGCCTACGATGAGCCACGGGAAAAGGTCTTGTACGTCATATTATGATTCGTTATGGCTTCCATACAGATGAGATGATGGTCTGTCTGATCTTAAACGGAGATAAGATCCCTGCAGAAAAGGCTCTTGTGGAATCACTCTGTGAAATTCCGGAAATGACCAGCATTACCATCAATGTTAATAAAAAACGGAACAATGTGATCCTGGGTGATCAGCTTCGCCTCCTTTGGGGACAGTCCTATATAACGGACAGCATCGGAGATATTTCCTATCAGATCTCTCCCCTGTCCTTTTTCCAGGTCAATCCCATCCAGACCGAAAAACTGTATGGAAAGGCTCTGGAGTACGCCGGCCTTACGGGAAATGAAACTGTCTGGGATCTGTACTGCGGAATCGGAACTATCTCCCTGTTCCTGGCCCAGAAAGCAAAATTCGTCCGCGGCGTGGAGATCGTACCACAGGCCATTGACAATGCAAGAGAGAATGCGAAGCTCAATGGCATTGAGAATGTAGAGTTTTTTGTCGGAAAAGCAGAGGAAGTGCTGCCGAGAGAGTATGAGAAGAATGGCGTTTATGCAGACGTTATCGTGGTAGACCCGCCACGGAAGGGCTGTGATGAGGTACTTCTGAATACGATCCTTAAAATGAAGCCGGAGAGGGTTGTGTATGTGAGCTGTGACAGTGCGACACTGGCGAGGGATCTGAAGGTGCTGTGTGCGGAGGATTATGAACTGGTGCGGGTTTCTACTACTGATATGTTTCCGCAAGGAGTCCATGTGGAGACGGTATGCTTACTCTCTAAGAAATGCCCAGTTTAAGCGGGTTGAGAGCTATTTTAAGGAAACATATCATAGAAATTTAATGAATAAAAATGTGCATGAAAAAATAAATTGAATATATGCACAAGGGCGAAGTACCTTTTAGCGAGAAAATACATCTGCTTGCTAAAAGGTATTTTTTATATAAATTTGTACGCGGTAGAGTATAGATTGTTCGCGGATAAATAATATTGAAAATAATTGATATTCGGCGCTTGACCGCTTATCATATAGGAGGAGTATTTTGGCACTTTATAGAACAAAAAATGGAGAGAAAATTTATGGAATTTATGACTGTAAAAGAAGCAGCCACAAAGTGGGGATTGTCAGAGAGAAGACTTCAAACTATATGCAATGAAGGAATGATTCCGGGGGTTATAAAATTTGGGCGATCATGGGCAATTCCAGTAAATGCGCAAAAACCTGTTGATAAAAGAATCAAGTCGGGAAAGTACGTGAAGTCCTGTTTTTGGGACATTTGTTATGAGAAAATTATGTCTGGGTATCGAATACTGGTATAAATTATTGTGCACTTGGATTATGTCAAGAAGGAGGCAGATTTTATATGAATGCAGGTTTTTTAGAAATAATAAACCATGGTCAGGAAGAAAAAATCAGACTTTTGCAAAATAAAGTTGATCTATATAGTGCTAATTTAGAACAATATAAACAGAAGTCATATAATGAAACTCAGGTTAGAGTTGATTTTGTGAATTCCTTTTTCAATTATTAGGTTGGGATGTGCTTAATGAAAATGGTTTGCCTCAACATTTGAGAGAGGTTACGCATGAGGCTAATGTAACTGTTGAAGAAGATGGGGAAAGTAAAAATAAAAAACCAGATTACGCATTTAGAATAGGTACAGAATTATTGTTTTATTTAGAGACGAAGAAACCAGCCGTGGATATCACATCAGACATTCTTCCAGCTTTTCAGTTAAGAAGATACGGATGGAGTGGTAATCTAAAAATTTCTGTTTTAACAAATTTTACAGATTTGTATATTTATGATTGTAGTGTAAGACCAGTTGAAGATGATGATATAGGTGTAGCTCTTATCGCGCATTATAATTATACAGAATATGTTGAAAAGTTTAATGAAATATATGGAATGCTTTCAAAAGAAGCTGTTATCACGGGAGAATTTGAAAAGAAGTTCGCGTTGCTTTTAGGACCTTATAGAAGAGAACCGTTTGATGAGTATTTTTTTAAAGCAGATTAAGGAATGGAGATTAGTATTTGGAAACAGCATAATGAAAATAATCCATCAATTAATATAAATACATTGAATATTGTTGTTCAGAGAATTCTTAATAGGATTATTTTTTTGAGAATATGCGAAGATAGAAGTTTTGAAGATTATGAAACATTAAAACATGTAATGAATGATAATAAATAGAGGTGAGCCTTGATGACAACTGAAAATTACGTCTATAAAAAAGAAGTAGACTGGTCTTTGTTGCAGGAAGGGCTCACTTTGCCCTTTGACAATCAGGTTATATTTGGGCAGGTAATGGGGCGTTTTTTAAATAGAGGTGAGTCTAAAGATATCACGCTTTATCTGAATGGAAAATCTTATAAGGCTCAGATTAGAAATGTGAATTTTGATCCAAAATTTAAGAGAAAAAAGGACACATTGCAAATACGATATTCTAAGAATGGTGAACTTGCAAAGGCGTTGCAGACATACTTTTCAAAGAGCTATCAGTTATAAAGACCACACGAGAAATGCGTGAACCAGGTGACAGAACAATGATAAGGTTGCCTGAAGAGTGTAAGGAATACCTTGCAATATATACAACAGAATATGATGATTCTTACGTATTAGAGACCATTGTTGCGGATGATATTGTTTCTTTAAGGCAGACAGTTTCTGGTCAGAAAGAACGAATCATGGAAGCAGAATTTAACTATGATGTAGAGGACTCAACATCCACAATTCTTGAAATAGAGAGGATTGTAAAGATTAGAAAGCTTAACAAGAAGATTTGAGACAATTTAAAGCTTTTATATGGTTACAGATGCCAAATCTGTGGTCAATTGATTGGTGAGGAGTTTGGCTCACATATTGTGGAGGCAATCACATCGATTATTTTGTATCAAGCCTTAATAATGATGCGAGTAAACAGCTTATTGTGTGTCCAAATCATCATAGCATAATACATGACACAAATCCGGTATTTGATAGGCGTAGGTTACTATACATATACAAAAATGGGTTTGAACAGAAGCTAGTTTTGAATCAGCATTTATAGATTAGACGAGGAGATGATTAGTAAATGGATTTGGTATCAGCAATTGGATTGATTAGCTCTTTTGTCACTTTAGAAGAAGCGGGAAGAAGCTGGATATTAATTATTAAGGACAAGATAAAAAGAAAAGAAATTGATATCAATAATTGGGATTCAGATGATCCTTTAGTTCAGGTTTGTCTTGATAGATTTAAAACTGATATGGGGGATAAATATAAGGATCATATTTTTTCAGAGGAAGAAATCCAAGATATCATTCTGGGCTTTTTTGAGCAGAATAGAGAGCTGCGTATAGGGCATGAGGAACAGAAGCAAATGACTCAGATTATTGAGGATATTTTATACGCATATAATGAGTATGCGAAGTCCCTTATGTCGAGCGGCGAAAGAACACTACATAATACGCTATCATCGGATTTTTCCAAGATAATGGATAAGCTGGGGGTGATAGAAGAACAGCCTCGTAAGGAAAACATTAAGAAGTTTTTGCATGCGATTGAAGTAAGTAAAGAAATTGAACTTGAAAATATTGAAGAGCTTATTAACGGTGAATATGAAATTGACAGGTCAGAAATTATAGAAACAATACAGGCAGCACGAGAAAAATTAGTATCAATACAGGGAAATGCTGGTTCGGGTAAATCAGTTGTATGCAAAAAACTATTAAAGGGAAAAGAATACGTATTAGTAACGAGAGCAGAGAATTTGTCCACTGGAAAGAAAATGCACTTGTCAGGGCCAATTATAACGATTTGAAAAATGGTGTTCATGAAACAACCGAGTATTTGGAATTGTTTTTAAGAAATTTATTGTTGGATGAGAAGAATGAACTTCATAATCGTACGATGCACATTAGTGGAAGGTTTGCAGAAGTGGACATTGAAAGAGTAAAAGTGGACATTAAGAGTGGAGAAGTGGACATTGAAAGCACAAAAGTGGACATTCGAAATAAATTACTTTCTTTCTCAGATACGATTTCAGAAAAAACAATAAATCATACAGTAGAAATATTTTCAAAATGTGGAAAAGAAAATTGTTTCGGAAGAACGATAGTTGAAGAAATTACTGGATTAAAGCCATCAAGAGCTTCCAAGTTAATAAAACTGTTGGTTGATAGTGAGGTAATCGTACCTGTAACAGGACATGGAAAAGGAAAATATCGGTTTCAATAAAAGTGAACATTGAAAGGGTGTTAATGCCATTCGCAAAAATGCCCAAAACAAATCGGCGTACTGATATATTACCAAATATGGTAGCAGTATTTAGAATAATTTTGTATTATAAAAGTGTTACAAAATATCGGCGTACCCGCCACACGTTTACAAAGTCAAACGGTCTGTACGCCATGTCTTAACCTTATGATTGCAGATATTAGCAACCTGTCAAAGGGTGTAAAAACTCAGTAACTATGCGGGTTCGCGTACTGTTAAAGCAGTGAAAAACGACACCGCATGTGGAGACGGTAGTACTGCTTTCCCACAAAAAGCCAGACGGACATATCAACGTAAAAGTTGAGTTTGGCGAGGGTGAGGGAAAAGTTCCACTTGATAATATTGCTAAAAGAGCGGAAAGCTATAAGTCCAAAGAACGAGTGACCTACAAAATGATAAAGGAGTACATAGAAGCTAAATACGGCTTCAAAGTACATACCGCATATATTGCAGAGGTAAAGAGAGATTTAGGCTTGCCGATGTACGATGCTCCTAATGCGGTAGAGAAATTGAAACAGCCGAGGAAGCATCCAACTCCAGAGAAGGTTGAAGCAATAAAGGATGCATTGAAGCATTTTGAAGTGATTTAATAATGATGAGCGTATCATTAAAATAGTGGTACGCTTTTCTTTAAAATATTTGGGAAGCAATATATAAGTGCTGAATATGCTTGAAAGGAGCATTCCTGTAATTCATTAAAAGCGCCAATTGAATAAAAAAGAACCTCAAGGTATGATTGAGTTGCATCTTGGCGGATGTAAACAAAACAATCAAGCACTGGAGGTTCCAAATGAATTATACACAGAATGAAAAGATTGAGCAAGTAACAGATTCAACAATGGTTGTCGGAGTTGATATAGGAAGCCAGATACATTATGCAAGAGCTTTTGATAACAGAGGACGCGAACTTACAAAACGTATTTTTTCTTTTCATAACGATCTGGAAGGGTTCAATTCTTTCAACCTTTGGGCAGAGACACTTAAGACTGAGAATAAAAAGACTGCAGTTCTGATCGGCTGCGAGCCAACAGGTCATTACTGGTTTGCGTTTGCGAAGTATGTAAATGATCATCAGAAAAGATTAGTAATGGTCAATCCATTCTCGGTTAAGAAGATCAAGGAACTTGATGATAACAGTCCAAAGAAAACAGATTCAAAAGATCCAAAAACAATCGCAAAACTAGTTGTGGATGGGAGATATTCAATCTCATACATGCCAGAAGGCATTTATGCCGAAATAAGAGACCTGGTATACAGCCGTGAGCCTATATGGATAATCTGAGGCATAAGTGTCGTGAAGAGCCGTATGCCTGAATTGGGCACGTACGGATCTGTGGGGGATATACCTAGTAATAGGTGTTTCTACCCGACAATTTAGGACTCGTCAGAGGATGGTGATCCTGGTAGACATGAGAGGTTAGTTACGAGAGGTCCTCACCACTGCTTATTGCTTTTCGCAACCTACACAGGGGAGTTACTTGATTCGGTTAAAATATATGTAAATTTTCCACCAAAATATTATTGACGTAAGAAAAACCACATGGTATTTTATTTTTGGAAAAAATGAAAATTATTTTAAAGGCAAACCTGTTGAAAGGCAGGGTCGCAAAGCCAGAAGGGACTAAAGTCAGAAAGTTTGACCATGTCAGCCGGTTGCCACTGTTTCCATATCATCATAATATATGGAAAGATGTTTGAACAGGAGAGATTCCGATACCTTTTATACTATATAGATGTGTGATTTTAAAGAATATAGTAGGGACACTGGCAGATTTTGGCAGATGTCCTTTTTGTATGCAAAAATGGGTAACAAAACTAGCAGGGACAGGTTTTCTGTATACAGATAAAAGCAGGATGAAGAAGGCATAAGACGGAGAGAGGACTTTTATAAAATGAAAAGTTATGAAGACAAAATATATTCCTTAGGTGAGACTGTAACGGGGCAGACACAGGCCATGTCACAGGCCGTACAGAAAACACTGGAAAATAATGGCGGGGTAGGTATAATGACAGGATCTTATGACCAAAACCTGTCTATTTTGTCTGTGGATAATCTGCTGTTGCATAGTACAGGATATACATTCGATACTTTCATGGAACAGACAAAAGGCTCATTAGAAATTTCTTTTATGACGAGGAAGATATACTGG
>ENA-OQIM01000485-OQIM01000485.1-human-gut-metagenome-genome-assembly--contig:-NODE-485-length-15080-cov-1.518625_pt1 | contig 15080 bp, 21 predicted proteins | sample MGYA00242579_ERZ504744 | MGnify/ENA primary metagenome ERZ504744 (study PRJEB26092, sample SAMD00036441) | human gut metagenome | host: Homo sapiens | study: EMG produced TPA metagenomics assembly of...
GTCACCCAACAGATAGACGATTTCGGTTATTACCTTGTGGTTTGCCAGACTGATGTACACTTGCTTTCCCTCTCTCGCCTTGATGCCTGATTTTTTCAGGAAGCCGCGATAGTCATTCTTCTTTCTTTTTCATATCCGTTTCTTTTTTGATGGTTAAAATACTGGATTGTAATTCTTGGCGTAAAGGCTTCTTATTGCATCCTCGCACTGGTTGAAGTGATGCGTCAGCACATGGTCGATGTAGGCGGACAAGTTGAGCCTGTCATGCCCGATTACGCGGATGATGCGCATGATGCGGTCGTGGTACTCCGGGCGCAACATACGCCCATCTTCCCTCTCGCGCCTTCACTTCCGGGTCACGGATGAATAACCGTTCATAGTCCCGTTCACTGCATTTGCATATTACCGTGGCGAGCGATATGATTTCCACGCTCGTCTGCACTTGGGCTGTCATGCCCTTGCCGCCTTGCTGCGACACTCTTTCTTTTTGGGTTCTTTTCCTTTTTCATGTCAGATTAAATCTTCTCGTTGTTTCTTATATAATTCGTTTATTCTCTCCTTGTGCTGTTCCAGATGTTGGCGCAGCACGGTATCCACATAGCCGCCCACCGAGATTTCACCCCCCGGCATGTCGTTCACGATTTTGAGGATTTTGCCGTGTACGTCGCGGCTGATATAGACACACTGACGGGTCTTTATCTCGTTGCGGCGCAGGAACAGCTCGTTATAGTCCTCGTCCTGCCTTTTCCGGCGGTTGCCCTCCTCTGTGCCTTTTCCCGTGTAGCGGGTTGCGCAGGGAGCGGTTCCGGTACGGCGGCGTCATCTTCGGTCGGTGCGGCTGCGGGGACTTCCTGCGCCGGGCGCAGACTCCCGTCCTGTGTGCGTCGCCCGATGGAGGCCAACAGCAGTTCCTCGTCGATACCTTCCGTGTTCACTTTCCTGCTGCCCATGCTCACTGCGGTTTGATAATTTCACTTATCTCTTCGGAAAACTCCACGGATGCCGCTACCTTTCAGCAGTGCCGTGTCCATCGGGAAGATAGTCGAGCGGAACACGCTCTTGCGTTCTTCTGAAAGGTCACGGCGGAACTTTTTTGCTGTCTGGCAGGCGGGTGGAAAGCACCGGGAAGCCCATCTCGGCAATCACCTCCTCGTAGATGCCGTACAGGTCGTTCCTCTCCCTGCCGTCCACCATCGTCCAGAACAGATAAAGCCCCTTTGTTTTCGCCTGTCCTGTCGTCATAAGCCTGTCGCGGAACATCGTGACGAATTTTAGGGTACTCTCCACGACAAAGCGGTCGGCACTCAGCGGAGTAAAGATGTAGTCCATCTGCGAGAGCGTCTTTATCACGCCGTTGCTTCGGAGCGTTCCCGGCATGTCGAAGAACACCACATCGGGTTTCACATCCTCGGTGGCAATCATCCTCTCGGCATCGTCGAGGGCGTTCACCGCGTTGCTCTTGACAATGGTGTAGGCGTTCTTCTTTATCTTGCGGAAATGGTCGCAAGCGAGAGCCTTGAAATAGGTGCTGCTGTCGATAAGTCCCATTTCGTGTTCACGCAGGCCGTGGATGCTGTGCTGCGGGTCGTCGCAGTCCACGACGGCGACATTGTATCCTTTTACGTTGTGGAGGTAGCTGGCGGCAAGTGCCGTGACGGTGGATTTGCCGATGCCTCCTTTTTGTGTTGCGAATGCAACGAAGATTTCCTTACTCATGGTTCTATACATTTTAATTGTTGATGATTTTATTTTCTGTTTCCATGCGGACTTGGCTGTCGCATTATCCGCTTCCGTGATTACACACATAGGCGGTTCGTCGCGTATCCGGTTCTGTGATGAAGCGGTGCGCCGGACAAATGATGAATGACGACATTGCGTCATGAAGTCATTGAATCCATACGTCACCGAATTGTCGGATAACCGGGTTTCCGACGGTTCGGGTATCCGCTTCGGCAAGTATCCGCAGAAGCGGTTTTCCGGGTGTTTGAATGTTCCGTTTCTCATATCTTCAAATCGTTCGTTTCTTGAATCATGCTGCAAATAAACAATGATATTTTGGAACTTGTATCACTTCTCCGGCAAGTGGCAGCACGTTGCGCCGGTTGCAGTCATTGACCGGGTCAAGCATCTGTCCGATACCGCTTTAAGGCGTAACTTGCCCCCGGACAGCAGGGTTCGCCGATGGTGGCGCAGCCGGAGTCCTGAAAGGTATCTTCCCATCCGTCCCCTGACGGATTTTATGTTCACCTGAACATAGCAAGATGTCTTTTCAGCCGCTCAAAATATTTTGACAGCCACGAAAAGCACTTGCCCTTGCAGGGGGCGGGCTTTCCCTCCGAAGTCGGGAAGCCTTTCAGAACTGCGGTGCTGTAATCCGAAGCGGCGGCTTATGCCGTCAATCCGCTAAATCCAAAGTAATATGAAAGAAAAAAGGAAAAGCAAAGCAGGGAGAAATCCCAAACTCGATCCGGCGGTGTACCGTTACACCGTCCGTTTCAATGAGGAGGAACACAACCGTTTCCTCTCTATGTTCGAGAAATCGGGTGTCTATGCACGCTCGGTTTTCCTCAAGGCGCACTTCTTCGGACAACCTTTTAAGGTGCTGAAGGTGGACAAGGCACTGGTGGACTACTACACCAAGCTGTCAGATTTTCACGCGCAGTTCCGCGCCGTGGGTACGAATTACAACCAAGTCGTGAAGGAACTGAGGCTGCATTTTTCAGAGAAAAAGGCGATGGCGTTGCTCTACAAATTAGAGCAACACACCGTCGAACTCGTGAAACTGAGCCGCCGGATTGTGGAACTTTCAAGGGAAATGGAGGCAAAATGGTCGCAAAAATCAGTGTAGGAAGTTCGTTGTACGGCGCGATTGCCTACAACGGGGAGAAGATTAACGAGGCACAGGGGCGGCTGCTCACTGCCAACCGCATCTACAATGACGGTTCGGGAAAGGTGGACATCAACAAGGCGATGGAGGGTTTCTACACCTTCCTGCCGCCGCAGATGAAGGTGGAGAAGCCGGTTGTGCATATCTCGCTCAACCCACACCCGGAGGATGTGCTGACCGATGTGGAATTGCAGGACATCGCCCGCGAGTATCTGGAAAAACTCGGCTTCGGCAACCAGCCTATCTTGTTTCAAGCATGAGGACATCGACCGTCACCACCTGCATATCGTGACAATCAACGTGGACGAGAACGGGAAACGGCTCAACCGGGATTTCCTCTTCCGCCGCAGCGACCGCATCCGCAAGAACTGGAACAGAAGTACGGCTTGCATCCGGCTGAACGTAAAATCCGAGATTGGAAAACCCGCTGCGCAAGGTGGACGCTTCGGCAGGCGATGTGAAGAAGCAGGTGGGCAATATCGTGAAGGCTGTCAACAGACAGTACCGTTTTCAGACGATGGGCGAATACCGTGCGCTCCTTTCCCTCTATACCTGACGGTGGAGGAAGCGAGGGGCAACGTGCGCGGACGGGAGTATCACGGGCTGGTCTATTCCGTCACGGACGACAAGGGCGACAAGGTGGGCAATCCGTTCAAGTCCTCGCTTTTCGGGAAGTCCGTCGGCTATGAAGCCGTGCAAAGGAAGTTCGCACGTTCCAAGCTGGAGATTAAAGACAGGAAACTCGCCGATATGACGAAACGCACCATCCTTTCCGTACTGCAAGGCACTTATGACAAGGACAAATTTGTGAGCCAACTCAAAGAGAAGGGCATTGACACCGTATTGCGCTATACGGAGGAGGGGCGCATCTACGGGGCGACCTTCATCGACCACCGCACGGGATGCGTGCTGAACGGCTCGCGCATGGGCAAGGAACTTTCGGCGAATGCTTGCAGGAACACTTCACCCTGCCATACGCCGGACAGCCGCCGATACCGCTTTCCATTCCGGTGGATGCTGCGGACAAGTTGCAAGGGCAGACAGCACATGACCGTGAAGACGTGTCGGGCGGTATGGCTTGCTAACTCCCGAAGGTCCGGCGACCAATGCGAGGAAGAGGCTTTCATCCGGGCGATGAAGCGCAAAAAGAAGAAAAAGCGCAAGGGCTTGGGTATGTAATCGGAGTATCAACAATTAAAAAATCAATGTATGTCACAACAAGAAGACGATTTGAGGGCATTGGCGAAAATCATGGATTTTCTACGTGCCGTGAGTATCATTTTAGTGGTCATGAACGTGTACTGGTTCTGCTACGAAGCCATCCGGCTGTGGGGCGTGAACATCGGCGTGGTGGACAAAATACTGATGAACTTCGACCGCACGGCGGGGCTGTTCCATTCCATACTGTACACGAAGCTGTTTGCCGTCCTGCTGCTTGCGCTGTCGTGCTTGGGAACAAAAGGGTCAAGGGTGAGAAAATCACTTGGCGTAAAATCTGGACGGCACTCGCCGCAGGGTTTGTGCTGTTTTTCCTCAACTGGTGGATACTTGCTCTGCCGCTGCCTATTGAAGCGGTGACGGGCTTGTATATCCTTACCATCGGCACGGGCTATGCCTGTCTGCTGATGGGCGGATTGTGGATGAGCCGCCTGTTGAAACACAATCTGATGGACGACGTTTTCAACAACGAGAACGAGAGTTTCATGCAGGAAACAAGGCTCATCGAAAGCGAGTATTCGGTCAATCTGCCCACACGTTTTTATTACAAAAAGCGTTGGAACAACGGCTGGATCAATGTAGTTAATCCTTCCGTGCGTCCATCGTGTTGGGCACGCCGGGCAGTGGCAAGTCCTACGCCGTTGTAAATAATTTATCAAGCAACAGATTGAAAGGGCTTCTCGATGTATGTGTATGACTTCAAATTCAGCGACTTGTCCACAATCGCCTATAACCATTTGCTGAACCACCCTGACGGCTACAAGGTGAAGCCGAAGTTCTATGTGATCAACTTTGACGACCCCCGCCGTTCACACCGTTGCAATCCCATTCACCCGGATTTCATGGAGGACATTACTGACGCTTACGAGAGTGCCTACACCATTATGCTCAACCTTAATAAAAGTTGGGTGCAAAAGCAGGGCGACTTCTTTGTAGAATCACCGATAATCCTCTTTGCATCAATTATTTGGTATCTCAAGATCTATCAAAATGGAAAGTATTGCACGTTTCCCCATGCCATCGAACTACTCAATCGCCGCTATGAGGATATTTTTCCGATTTTATCCTCCTATCCCGAACTGGAAAACTACCTTTCCCCGTTCATGGATGCGTGGCTCGGAGGAGCGGCTGAGCAGCTTCAGGGGCAGATAGCGTCGGCGAAAATCCCTCTTTCGAGGATGATTTCCCCACAACTCTATTGGGTGATGTCTGACAGCGAGTTTACGCTGGACATCAACAATCCCGAAGAGCCGAAAATCCTCTGCGTGGGCAACAATCCCGACCGTCAGAACATCTACGGAGCGGCACTCGGTCTGTATAACTCCCGCATCGTGAAGCTCATCAACAAGAAGGGGATGCTGAAGTCGTCGGTCATTATAGATGAACTTCCCACGATATACTTCAAGGGGTTGGACAATTTGATTGCCACCGCGCGAAGCAACAAGGTTGCCGTGTGTCTGGGCTTTCAGGATTTCAGCCAGTTGGTGCGTGACTATGGGGATCGTGAAGCGAAAGTGGTGATGAACACCGTCGGCAATATCATCTCCGGTCAGGTGGTCGGGGAAACGGCAAAGACGCTATCGGAGCGGTTCGGTAAGGTGTTGCAGAAACGGCAGTCTATCTCAATCAACAGGCAGGATGTTTCCACCTCCATCAACACGCAGATGGACGCGCTCATCCCGCCGAGCAAGATTTCCGGGCTTACGCAGGGAATGTTTGTCGGTTCGGTGTCCGACAATTTCAACGAGCGCATCGAGCAGAAGATTTTTCACTGCGAGATTGTTGTGGATGCCGAGAAGGTCAAGCGGGAGGAAAGTACCTACAAGAAAATCCCCGTCATTACCGATTTCACGGACGAGGACGGCAACGACTGCATGAAGGAAACGGTGCAGGCGAACTACCGGCGCATCAAGGAGGAGGTGAAGCAGATTGTTCAGGAGGAACTGGAGCGCATCGCAGGCGACGATAACCTGAAGCATCTGTTGCAACAGAAGTAGCAAGATTAAAAAATCCGTAACTCAATGTGGGGTTACGGATTTTTTCTTTTTCATTTTCCTGTTTTCAATTCATATTATGAGGTGTGGCATTTCTTTTTTCGTTGTATATGACGGTATGACTGCCGCACAAGGTCATTCCCAACCTTTCAGCCACACGGATGGATGCCACGTTTTCCGGTCGGATGCTGCAACAAGACGTTTTTCAGTTCCAGCTCTCCAAAGGCGTATTCCAGACATGCATAGGCGGCTTCCGTACCGTAACCGTTATGCCAGTATGCGTTATCGAGTACATATCCAAGCTCGACTGCCTCGTTCCCGTTTATGGTACTTCTCATCAGACCGGCTTGTCTATCAACGCACCGCTTTCTTTCAGTATGACGGCAAAATATCCGAACCCGTCCTTGCGGTATCGGGTAAGTTGCCTGTTTATCCATTTGCGCACGTCCTTTTTGGTAAAGCCGTGTTCCCAAGCTACATGACTTCCGGCTTCTCCATTATGGCAAGGAGCGCGTCCAGATCCTTCCGGGTTATCCTGCGGATAAGCAGCCGTTCCGTTTCCGTGACGACCAGCGATGCGGAATAGGTCTTTATCTCAAATCCGTCCTCTTTCCATTCCTTCACAAGCCTGTCTATCGTTTCCGCCACCAAACTGTCAGTAAGCGGTATCGGGAATGACATTTTATGAAAAAATGTTTCGCGGGTTTCTTTCAAGACCCATTCGTTGATGTCTTTCAGTTCCTTGCCTTCGGGAATGTAATCCTTGTGTATCATGAACTCGTTTATGTTATCTGCTAACAGTTCCTCCAACTGATAGCGGATGTCATCCTCCAGTTCGGTGAACGGCACGGTTTCCTCTTCGCAAGTTCCTCCAAACAGAACTTCCTCTTCCATATCTTCATCCGGTGCATGGTTGCCACGTTTCATGTCCAGCATATCCTGCGCGAAGCGTCCGGATTCCTTGTCCTTGTACTTCTTGGCATATTTTTCCAGCAGTTCCCAGTCCTGACGGGTCATTGGGTATTTGAAAGCGGCTCGTTCCACCTCGTTGCAGCGTACCATATCCGCCTTCACCTCTTCGGGCAACGACTGGCATTCCTTGCAGATATGCCGTGCGTGTCCTTTGCCGCTGAACTTCTCGTTGGCTTTGTACTCACCGCAGATCCGGCAGTAATGCCCCTGTTGTTTCTTCTTTTTCGCCATTTTATTATGCCACTTCTGTTTAGATTGCAAATTTCGTCATATTATCTCAATGAATAACTCCGATTTGCAATAAAAATTATCTTCTCATACGTTCCTGTTCTTCATCGCGCAGCATTCTCTCGTTCAGTTTCTCCTGCATTTTGTCAAGGAAGTAGGTGCGGCTTTCGTTCTTCCTGCGTTTGATGTCGGTGTAGAAGCGGTAACAGTCTTTAGATTCAACCCCGAATATCTTGTAAAGGAGCGGGGCGAGCTGTTTGAGCGGCATGTTGCCGTTGTTGATACAGCCCATCTCGTGTATGCCGTAGATAAGTTCCACGAGGTCGATGGCGTTGCCCGTCCATTGCAGGAGGCCGGCGTCGCTCTCGGTTGTGTTGTTGGAGGATATTAGTGGTGACACTTGGGGCGTGGCAAGGAACTTCTGCATCTTTCTTACGAAAGACAGAGCCTTGCTGACGTAGGCGGCAATCTCTCTTCTTTCTTCTGACAGATTACGCACGGATGGTGCTGCAACTCGATTTCGATGTAGGCAAGCGCGATGACGGTAAGGTTCATGTCCATGCCGCCGTTGCACAGTTCGATCACTTGGGTGGCGAAAGCTGCGTATGCCGTTTCCATATTGCAGTCGCCGGCTTCGTTTATCAGGCGGAAAAAGTCGGTTTCCGCCAGCAAGAAATAATTCATGGTTCTGCCAATTTTGAAAATTACACTTTGTTTTCTGCGTGCGCACATGAATATAATTGGCAAAAAGCGCGGCAGAAAATATTAAATCCAACGCTCAATTTTACAAAGTGCTGGATTTCAGTGGTGTAAAATTCAATATTTTTTCCGAATGAGCAAATTATCTCCGACTTAAATTGTTTGTAATCAGAACATTTATTCTAATACCGAAAACAGAAATGTATGCCTGCCGCACATATTGGCTATCTTGTGTCTTTGTCAAGGGTGTAGATACTGCGGTGTACACCGTTAGGAAAACTTTTCACAGAGGAAAGCGTCCAGTGCTGCTCCGGCAGAGCCGATTTGAAAAAATGCCGTCCTGTTCCAGCTATGAAAGGAATAGTGTACAATATGATTTCATCCACTGCGTGCATACGAATCAGTCCGTTGATATAGTCTGCCGTGTCCGGTGTAGCTTCCGCGAGATAGCGGGTGTTTGTGCCGTCTTTCCGCCATTCGTGAAGCATGGAGATGGAATAGTCCGGCGTGACACGATAAAGGGCGTTTTTTTCTGATTTCGTCAATACCACAACGGTCAAGGCTCAGTTCTTTATGCACTTTGCCATACAACTCTGAAGAAAGACATCCGTCTATTGTAAGGACGGCAAGAATTTGAACTTTACCCATAATCGTTTCATTTTTGTTTGGCAAGGGGCAAAAAAAGAAGCGTGCAATCCACACTACTTCTAATGGAGGCTCTGGTAAAGCCTTTACGGAGAGTACGTGAATGCACGCTATGCGTAGCATAGCATAAGCATCACGCAATCGTCTCCGTAGTGTCAATTTACCAGATTTCCATTAGGACGCCTTGCGGTCTTTATTCTATATGTCGGCGGCGAAAAGCTCCTGCCAATCGCCGTTATTTCTCATAATGTCTTGCAAAGATAGCGAAATTAAGCGAATTACGGGCTATGATTGCTTGAATTTATATTTAAGTCCATACTCTTCAAGTTTGCTGTATAGTGTTGTCCTGCCTATTCCGAGCAGTTCTGCGGCGGCACTCCGGTTGCCGTTCGCCTGTTTCAATGCACGCAATATCCGCTCCTTATCCTCCGCATCATTGCGCAGGGCGAAGCTGACGGTGGAGGTCGGTTTCGTCACGGCAAGTTCAGATGCTCTTTTGTAACAACGCCTTCCTGCGCTTGCAATACAGCTCCCATTATCTTTTGCCGAAGTTCCCGCACGTTGCCCGGCCATGCGTGTGTCAGCAACGCTTTACGTGCTTCGGAACTGAACCCGCTCACGCTACACTCCAGCTCTCTGTTTGCCATATCACGGAAGAACTCTGCCAGCGGCATGATGTCTTCCTGACAGTCACGCAACGGAGGAACGGTTATCCCGAAGTCGTGCAGGCGGTACAGAAGATCCTGCCGAAAACGCTTTTCATTCACCGATACCTCCAAATCTTCATTGGTAGCAGCGATGATGCGGACATTGAAATTCCGGTCTGCCTTGTCTCCGACCGGGCGATACCGCCTCTCCTGTATGGCACGGAGCAACATCTGTTGGGTTTCCAACGCGAGGTTCCTACCTCGTCCAGAAACAACGTGCCGCCTTCCGCCTCATGGAAATATCCTTTCTTGGCATTGTCCGCACCTGTAAATGCACCTTTGACGTGTCCGAAGAAAGCCGACGGTGCAAGCTCTTTGGAGAGTGAACCGCAGTCCACCGCCACAAATGGCTTGCCTGCACGTTTGCTCTTGTCATGCAACAGGTGGGCAATATGCTCCTTGCCCGTGCCGTTCTCACCAAATATCATCACGCTCATATCGGTGGCGGCTACCAGCCTTATGCGGTGCATGATTTTCTGAAAGGCGGAACCTTCACGGGCGAATATAGGCATACGGCGTTGTCCTGCCTGACGTTCTTTCAGTATGGAACGGATCAGGGGACAAGTTTATCCTCCACAAGCTGTTTGGGAATATAGTCTATCGACCGAGTTTCATGCTTTCCACGGCGGTATTAACTTCGGCGTAGTCGGTCATAATGATGAAGGGCTGCATCTTTCCCTCCTTTCGCATCCAGCACAAAAGGTCTATGCCACTGCCGTCAGGCAGACGCAGGTCGGCAACCACGATATCATTATCTGTTGCCTGTTGCAGATGTTTCTTCGCGGTTGAGAGGTGGTAAGCTTCATATTGCGGTAGCCCTCCCGTGACAGCATATTGCAGACATATTCGCAATACACGATGTTGTCTTCCACCACAATTATTTTTGTCTTATTCATCTTCGTATTTTCTCCTTTCCTCTTCTGCCAACCGTATTATTTCCACTCCCTTATCCAGCACGGCAGTCACGGCATGCTTAACGCTTCACCATCCGGGAGAGCATCGCCACGAAGCAATCCGTAAAGTACATTCAGCGGTTGGTCGGCACGGAGCACCTCCCACGAACTGCGCAGGTGGTGGATCAGGGAATCCAGCTTTTGCAGGTCTTTTTTCTTTTGCTGCATCCCGTACCGCCTGCATTTCCTTTTCTGTTTCAGTTATCAACTTTTCCAGCATGACGGCTTCATTGCCATAGGACAATAAGGCGGAAAAGTCCGGTTTCCCGTCCGGTGTCGCTTTTATGGCACACCTGTCGGAAACTCCATCAGTTCCGATATGGAGAACGGTTTGAACAGGCATCCGGCAAAGCCTTTTGCCAATAGTTCCCCTTTGTTACAACTGCCCGAAGCGGTTGCCACAACCACCGGGATTGTTGGTGAATTGCCCACGTTGGACGAACGCAACAGTTCCAGCAATTCGAAACCGTTTATATCGGGCATATTCAAGTCTGTCAGCAACAGGCTGTATTCTTTCTGGCGTATCATTTCCATCAGTTCCGCCGCATCGGTGCAGGTGTCGCAGTGTATTCCTTCTTGTGCATACATTTCTTTCAACATCAGGAGCAGCACCTCATCATTGTCTATGGCAACAACATTGAGGTTTCTGTCCTCCCGGTGAATATAAGTCTGTATCTCTTTTTCCGGTACTTCTTCGGCTTTCGGCATGGGTATTTCTACTGTGAAACGACTGCCTTTCCCTTTCTTGCTGTCTAAACGGATTGTTCCGCCAAGCATCGACACAATATTACGCATTATGGCAAGCCCAAGCCCGAAACCCTCCTTTGCGGCGGCATTTGATAGACGTTCAAACGCACCGAACGCTTGTTTCTGTTCCTCTTCTGTCATGCCTGTACCTGTATCTTCAACGACCAGTGTCAGAACTCCATTATCATATTCAGTAATCAAAGAAACACCGCCTTCTTCTGTGAACTTGACAGCGTTTGACAGCAGGTTATTCCCGATTTGTATTATTCGCTCTTTGTCGGTCAATACAATGGCATCGTGTCCAGTCTTCACGGACAAGGACAGCCCTTTGTTCACGGCAACAGGCATGAACTCCGTTTCAAGTGTGTGCGTGATTGCTGAAATCCGGCAGGGTGACAGACGGGGCTGTTCCTTGCCGTTGTCCAGGCGGAAGAAGTCAAGCAAAGTGTTAAGCATATCCCGCATACGGTCGGAGGATTGCAGTATGTTTTGGATATACTGCCCGGACTTATCCTCACACTGTTCTTTCCGTATCAGTCCGGCATAGCCTGTTATTGCTGTCAGCGGTGTGCGCAGTTCATGGGTGATAGTATGTACCGCCTTCTTCCTTGACGTTATCAGTGCCTCGTTCCGTTGTACGGATTGTTCCAGTTGCCTTATCAAATCAGTTGTCTTGTGCTTGTATTGTTTAATGCTTTTGCATCACGATGTATGATGATGTAGGAAATTAACAACAATAGAAGAACGAATCCCATTAAACCGCCTACTTGCATAAATGACTTTTCACGCATGGCAACTATTTCGTTTTCCCGGCTTTGCAGTTCGGTTTGTACCTTTTCTTCTATTTGGCAAATCAATTCTTGCAGTTGTCTGTTAAGTTCTGCATTACGAGCTGCAAGGCTGTCGGCTTGTTCCGACAATTGGCGATCCTGCACTTTCTGTTCGCTGATTACGTTTCTATTGACCGAATGAAGGATAGTGGTTGATACTGCTGGAGTTACTTCCTTTTTTTTGCCGAATATGCCTAAGAAACCTTTTCGTTTTGGCTTTTTGGACTGTTCCTGCACACTTTTCTGTACAATAACCGGAATTTGATTGGCTATCTTCTTGTTAATAGATTGTTGTTCATCCATTAACCGGACTATCTGGAACATCTGTCGTTCCTTATCCTCTAAAAGACTGCGCACACTATCGATGCGCTCTGCTGGATAGGTGGCCTTGAAACGGCAGAGCATACTGTCCATTGCCATACGCCGTGCATGGTAATGCTCGATATCTTTATCGTTCCATTCCAGTATTGTTTCACCCAATAGAGAAAATTTTATCATTTGAATATTGATATTGTTTATTTCTTTTCGGAGCTCGTCTATTTTTTTATTGCCAAGTTCTAATGCTTCTATCTCCTGCCATTCATAGAGGCTATTATATGCCATACATCCGATAAGAATGGAGATAAGTATATATCCCAACCGTATTGCCTTATAGAAATTTCCTGACCGCTCCATTATTTTAATGACATTGATTTTTGGAACATGAATAAAAGTTTATCTTTTTCGTTCATGCGGATATTATCAGAATAACCGTCTTTTGTTATTTGATACCCACATGGCTTAACCATAAAAATGCCTAAGCCCTTAGTGTACGAACTTACTTCTGAGGCATAGTCTTTACTTGTATTTAATGGAACTTTCCCTTTAATATGACACCACTCATTATTACAACTGATGTCTTCAATCTCAGACATCAGTTTTTGCAAATCTGTAATAGCTTTGGAACTCGCTACTTGGGGTATCTGCAACTCAAAACAGAGCATCGGTTCGAGAATGTCCACACCTGACTGTTGCAAAGCCAGCCTGAAGACATAAGGGGTCAGCTGTCTGAAATCAGCAGGTGTACTTACCGGGCTATAATACTCGGCTTGAGTAAAAGTTACTTTCAGATCTGTCACTTCCCATCCATGTAAACCAGATTGGCAAGACATACGAATCCCTTCAAAAACGGCATTTTGAAAAGAATGGTTCAGATAACCATAGGAGATGTCACTTTCGATTTGCAACCCTGCCCCTAACGGTAAGGGTTCAAGAGTCAGCCTATTGTGGCCCAGTAAGGGTTGGGTGGTACTTCGATCTGAATAATCTTATTGACCTTTTTTATAGGTCGTTCTTTGTAGATAGTCTTGATCTCATCAAAATGGACCTTTACGGAAAATCGTTCTTCCAGCAATGTCTGTATGATTTCCTTTTGGGTCAAACCATATAACGAGATTTCCAATTCATCACTATATGAGTTTATGGAAAAGGACAAAGACGGGTCTTCAATCCACAATGTATTCAGAGCGGATATCACCTTGCTTCTCTCTTCGGGCTTATTTGGCCGGACGGAGGATTTGAGAGCGGGATGCTGATGAGATAATCCTTGAATCAAACAAGGTTTAGCACCTAAATAATCTCCGATTCGAAAATCTTCTATATCTTCTACAATCGCGATATCATTGGCACCCACTTCATCAACATTTATCTCTCTGCCCTGATAAATAGTCTTTAGATTTTTAATCTTGATGAATTTTTCCGAATCGTTGATTCTTACAACGTCTCGAAGTCTCAGACTTCCGTCAATTATTTTTAGAAAACTTCTTTTATGTCCTTTGGGGTCATGCTCTATCTTATAGAGATAAGCTGAAAGTCTGTTTGAGACTGATGCCGGAGGAAGTATAAAAGAAGAAATGGCGTCCAACAACTCATTGATACCGATATTGAACATTGCTGATCCATGTAGCACCGGATAGACTTTGGCTTTTGCCACAAGAGCGATTATCGTATTCCAATAATCAGCCGGTGAAATTTCGCTATCCGCCAAATATCGTTCTAATATATCGTCGTCATGGTTGCATACAAATTCTTTGTATTCTTCCTTTATATATGTTTGGGAGCAAACCGGATAAACCGATCCATCGACAACAGTTTGCATAAACAGGACATCTTGCGACAGATTTGTTTTTATATCCATATACAAACGCTCCAAATTCACACCGGCACGGTCAATCTTATTGATAAATATAATTGTCGGGATTTGCAGCTTTTGTAAAGTACTGAACAGCAACTTTGTCTGCGCTTGTATGCCTTCCTTTGCGGATAAGATGAGGACTGCTCCATCAAGCATTTTGAATGTCCGCTCCACTTCCGCAATAAAATCCATGTGTCCCGGAGTGTCAATGATATTGCATTTCACTCCATTCCAGATAATAGATGTCGTAGAAGCCCGGACAGTAATTCCTCTACGTTTCTCTATATCCATAGAGTCCGTTATGGTGTCACCATTATCCACACGGCCGCACTTTTCCGTTGCTCCACTGGCAAACAGCAGATTCTCGGTTACGGAAGTTTTTCCTGCATCAATGTGAGCAAGAATTCCTAAATTTATAATATTCATTTGGATTAAGCAATAATATACTACAGTAGATGCATTGTCGAAACGCACCTTTTAATACCTCCTCGTAGCATATGAGAACTACAGGATTACTAACTCGTATTAATATGTATATTATTACTGCCGCATAACGATTACAAAATTACACAAAAAAATATATCTAACAAAAGTGGGAGGATTTTTTAACTTTTTACCATAGACATTTTATTAGGGAAGCGTAGGTTCAACTGGCAAGTACAAATAAGTAGAAATGTTTGAACAACACCGTTTTAGGAAGTTGAAAAATCAAGTTTCTCTCTCGGTATAGCGTTTATTTTGGCCAATATCTTCTTTAGTTTAGCATTTGTGTATTTCCCATTCGTGTTCTATTTAGCTCCTTATTATGAGTATGTAGCAAGTTACTTATCAAATTCAGCCTCTTTGAGGGTCAAATATGGTTTTGCAAATGGTGACTGACAAGACATAAACAAGGTCAGCAGGAATTTTTTACATAAATGGACATGAATGTATATAACCTAAAATAAGAATAAATTTTTAATAAGGGCTGCCCAAAAAGAAAAAAATGCAGTTGCCATCCTATAGATACTTGCAGAAAGGATAAAAT
>ENA-OQIM01000489-OQIM01000489.1-human-gut-metagenome-genome-assembly--contig:-NODE-489-length-14996-cov-1.434528_pt1 | contig 14996 bp, 32 predicted proteins | sample MGYA00242579_ERZ504744 | MGnify/ENA primary metagenome ERZ504744 (study PRJEB26092, sample SAMD00036441) | human gut metagenome | host: Homo sapiens | study: EMG produced TPA metagenomics assembly of...
ATGTATTATAATCTTTTGAAATAAATCGATAAGTAAATCATATCCTTTCTATTTCTAAAATTCTATTTCCTATTTCTTTTTGTAAATCATGATTAGCAAAGTCAACACATCATTCATTACAAAACGTAGAATATCTTCACATGCATCGATATATTGTTCATGATTATTTTGATAAAGTGATTTGAGATATGAAATAACAATATTATTTTCTAACTGATCTGGATTTAATCTTTCGAAATGATTAAATAATCTTTCAGCAACTTCTTTATTCAATAAAATAAAGTTTCCGAATTCTTTTATAATTGAAAGTGTAAATCTTGGCATTTGACATAAGCGCTCAAAGATTTCTAATAATTCATCTTTAGTTGATTTAAAAAAGCCATCTATATGATTTGTCATTTTCTTTATGGTCTCTTTAAAATATTCTAAATGAAATTGATATTCAGTATCTAAATATTTTGCATTTACTCCATCCCATTCATATTCATATAAAATTTTATCTAATAAAAGAGCTATTGAATCCATAAATTTTATAATTTTTATTATATAATAATCTATCTAAATATGGATTAAAAAATGTATAAAATTCATCAACAGTTTCTTGGTTTGTACCAGAATGATATTCTAAGTAATCTAGAATATTTCGATAATCTAAAGGTTCTAATATTGTATCAACTGTATGTGTTTCAATAAAATGCTCAAAAAACATGACAATGTAAAATTGTTTTAAATTGATTAAAATAAAGAATCTTATTTAAAGCATCTTTTATAATGTATTCTTGTTCTTGTTCATGAAGATTAACAGAAAATGTTGGTACGATCTCATCTCCAGAATAATCTATAGTAACAAATACATCGATTGCTTTAAATTGAATATCTAAAATATAATAATGAAATTTATGTTCAAATTTTTTTGTTTGTACTGCACTATGACACCTGTATCTTCCTATATATGTGATTTTATGGGTTTCTAAATATTTTTCAATACATTTTCTTGCCATCATTTTTTCTCCTTTATATTCTTATTTTACCATTTTTGATTATTGATGAAAACAAAAAAAAGGAAATCAATCAATGAGTTTCCTTTAGTTATCATCTTTATAAAAGTTTCTAATTATATCGGATTATAAGAACTATAATCTATTTCCTGGGAAATATAGCAAATATTGTTTTATTTATAAAAAAAAACTTCATGCAAATATAGTCCTTGTGGTTTAGCTTTAAATAAACACTTTTTTTGTCCTTTACTTTCTATTAACTCTTCTAAAAATTCTTTAGTAATTCTGTGCGCCCCTACTTGAATCAAGCCACCAACTAAATGTCTTACCATATATCTTCTAAATCCATTACCTACAAACTTAAAAGTAACAATACCTTGATTATTTTCAATTTCAATTTGATAAAGTATTCTAATTGTATTGCCATATTGATCAACAGCACAAAAGGATGCAAAGTCGTGTTCACCAATAAAAATTTTTGCAGCATTCCTCATTGCTTCTATATCTAATTCTTTTCCATATTGATAAATATAATTTGTTTCGAATGGAGAATAATCATTCATACTTAACATATAATGATATTCTTTCTTAGTAGCAGAATAACGACTATGAAAATTTTCATCAACTAAGAAACTATCAATAATATAAATATCATTAGGTAAAAAGTGATTAATAGCCCTTTTCCATTGTTTTTCAGGCATTTCCCTTAAAGTATCAAAGTGAAAGACTTGTCTTCTACCATGAACTTTAGCGTCTGTTCGACCACTTGCATGAATAACAATATTTTCATCTTTACAAATATTTTTTATAGCTTTTTGAATTTCACCTTGAACTGTTCTAAATTGATTTTGAACTTGAAATCCGTGAAATTTACTACCATCATAACTTACAATACATTTTATTCTATTCATTACATAAAACTCATTATAATCACACCACAACATACACCTAATGTTATTAACATTGATAACGTATCTAAATGCGTCCATGTTAAAACTTTGTATTTTGTACGTGTTGCTTCTGGATTATAATTTCTACTTTCCATAGCGTTAGCAAGTTCTTCTGCCCTTTGAAAGGCAGAAATAAATAAAGGAATAATTAATGAAATAATTGATTTTATTTTTTCCATGAAAGATCCCTCATTAAAATCCGCACCTCTACTAGCCTGTGCTTTCATAATTCTTTTCGCTTCATCTATAAATCAGGATAAATCTTAATGCAATTGAAATCATCATAGCAAGTTCATGCACTGGAAAACGAAATCTTTTTAATGGATTTAATAAACTTTCAATAGCTAGTGTTAATTCTAAAGGCTTCGTTGTAGAAGTCATTAATGTTGTTAAAGTAATAATCAATACAAGCCTTATAAAAATATAAGCAGTTTGTAATAAAGCACCTGAGTAAATACTAATACTTCCTATTTTTATTATAACATCACCTGTTTTCATTAAAAATATATTAAAAATCATCAAAACAACATCATAAAGACCATCGGTTTTATTGCTTTTAAAATATGAGAAAGTTTAATTTTAGAAACTAACGAACATAATAAAACATAAATTGCTAAGATACCGTATCCTATAAATCCCGCATCAAAAAAACAGAAATTAAAAATATGAAAACAGCACATATTTAATCGTGGATCTAAACGATGAATTATTGAATTCCCCGGTATATATTTACCAAAAGTCATATTATCCATGAAGTTCACCACCAATCGCTTCAACTAAAGCATCAATATCATTGATAGATGTATCTATATGATAGCCTTTTAGATTTAACTGAATAATAAGATTTGTGATTAAAGGTAAATCTATTCCTAAATTTAATAAATAATCACTATCTAGAAAAATATCTTTTACTTTCCCAGCTTTTTCAACTTGTCCGTCATTCATTACAACAACATTGTCACAATATTCTAAAACATGGTTCATATCATGAGTTACTAAAACTACTGTTTTACCCGTTTCATGAATTTTTTAAATAAATCCATCATTTCTTTAATCCCTGATGGATCTAATCCAGCTGTTGGTTCATCTAAAACAAGAATATCTGGATTCATAGCAAGTATTCCAGCAATCGCTACCCTACGTTTTTGACCACCTGATAAATCAAATGGGGACTTTTCTAAATAAGTTTGATCTAAACCTACCATTTCAAGAGATTTTTTAGCTATTTCTTTAGCACTATTTTCGTCAATTCCAAAATTCATTGGACCAAACATAATATCTCTTTCGATTGTTTCTTCAAACAATTGATATTCTGGAAATTGAAAAACAAGACCTGATTTTTTTCTAAGACTTTTTAAATTTTGAGGCTTATTATTTTGTGAAATAATATAATCATCTATTTTTATTTCTCCTACTTGTTGGTAATAATAAAGCATTTATATGTTGGATAAGTGTCGATTTTCCACTACCTGTTTGTCCAATGATAGCTGTAAATGAACCCTTTTCTATTTTTAAATTCACATCTTTAAGTGCATAATATTCAAAAGGTGTATTATATCCATATATATGATCTAAAACTTTTGCATGTAATTGACATAGTTGTTTCTCCAATTCTTCTACATCTAATGTATCTTTAATTTGATAACCTTTTTTTTGTAATTTTCTAGCAATTTTTAATGAAAAAGGAATATCTAATTTTAATTCTTTTAATAATTTTTCATTTGTTAATATTTTTTGAGGTTTGTCGCAATCTACAATCTCTCCTTTATTTAAAAGAATAACTCGGTCAGCATTTTTTGCTTCTTCAATATCATGCGTTATTGAATGATTGTCATATTATTTTTGTTTTCTTTAACTCTCTTACTAATTCATTTATTTATTTCTTTTCTACCTCGTGGGTCCAACATACTTGTTGCTTCATCTAAAATAATGATAGATGGACTCATCGCTAAAATACCTGCAATCGCAACTCTTTGTTTTTGACCACCTGACAATTTAGTTGGTTCATGGTCCAAAAAATTGTCCATTCTAACTACTTTAGAATACCTATTAATAAGTTCATCCATTTGTTCTCTTGGTACACAAATATTTTCCAGTCCAAAAGCTATATCATCTCTAACAGTAGCACCAATAAATTATTATCTGATTTGAAAAATAATTCCAACTTTTTCTCTTATTTTATATAAATTTTCTAAATTTAATTGATAATCATCGATATAAATTTCACCAGATTTTTTTTCTAATAATCCTATAAGTAATTTAGCAATTGTACTTTTACCACTACCATTATGTCCTAAAATAGCTACATATTCACCTTTATGGATTTGAAAAGAAATATTGCTTATTGTTTGTAATCCAGGTTCGTATTCAAAACATAATTTTCTACCTTAATTATTTCTTCCATTGTCTTCTCCTCATGAACGTGTTTAGTTCATTCTATAATTTATAAAGAAACAAGTCAAATAAAAAAGGACTGAATTTCTTCAGTCCAACATCATTATTTAGTTAATGATAAGATTGCCATTGGTGCATTATCACCTTTACGGTTATATGTTTTTAAGATAGTAGTATATCCACCATTAACATCTTTGAATTTAGGTGCAACGTCATCAAATAAGATTTGAACAGCTGTTTTTCCAGTTGCTTCATCAACAACTTTGTGCATATCTGCAGCAGCTTGTCTTCTTGCATGTAAGTCTCCACGTTTACCTAAGTAATTAATTCATCAACAACACTACGAACTTCTTTAGCTCTTGTTACAGTTGTTTCAACTTTTCCGTATACAATAACTTCAGTAGCTAAACTACGTAACATAGATTTTCTAATATCTGAAGTGCGTCCTAATTTTCTATTTTTAGCCATGAGATTAACGCTCCTTTTCGAGTATTCTGAATTAATCGATAGGTTTAAATCCTAAACCTAATTCAATTTAATTTTTCTTTAACTTTCTTTTAATTGATTTTTTACCTAAGTTTTCTTACTTTAATCATGTCATCTTCTGATTTAGAAGCAAGATCTTGAACTGTTTGAATACCAGCTCTCTTTAAACAGTTATATGAACGAACAGATAAATCTAATTCTTCGATAGTCATATCTAATACTTTATTTGTAGTATCACTTTGAGTTTCAGACATAACTTCCATATTCATAGCTATATCAGTTAATTCAACAAACATATTTAAATGTTCAACTAAAATTTTGCTGCTAATGAAATAGCTTCAAATGGTTTTAGTGAACCATTAGTTTCAACTTCTAATACTAATTGATCATACTTAGCACTTTCTCCAACACGAGTTGGTTCTACAGAGTAAGCAACTTTTTCAATTGGTGAAAAGATTGAATCTGTTGGAATAACACCAAGAGTGTTAATATTTACTTTATTTTGATCAGCAGATACATATCCACGATCTTTTTAGCAAATAATTCCATATATAAGTGACCACCTTCTGCAACATGTGCAATTACCATGTCATTTGAAATCATTTTGACTTCAGCTGGACATTGAATATCAGCACCAGTTACAGTAGCAGGACCTTTTACATCAATAATCATTGTAGCAGTGTCTTCACTGTCTACATCAAAACTAATTTCTTAATATTTAAAATCATTGCTGTGACATCTTCAACGACACCATCAATTGCGGAAAATTCATGGATTGCTCCTTGAACTTTGATTGCATAAACAGCAGAACCAGGTAAAGAAGAAAGTAAAACTCTTCTTAAGGCATTACCTAAAGTAATACCGAATCCTCTTTCTAATGGTTCAATAACGAACTTACCATAATTTTCAGTTTCGTCATAATGATCTATATTAAAGTTTGCTTTTTCGAATTTATGCATATGTTCCCTCCTCTATAGGAATGTTTTGTATTCTAATTTACTACAATAATACTATCCACGAGGACGTTTTGGTGGACGACAACCGTTATGTGGAATTGGTGTTACATCATTAATTGAAGTAACTTCTAATCCAGCAGCTTGTAAAGCTCTAACTGCTGCTTCACGTCCTGGTCCTGGACCTTTTACATTTACATCTACAGTTTTTACTCCATGTTCCATAGAAGCTTTAGCTGCAGCTTCTGATGCCATTTGTGCAGCAAATGGTGTTGATTTTCTTGATCCTTTGAAACCTAATGCTCCAGCACTTGACCAAGTTAATACGTTACCATGTTCATCAGTAATTGTTACAATAGTATTATTGAAAGTAGAATGAACGTGTGCAACACCTTTTGCAATATTTTTTCTTACACGTTTTTTACCACGTGTTTGTTTTACTCTAGCCATTTCCTTTCAACCTCCTATTATTTTTTCTTTCCTGCGATTGGTCTAGCTTTACCCTTACGAGTTCTAGCATTAGTTTTAGTTTTTTGACCACGAACAGGGAAGTCCTTTACGGTGACGCATACCTCTGTAACTTCCGATTTCCATTAAACGTTTGATGTTTAATTGAACTTCTCTACGTAAGTCACCTTCAACTTTAATTTTTTCAACTTCTTTTCTGATTTTTGTAACTTCTTCTTCAGTTAAATCTTTAACTCTTACATCTTCACTGATACCAGTAGCTTTTAAGATTTCTTTAGCTGTAGATTTACCGATACCATATACATAAGTTAATGAGATAACAACACGTTTATCACGTGGGATATCTACACCTGCAATACGAGCCATTTTGTTTCCTCCTAAATACTAACCTTGTCTTTGTTTATGTTTTGGGTTTTCGCAAATAATCATTACGCGCCCTTTTCTTTTAATTACTCTGCATTTATCACACATTGGTTTTACAGATGGTCTTACCTTCATCCTGTCTACCTCCTTTTGGAAGATTTTTTATTTATGTCTAAATGTAATTCGCCCACGTGTTAAATCATATGGAGATATTTCAACGGTAACTCTATCCCCCGGTAAAATGCGAATGTAGTGCATACGGATTTTACCAGAAACGTGAGCAAGAATTTCCACTCCATTTTCTAAAGCTACTTTAAACATTGCATTTGGTAATGTTTCTAAAACAGTAGCTTCTACTTCAATAACGTCATCTTTTTTTGCCATCGTTCTTCAACTCCTTTTATTAAAGTTTTGTAAGAATTCTATAACCGTCATCAGTAATGACGATTGTATGTTCATAATGAGCAGCTAACGAATGATCCTTTGTAATAACAGTCCACCCATCATCAAGAGTAACTGTTTCTTTTGCTCCTAAATGTGCCATTGGTTCAATAGCCAAACACATACCTTTTTTTAATCTAGGACCTCTCCCAGGAGCTCCGTAATTAGGAACAGCGGGATCTTCGTGAACGTTTGTTCCAATCCCATGACCAGTATAATCACGAGGAGTAGTACACCCGTTTTTAGTAAGATATTCTTCAATTGCATGTGAAATATCAGAAAGTCTAACTCCTGGTTTTACTTGTTCTAATCCAGCAAATAAAGCACCTTCACAAACATTCATAAGTCCTTTTTGTTTCATTGCTTACATTTCCTACTGCATAAGTCCAAGCACTGTCACCATGATATCCTTTGTAACATGCTCCAACATCAACTGAAATAATATCTCCATCTTTTAGCTTTCTATTACTAGGTATTCCATGTACTACAACTTCATTAATTGAAGTACATACACTATTTGGAAAACCATAAAGATGTAGAAAGGAAGGTGTTGCACCATGTTCCCTAATTATTTTATCACAAATTTGATCAATTTCGTTAGTAGTTATTCCCGGTACAATAACTTCTTTCAATTTTTCATGAACTAAAGCAACAATTCTACCTGCTTCAGTCATTAATTCAATTTCTCTATCATCTTTAGTAATTATCATTAATAAACCTCCAGGCTTTCATCGATATCATAAAGACGTTAAACATAACTTCTTAACTTTGATAACTGCTTCTTCAAAATTAATTTATTTCTTTAGATATTTATGAATCCATAAAAGAAATCATTATTATTTACGAATATAACCATGATATTCTTTTCTAGTAATATATGTTTTGATTTGTTTTACTGTTTCAAGTGCAACTCCTGTAACGATAATCAAACCAGTACCACCAAGTGATAGGCTTGAATTTTCAGTTTGTGTCCAAATAATTGGAGTAATAATTGGAATTGCAGCAATAATACATAAAGTAAGTGAACCAGCAACAGTTACTTGATTAAGAACTCTTTTAATGTAGTTCTTAGTTTCAATACCAGTTCTTACACCAGGTATTGATCCACCATTTTCTTCAAATCATCACTAATTTTTTCAGCATCAATTTGTAAGTTTGAATAAAAGAAAGTAAATCCTATAATCATTAAAATATATAAACAGAAACCAACAGGTTCTTGATAATTAAATATAGTATTTATCATCTTAGTTGTACTAGATGCTTTCATGAAACTTACTATTGTTCTTGGTGCTGCTAGTACTGAAGAAGCAAAGATTACTGGTAAAACACCTGAACTATTAATTTTAATAGGCATATGTGTTTGTTCCCTAGCTCTCATTGTTACACTTGTACTAGATGCATAATTGACTGGGATTTTTCTTATTGCGCCTTCAGTAAATACTACAAAGACTACAATTGAAAGATAAACCACAACAAATAATACATACCAAGCAATATCTAACCACATTCCACTATCATAAGTGACGAGGTTATCATAAGTTGTTAAGAATGCATTTGGTAAGTTTGAAACAATTCCTGTAAAGATTAGTAATGAAACACCATTACCAATTCCTTTTTGAGTAATTTGATCACCTAACCAAATAGCTAACATACTTCCAGCCATCATAATGAGCACTACATAAATATATGACCAGATTGAAGTATCAACTAATATATTATAACTTGTATCAAAGGCATAAGTTAAAACTCCACCTTGTAACGCAGCTAATAATAAAGTTAATACACGAGTAACACGGTCTTTTTTCTTCTTACCTGTGTTACCTTCTTTACGCCAGCGTGTTAACGCTGGAATAACATCCATCGATAATAATTCAATTATAATAGATGATGTAATATATGGTGAAACACCTAAAGCGAAAAGAGAAAATCTTTCCAAGGTACCTCCACCAAGTAAATTCATGATTCCGAAAATTCCATTTGTAGCATCACTACTACTTAATGAACCTACATTAACACCTGGAATTGTAATTCCTGCACCTAAACGGTACACGAATAAAATTCCAAGTGTGAAAATGACTTTTCGACGAAGTTCACCCTTTTTGAATACATTCTTCAAAAAAGTTAACATCTTAAATCACCTCAGTTTTTCCACCTGCAGCTTCAATTGCGGCAACAGCTGATTTAGAGAATTTAGCAGCTTGAACAGTTAATTCTTTTCAATAGCTCCATTTCCTAATACTTTAACACCATCTAATTCTTTTTTGATGATTCCTGCTTCTTTTAACGCAGCAGCATTAACTGTTGCACCATCTTCAAATTTATTTAAAGTTTCAAGATTTACGATAGCATATTCTTTACGAGTATAGTTTGTAAATCCTCTTTTAGGTAAACGCATGAATAATGGAGTTTGTCCACCTTCGAATCCTGGTTTTTTACCTCCACCAGATCTAGCTCCTTGACCTTTTTTGACCTCTACCTGCTGTTTTACCATTTCCTGAACTTGTACCACGTCCAACACGTTTTTCTTGCTTTACGAGCACCTTCAGTATATTGTAATTCGTGAAGTTTCATTGTTACACCTCCTATTATTTTTCTTCAACTGTTACTAGGTGTCCAACTACTCTAATCATACCTTGAGTAGTAGGGTTATTTTCTAATTCAACAGTTTTATTAATTTTAGTTAAACCTAAAGCTTTAAGAGTCTTTCTTTGATTTGGTAAGCAACCAATTGGACTCTTTTTAAGTGTAATACTTACTTTTGCCATTTTGTTTGCCTCCTATCCAAAAATTTCATCAACAGTTTTTTCTCTTAATTCAGCAACTTCATTAACTGTTTTTAATGAAGCTAATCCTTGCATTGTTGCTCTTACCATGTTGATTGGTGTTCTAGAACCAATACATTTAGATAAGATATCACGGTAACCAGCTAATTCGACAACAGCACGAACTGGTCCACCAGCGATGATTCCAGTACCTTGAGATGCTGGTTTAATAAATACATTTCCTGATCCGTAAACACCGTTTACTTCATGAGGAATAGTACCATGTACAGAAGGTACTTTGATAACATTACGTTTAGCATTTTCACATGCTTTTCTGATTGCATCAGGTACTTCGTTAGCTTTACCAGTACCAAATCCAACTCTACCTTTTCTATCTCCAATAACAACTAAAGCAGCAAAACGCATTCTACGTCCACCTTTTACTACTTTTGTTACACGGTTAATAGTAACAACACGTTCTTCAAATTCTTTTTCTTCTCTTCTTGGTGCTCTTCTTTGACCATTTCTTCTTGGTTTTCTTTCACCATTGTTAGTTCTTGGTTTACGTTGTTCCATATTGACCTCCTTCTAGAATTCTAATCCAGCTTCTCTAGCAGCTTCTGCTAATGCTTTTACACGACCATGATAAATATATCCACCACGATCAAATACTACATTTTTAATTTCTTTTGCAATTGCTCTTTCTGCAATTTCTTTACCTACTGCAGTTGCAGCAGCAATGTTTCCACCGTTTTCTAATTTCATTTCAACGCTTGATGCGCTAACTAATGTAACACCATTGACATCATCAATAATTTGAGCGTGAATATGAGCATTTGAACGGAAAACATTTAAACGTGGACATTCTGGAGTTCCACTAATTTTTCTACGAACTCTAGCATGACGTTTTAAACGTACATCATTACGAGATTGTAATTTAGCCATAAAGATAGCTCCTTTCTTACTCTTAGACTACTTCTTACCAGCAGTTTTTCCTTCTTTTCTGATGATTCTTTCATCACTATATTTGATACCTTTTTCCTTTATAAGGTTCAGGTTTTTTCTTTAGATCTAATTAATGCAGCCATTTGACCAACACGTTCTTTATCAATTCCAGAAACTACGATAGTATTTGGGTTTGGAGTTTCAACTTTAACTCCTTCTTCGGCTTCGATTTCAACTTGATGTGAGAAACCGATATTTAATACTAATGTATTTCCTTTCATTTGACCACGGTATCCAATACCAACGATTTCTAATGTTTTAGAATATCCATTATGAACACCTTCGATCATGTTAGCAAGTAAAGCTCTTGTTGTACCATGTAATTGTTTTACATGTTTTTCTTCACTACTTCTTACTACAGTAATTTCATTACCTTCTTGTTTGAATGAAATTACTGGAGAAAATTGTTTCACTAAAGTCCCTTTTGATCCAGTAACTGTTACTGTGTTATCATCAGCGATTTCAACAGTTACTCCTTCAGGTACAGTGATAATTTTATTACCGATACGAGACATCAGTTATACCTCCTGTATAATTTTTTTATTACCAGATATATGCTAATACTTCTCCACCAACTTGTTTAGCTCTAGCTTCTTTATCAGTCATTAAACCTTGTGAAGTTGATAGAATAACAATACCTAAACCATTTAATACTCTAGGAATTTCGTTTACTTTTGCATATACACGTAACCCTGGTTTAGAAATTCTTTTTAAATCAGTGATTACTTTATCTTTTCCTCTATATTTTAAAGTGATAATAATGTTTGATTCAGCACCTTCGCCTTCAACTTATACCCTTTAATGAACCCTTCATTTTTTAAGATTTCAGCGATTCCAACTTTTAATGTTGAAGTAGGAATACTTACTTCTTCTTTTAACGTATTATTTGCGTTACGGATTCTTGTTAACATATCTGCAATTGGATCTGTCATTACCATTTGCGTGTCCTCCTTCCAATACGGATTATTTTATCATTACCAACTTGCTTTTTTTACACCAGGAATTTCACCTTTATAAGCTAATTCACGGAAGCAAATTCTGCAAAGTTTGAACTTTCTAATTACTGAATGTGGTCTACCACAACGTTCACAACGTGTGTATTCACGTACTTTATATTTTTGAGGACGTTTGTTGTTTCACTTTCATTGATGTTTTAGCCATTTATTAAGTCCTCCTTATTTATGGAAAGGCATTCCTAATTGAGCTAATAACTCATGACCTTCTTCATCAGTTTTAGCTGTTGTTACGAATACGATATCCATTCCTCTTAATTTGTTTACTTTATCAAAATCAATTTCAGGGAAGATTAATTGTTCTTTAACACCTAAAGTATAATTTCCTCTTCCATCGAATGAGTTATTTGATACACCTCTAAAGTCTCTTACACGAGGTAAAGATACATTTACTAATTTATCTAAAAATTCATACATTCTTTCACCACGTAAAGTGACTTTACAACCGATTGCTTGACCTTCTCTTAATTTGAAACCAGCAATTGATTTTTTAGCTCTAGTGACAACTGGTTTTTGACCAGTAATTAATGTTAATTCATTAACTGCATCATCTAATAATTTTGAATTAGATACTGCATCACCAACACCAATATTTAATACGATTTTTTTCGATTTTTGGTGCTTGCATTTTAGAAGAATAATTGAATTTTTCCATTAACGATTTAACTACTTCGTTTTCATAACGTTCTTGTAAACGATTCATTTGCTATCTCCTTTCAATTATTTCTTTTTCTTAGAATCAACTTCTGCACCTGTTTTTTTGTTAACACGTACTTTAGTTTTCTTTCCATTTTCATCTACAGATACTTTATATCCTAATTTAACTGCAGATTTTGATTTTGAATCATAGAATGCAACATTAGAAACATGAATTGGAGCTTCTTTGTTAACGATTCCACCTTCAGGATCAGCTTGTGAAGGTTTAACATGTTTTGTTACCATGTTTACTCCTTCAACGATTACTCTTTCTTCTTTAGCAAGAACTTGTAACACTTCACCTGTCTTACCTTTATCTTTACCTGCGATAACTACAACAGTATCACCAACACGGATTTTCATGTGCCACGCCTCCTTATAATACTTCTGGAGCTAATGATACGATTTTCATGAAATCAGCATCTCTTAACTCTCTTGCAACTGGTCCAAAGATACGAGTCCCTCTTGGAGACTTGTCATCTCTGATAATAACACAAGCGTTATCATCAAATTTGATGTAAGATCCGTTTTCACGTCCTACAGCATATTTAGTTCTAACGATAACAGCTTTTACTACTTCACCTTTTTTAACAGTACCATTTGGAGCTGCTTGTTTAACTGTTGCTACAACAACATCTCCAATACTACTTGTTTTTCTATTTGACCCACCTAAGTTACGAATTACTAATACTTCTTTAGCACCAGTATTATCAGCAACTTTTAAGTCTACTTTCGTTTTGAATCATTCCGGTTACCTCCTTTTAGAGTTTATTAAACTGTTTCTGCTTTTTTTACGATTTCTACTAAACGGAAACGTTTTGTAGCAGATAATGGTCTTGTTGACATGATTTTAACTGTATCTCCAACTTGAGCAGTGTTGTTTTCATCATGTGCATGAAATTTTGTAGATGATTTCATACGTTTACCATATAACTTATGTTTTACATGTGTTTCAACTAGCACTGTAATAGTTTTATCCATTTTAGTAGATACAACTGTACCAGTATAAACTTTACGATTATTTCTTTCCATTTGTATCTCCTCCTATTGGTTTAATTCTCTTTCTCTAATCACTGTTTAATACGAGCGATTGTTTTACGAACTTGTCTAATACGTGCAGTGTTTTCTAATTGTCCTGTAGCTTGTTGGAATCTTAATCCAAAAAGCTCTTTTTGTATTCTTCAACTTTAGCTAATAAAGCTTCAGTATCTAATTCTCTAATTTCTTGCGCTGTCATAACTATTCACCCTTTCCAATGATTTTACATTTAATAGGTAATTTATGAGATGCAAGTCTTAAAGCTTCTCTTAATGTAGCTTCATCTAAACCAGCAACTTCAAATAATACTCTACCAGTTTTAACTACTGCTACCCATTCTTCTGGAGAACCTTTACCTGATCCCATACGTACTTCTAATGGTTTTTTAGTTTTAGCTAAATGAGGGAAAATTCTAATCCATACTTTACCACCACGGTTCATATAACGGTTGATGCAATACGTGCTGCTTCAATTTGACGAGAAGTAATCCAAGCACCTTCAGTTGCTACTAAACCAAATTCACCAAATGATACTTTGTCTCCACCTTTAGTTCTACCTTCGTAGCTAACACGGTGAGGTCTTCTGTATTTTGTTCTTTTAGGCATCAACATGATTATTTATCCCCTTTCTTTTTTTCAGGAAGGATTTCTCCCTTTACAAATCCAAAACTTTAACTCCTAATTTACCATTAAGTGTATCTGCTTCTGCAGTCGCATAATCGATATCAGCTCTTAAAGTATGAAGAGGGACATTCCCTTCAGAGTAACCTTCAGCACGAGCCATATCAGCTCCACCTAAACGTCCTGAAACATTAGTTTTAATTCCTTTAGCTCCAGCTCTCATTGCTCTTTGAATAGCACGTTTTTGAACAGTTCTAAAAGATGCACGATTTTCTAATTGTTCTGCAATATTGTTTGCTACTAATTGAGCAACAACATCTGGATTTTTAATTTCAACAATGTTAATGAAAACTTGTTTACTACTTACTAATTTAGATACTTCTTTTCTTAAAGCATCAACTGCTTCACCATCTTTACCGATAACTACACCAGGTCTAGATGTGTGAACAAAAATTGTTACACGATTTTTTGATCTTTCGATTTCAACTTTTGCTACTGAAGCTGTTTTAAGTTTTTTAAGAATATAATCACGAACTTTAATATCTTCATGTAATAAACCAGCGAAATCTTGATCATTTGCGTACCATCTTGAATCCCAATTACGGTTAACACAACACGTAAACCTACTGGACTTACTTTTTGACCCATTCTTAGTACCTCCTATCTTTCATCAACCACACAAGTAATGTGGCATGTTCTTTTTAAAATTCTTGTTCCGCTACCTTTAGCTCTTGCAGCGAATCTTTTTAAAATTGGACCTTCATCAACGGAAGATTGCTTTAACATATAATTTTTCTGCATCTGCATCA
>ENA-OQIM01000490-OQIM01000490.1-human-gut-metagenome-genome-assembly--contig:-NODE-490-length-14972-cov-1.700034_pt1 | contig 14972 bp, 20 predicted proteins | sample MGYA00242579_ERZ504744 | MGnify/ENA primary metagenome ERZ504744 (study PRJEB26092, sample SAMD00036441) | human gut metagenome | host: Homo sapiens | study: EMG produced TPA metagenomics assembly of...
AGCGTTTTTTATTTTGCGCAAACCTTGAAGTCTGTGTAGGAAGCTGTAGAAGAATATCCACAACGCTACGCTATGGAGGAAAATTTTATGGCAAAGCATCGTCTGTTTACTTCCGAGTCCGTTACCGAGGGACATCCCGACAAGATCTGCGACCAGATCTCCGATGCTATCCTGGACGAGATCCTGACCCACGACCCCGATGCCCGCGTGGCCTGCGAGACCTGCGCTTCCACCGGTCTGGTCCACATTATGGGCGAGATCACCACCAGCTGCTATGTGGACTTCCAGAAGGTCGTCCGCGAGGTGGTGGCAGATATCGGCTACACCCGCGCAAAGTTCGGCTTTGACGCCGACACCTGCGCCGTCATCTCCAACATTGACGGCCAGAGCCCCGATATTGCACTGGGCACCAACGATCAGGTGGGCGGTGCAGGCGATCAGGCATGATGTTCGGTTATGCCTGTGACGAGACCCCCGAGCTGATGCCCATGCCCATCAGCCTTGCCCACAAGCTGGCAAAGCGCCTGACTGAAGTGCGCAAGAGTGGCGAGATGGATTACCTGCGCCCGGACGGCAAGAGTCAGGTGACCGTGGAGTACGACGAGAACAACAAGCCCGTGCGCGTGGACGCCGTGGTCATCTCCAGCCAGCACAGCGAGAGCGTGAGCATGGAGCAGCTGCGGGCAGACGTGATGGAAAAGGTCATCAAGGCCACCATCCCCGCTGAGCTGCTGGACGAGAACACCAAGTACTACATCAACCCCACCGGCCGCTTTGTTGTGGGCGGCCCGCAGGGCGATACCGGCCTGACCGGCCGTAAGATCATCGTGGACACCTACGGCGGCTATGCACGCCACGGCGGCGGTGCTTTCTCCGGCAAGGACCCCAGCAAGGTGGACCGCAGCGCAGCCTACGCTACCCGCTGGGTGGCCAAGAACATCGTGGCTGCGGGTCTGGCAAAGCAGTGCGAGGTACAGGTGGCCTACGCCATCGGCGTGGCAAAGCCTGTGTCCATCATGGTGGATACCTTCGGCACCGGCACCGTGGCAGACGAGAAGATCGAGCAGGCTGTGGAGAAGGTGTTTGACCTGACCCCCGCCGCCATCATCCGTGACCTCGACCTGCGCAAGCCCATCTACCGCCGGCTGGCCGCCTATGGCCACATGGGCCGCGAGGATCTGGGCGTGAAGTGGGAGAACACCGACCGCGTGGATGCCCTGAAGGCTGCCGTGGCTGCCCTGTAAAAAGCGTTTTACCCTGATAGAAGGTAAGTGAAGAGAGACCGCTGCACCCGACCGTGCAGCGGCTCTTTTGCGTCACAGGGAAAAGAAAATGGTACGGTAAAAAGTATTACTTTTTATCAAAAATCAGATAAACTTTGCGAAACGGTAAAGATTTGGTCGCGTTTTTGTAAGAAACTCACATTCTCTTGAAGGAAAAAGAAAAACAGCTGTGCAAGGCGCAGAAAATCGATACATGAAACAAATTGATATGGAACAATCGACAAAATGTGATAAAATAAAACTAGATATGCGCACTTGTGTGCATGGTACGGATGGTAAACAGCAATAAGGAGTTATGTGACTATGTCTATTGAAATTTCCCCTAAGTCCTTCTTTGAGCAGCCCAGTGTGGCGGATATGCGGCTGATCGCCTGCCCCGGTGCCGAGGAGCTGACCGGCCTGATCGACAAGCACCTTGTCCGTTGGGCAAAGGCTGCCGGAATTGAAAAAGACACCTTCATTATTTCCTGCGACTGCCCCCGCTTCCAGAGCGGCGACGCCAAGGGTCTGGTCAAGGAGTCTGTCCGCGGCGATGATATCTTTATCGTGGTGGACCCGGGCAATTACAGCGTCACCTACAAGCTGTTCAACTACGAGAACCACATGTCCCCGGACGACCACTTTGCAAACCTGAAGCGTCTGATCCAGGCCGTGGCCGGTAAGGCACACCGCGTTTCCGTCATCATGCCCAGCCTGTACGGCGGCCGTCAGCACCGCCGCGTGGTGCGCGAGAGTTTGGACTGCGCTGTGGCCCTGCAGGAGCTGCAGACCATGGGCGTGCGCAACATCATCACCTTTGACGCACACGACCCCCGCGTGCAGAACGCAGTGCCCCTGATGAGCTTTGATAACGCCATGCCCACCTATCAGGTGCTCAAGAGCCTGCTGAAGAAGGACCCCACCCTGTCCTTCGATAAGGAAAAGTTCACCGTGGTCAGCCCGGACGAGGGCGCGATGAACCGCAACATGTACTTCTCCAGCGTGCTGGGCTGCAACCTGGGTATGTTCTACAAGCGCCGCGATTACACCCGCGTGGTGAACGGCCGCAACCCCATCGTTGCCCATGAGTATCTGGGCGAGAGCGTGGAGGGCAAGACCGTCTTTATCGCAGACGATATCATTGCTTCCGGCGAGAGCATGCTGGAGGTTGCCAGCAACCTGAAGGAGCGCGGCGCTGCCAACATCATTGCCCAACCGCCACCTTCCCCCTGTTCACCAGCGGTCTGGAGAAGTTCGACAAGGCTGTGGCAAACGGCACCCTGACCTACGTTGTGGGCACCAACCTGACCTACCGTATGCCCGAGCTGCTGACCCGCGACTGGTATGTGGACGTGGATGTTTCCAAGTACGCTGCCTACTTTGTGGTGGCGCTGAACCACGATATGTCCGTTTCCAGCATCATCGACCCCTGAAGAAAATCGAGAGCCTGCTGGCAAACCGCAAGTAAGAAGCTGTTCCAAAGCCCCTGCACCCTGTGTGCGGGGGCTTTTTGAATTTTCATAGAGAAAAGGAAGTGTATCATTAGAAACAGCAGTGGTATAGGGACTTTCGCTGATCAGCACTTTTTACAAAAAATGATATACTAATATATTAATTGAAACAAAAAACACTAAATACTATTTACAAATTGTGATATAAATGGTATTCTTTGTACAATGTTGAAGCAGGAAGCACCTGCCGTGAGAAAAAATCGGAGAAAAAAGCAAGAGAGTCCGGCCTTCAAAGCCGGGCATAACAAAGTGCGCAGGCACTTACAAAAAGGAGAAAACACTATGAAACGCCGCGATTTTATGAAGCTTTCCGCCGCTACCGCGCTGGGTGCTACCGTAGCCGCTATGGCACCCTCGGCTCTGGCTGCGACAGAGCTGGACCAGACCAACGGAGATCTGCACACTACCGTAGATCGCAAGACCGCAGCTATGGGTCTGGGCGATGGCAAGACCTTTGCTTATGACCCGGAAAACCCGTACCTGAACGTGAATGTGGGTCTGTTTCATGATGCGCAGGTAATGGTGGGCGGTCAGAATGTTGGTGCTGCTACCTATTACCTGCCCGACGGCATGGATCCCTGGGCGCCGGCAGTTATCGTGCTGACCCCGGACAACACCACCGCAAGGGCGTTCTCCGGCTCGGTCACAGGTCGTATGTGGCGCACGGTGGCGTGCAAAAATAAGATCGCCGTTGTATTTTTCGGTCCTGAAAACGGCGGCAGCTGGAACCTTTCCCTGAGCTCTGCCGGTCGTGATGACGCAGCAGCGCTGGATGCATTGTATCAGCTCATGCGCAAAAAGGGCGTTAAGCTGTCCGGCGCATTCTCCATGGACAAGTCCCACACTGCACTGGTGGGCTACAAGGAGGGCGGCGCAGCCGCTCTGCTGTTCGGCGCTCGCTGGGCAAGCGATTTCAGCTCCATCTGCGCCGTGGATGCCGTTGAGGTCCCGGCAGCTTCTCTGGAGCAGTGGGCGGCGAGTATGTGCTGCCCTTCCCCGGCGACTCCACCGTGCGTGCAGGAGGAAGCCATTGCGGCAAAGACAGTGGATACTCCCGTTTGGTTCGTCCGCTCCAAGGCGGATACTGCCAATAAGGCAGCGCTGGATTTCTACCTGAACGCCAATCAGGCCGTGTCAAAGGGGAACGGCGTGTATGTCAGCAGCCGTACAGGCTCTGCCGCCGAGGTGTGGGTCACCGAAAAGCACAGTGTCCGGCAGCCATCTGGGAAAAGTTCTCCGGTCAGTTCAAGCGCTTTATGGCACTGCAGCTGCCGGGTCGCGTAGCAAAGGCAGAGACTTTACCGTCGGGGCTTTGATATCCATGAGGAGTGGGTCAACGGCGAGCTGCGCCGCTGGATGGTCTATGTGCCGTCCACCTATACCGGCAGCAAAAAGGTGCCGCTGGTGCTGGTGATGCACGGCTACACCGCCTCCATGTACGCCATTGCCGAAGAGTCCCGCTGGTACGATGTGGCGGAGCAGAACGGCTTTATCGTGGTGTTTGCGCAGGGCCTGGTACGTCCCGCAGACCTGATGGGCAACATTCCCACCGCCATGTGGCTGGCAGGTCCCTTTGCCGCACTGGCTGGTAAGGATACCGACCCAGCGTGGATTTGGAGTTCATCAACAGTCTGCTGGACCGCATGGAGCGGGATTACAGCATCGACACCACCCGCGTGTATGCTACCGGTCACTCCAACGGCAGCCTGATGACTTGGGCTACCGCCTGCCGCTACGCAAGCCGCTTTGCCGCCATTGCACCCGTCGGCTATATGTTTGCCCCACTGCCGGAGCTTGACCCCGCTGTTCTGCTGCGACATGGGCTTTCCTGGGCGAGTACGACTCGGCAGGTGTGGCAGAGCTGGTGGAGGATAACGGGACGGTGAAGGCGCTGCAGGCTGGAACGCCCACAACGCCACCAACGAGGCAGCTGTTGCAGAAAGCACCTCCTACGATGGCGCTTTTGTGACCAAGAGCTTTATGGGGGGCAACGCTCCGCTGGTGCAGTACACCGTGGTCAAGGATACCCCTCACGTTTACCTGCAGGAGGAGAGCGTTGCCATCTGGAATGAGTTCTTCTCCCGTTACAGCCGCGGTGCGGACGGCACCCTGTACTATCAGGCAATGCCGTGACCGCCGGTAAGCATCAGCCCAGCGCAGACTGGTACGCTGCAAAATAAGCTGATAATGCCCGCCGCGCGGCGGTACAGAAGCTTTATATCTCGGGACACCGGAACGTCTGCGGACGCTCCGGTGTCCCTTTTTATGTTTTGCGGCGGCTTGTGTTAAGTTTTTGAAAATTCGTGCCGGGGGCTTTGCAAATCCCGGTGGGTTTATGCTATATTTAAGTTGAAATACTTTGCATTCTGACAGAAAGGAAAAAACGCCATGGAGCATTTTGTGGAGTTTGAAGATGTCTGTAAATATTACCAGACCGGCAGTGTGAAGATCGCTGCGCCGACCACCTGAATTTCTATGTGGACAAGGGCGAGTTCTGCATCATCGTGGGGCCCTCCGGTGCGGGCAAGACCACCCTGCTGAATATTCTGGGCGGCATGGACAACTGCGACGAGGGCAACGTCTGGCTGGACGGCCGCAACGTGAGCCGCTTTTCCGCCCGGGAGCTGACCACCTACCGCCGGTATGACGTGGGCTTTGTGTTCCAGTTCTACAACTTGGTGCAGAACCTGACCGCGCTGGAAAACGTGGAGCTTGCCAGCGAGATCTGCCGCGACCCGCTGGACCCCGCCGAGACCTTGCGCAGCGTGGGGCTGGGCGAGCGGCTGAACAACTTCCCGGCGCAGCTTTCCGGCGGCGAGCAGCAGCGGGTGTCCATTGCCCGCGCACTGGCCAAAAACCCCAAGCTGCTGCTCTGCGACGAGCCCACCGGTGCGCTGGATTACCGCACCGGCAAACAGGTGCTGGGCCTTTTGCAGGATACCTGCCGCAAGACCGGACGCACCGTCATTGTTATTACCCACAACACGGCACTGACCGGTATGGCCGACCGCATCATTCAGGTGCGCAGCGGCCGCATCGTGTCCAATCAGGTCAACGAGCACCCGGTGCCGGTGGAACAGATCGAGTGGTGAGTACTGTGCAGAAAAGTTACCGCAAAAATATCCTGCGCGAGATGAAAAGCAGCATCAGCCGGGTGGTGTCCCTGTTTGGCATCGTGGCGCTGGGGGTGATGATGCTCACCGGCCTGATGTGCATTGCCCCCGATATGCGCACCGCTGCCCAGAAGTATTATGTGCAGCAGAATGTGTTCGACCTGCGGGTGCTGTCCACCCTTGGCCTTAGTCAGAGCGATATCGACGCCATTGCCGCTGTGGACGGGGTGGACGCCGTGCAGGCGGTGAAGTATCAGGACGTGGAAGGCCACTGGACAGGGGACGACCAGACCACGGTGGCGCGGCTGTATCAGCTGCCTGCGACCCGCAGGCCGATACGCCGGAGAACATGAACCGTCCGGTGCTGCTGTCCGGCCGGATGCCGGAAGCTGCCGGGGAGTGCGTGGTGCATGTGATGGGCCACGGCAGCCCGGTGGAGCTGGGCACCCAGTTGACCCTGCCGGAAGAGACCGAAGGGTCAGCGGGCAGGTGTTCACGGTGGTGGGCACGGTGCAGGACCCGCTGCATTTTTCCTCCGATTCCGAGAGCAGCACCGTGGGCGATGGCCAGCTGGACTGCATCTTGTTTGTGCCGGAGGGCACTTTGACCGCAGATTATTATACGGTGTGCTATATCAAGACAGAAAACGCCGGATTGTATGATAATTATTCCGATGAATATCAGGCGGCAGTGGATGCCGTAGCGGAAAAGCTCAAGGCCATCCAGAGCGTGCAGTGCACCGCCCGGCGGGAAGAGCTGATGGACACCGCCAACGACAAGCTGACCGAAGCGCGCACGGAGTACGACAGCCAGAAGGCCGAAGCCGAACGTCAGTTTGCCGAGGCGGAGGCAAAGCTTGCGGACGCACAGGCACAGCTGGATGCCGCCAAGGCGCAGCTGGAAGCCGGGGAAAAGGAGCTTGCCGCCCAGAAGACTGCCCTGCCGGACACCATGCAGAGTGGTGCCGACAAGCTGGTGAGCAGCGAGGAGCAGGTGCTGGAATTTGAGGAACAGTTACAGCAAATCGAGCTGCTGGTCAACCTGAAAAAGGTGGCAGACCCCCTGCTGAGCTACGCGGAAACCGCCCTGCGCAACGCCGAAAAGGCGCTGGACGAAGCCGAGCCGGAGGACGAGGATTACATTGAACTGCGAGATGCGCTGGCCAAGGCGCAGGCCGCTTACGACAATATCTATAACCAGCTGCAGGGCTATCAGCAGCAGCTGGACGCGGGCAAGCGGCAGATGTACAAGCAGGGGCTGATCTCCTCGCCGAACCTCTCCAACGACCAGCTGGTGACCGAGGCCAAGGCTGCGCTGCGCAAGATGAAATTGCAGCTTTGCAGGGGCAGTTGCAGCTGACCACCGGCACAGCCAGCGCCTACACCCAGTTCGATGCCGCACAAAAGCAGCTGGAAGAGGGCTGGGCAGAATATCACGACGGACAGGCCCAGCTGGAAGAATCCCGCACCGAGTACGAGAGCCGGAAAGCCGAGGCAGAGCAGAAGCTGGCGGACGGCCTTGCCCAGCTGAACGATGCCGAGGAGCAGGTGAGCCAGATCAAAAAGGGCGTGTGGTATGTGCTGGACCGCACCTCCACCATGAGCTGCGTCACCTTTGCCCAGTACGCCGACCGCATGGACGCCATTGCCCGGGTGTTCCCGGTGTTCTTCTTCCTTGTGGCGGCGCTGGTGGCTACCACCACCATGACCCGCATGGTGGACGAGAACCGCCTGCAGATGGGCACCTTAAAGGCGCTGGGCTACTCCAATTTCAGCATCGCGGGCAAGTACCTGTTCTACGCGATGCTGGCCACCATTCTGGGCAGCATCGTCGGCATGGTGGTGGGCTTTGTGGTGTTCCCTATCATTATCTGGAACGCCTATCAGCTGGTGTTCAGCCTGTCCACCTTCACCCTGCACTTCTACCCGAGCATGGCAGCTGCAGTGTGGCATCAGCGCCGCCGTCATCGGCTTTGCCACATGGTACGCCTGCCGTTCCAGTCTGGCCGAAAAGACCGCAGCTTTGCTGCTGCCCCGGGCTCCCGTGGCGGGCAAGCGCATCCTGATGGAGCGCATCACCCCGCTGTGTCCCGGATGTCCTTCTCCCAAAAGACCACCGCCCGCAACCTGTTCCGGTATAAAAAGCGGTTCTTCATGACCGTGCTGGGCGTGGCGGGCTGTACCGCGCTGCTGCTTATCGGCTTCGGCATACAGGATTCCCTGCTGCCCATCGTCACAAAGCAGTCTACGGAGCTGACCCACAACGATATGTCCATCACCCTCAGCGACCCCAAAGCCCTGACCATGGAGCAGGGGCTGGCAGAGGAGCTGGACAGCAACAGCGCTGTGCAGAACTGGGGCGCGGTGTATACCAAATCCACCACCATCTACAATGCCGAAGGCGAGAGTGCAAGCGTGAGCATCGTGCTGCGGCAAAGGACAGCGACCTGACCCGCTATGTTACCTTCCGCACCCGCAAGGGGCACAAGGCCATCAGCTTTGACAGCGGCAGCGCCATCCTGACCGAAAAGACCGCCGAGAACTTGGGCCTGCACACCGGCGATACCTTCTGGGTGGAGAACACCGAGGGTGCCCGGGTGGAGCTGACCCTGACCGGCATCACGGAAACTATATGTTCACCCGGCTGTACCTCCCCCGCGCACAGCTGGAAAGCCTGCTGGGCACGGAGGATATCCCGTGGAACACGGTCTATGGCCAGACCACCTGCACCGATGCTGCCGGGTACAACGCCCTGCGCACCGACCTGCTGGACTGCAACTACGTCAGCAGCATCAGCTTTACCGAGGACACCACCGAGCTGTTCGATAACCTCATCGTCAGTCTGGGCTATGTGGTGGTGCTGATCATCATCTGCGCGGCGGCGCTGGCGCAGTGGTGCTGTATAACCTCATCAGCGTCAACCTTGGGGAGCGCAAAAAGGAGCTGGCGACCATCAAGGTGCTGGGCTTCTACGATCAGGAGGTGTACCGCTACATCTTCCGCGAGATCGAGCTGCTGGCGCTTATCGGCTCCGGCGTGGGTCTGGCACTGGGGGTGCCGCTGCACAAGTTCATTGTGTTGACCGTGGAGATGGATCAGCTCATGTTCATCCGCACCATTGCGCCCCGCAGCTACCTGCTGGCGGTGGCGCTGACCATGGTGTTTACCGTGGTGGTCTGCTTTGTCATGCGGCGGCACGTCCGGCGCATCAGCATGGTGGAAAGCATGAAGGCTCCGGAGTAAAATTACAAAGCAAAACCATAAAAAGCACCCCCTGCGGCCTGTACGGGCAGACCGCAGGGGGTGCTTGGCTTTTCAGATGCGCAGGGAATTAGAGGCACACATACTTGAGGATGAACAGCACGGTGAGCACATACATCAGCGGGCTGATCTTCTTCTCCTTGGCCTTGCCGGTGATCACATTGATGATGGTCCAGGAGATGATGCCGATGGCAATACCCTCGGAGATGCTGTAAGCGGTGGGCATAGCCAGAATGGTCAGGAAGGCGGGGATGCCCTCGCTGGGATCATTGAAGTCGATCTTGATGGCAGAACCCATCATGTAGAAGCCCACGATGATCAGAGCCGGAGCGGTAGCAAAGCTGGGAATGGTGAGGAACAGCGGCTGAAGATGGTAGCCAGCAGGAACAGCACGCCGGTGGTCATAGCGGTCAGACCGGTGCGGCCGCCTTCGGTAACGCCGGAGGCACTCTCCACGAAGGTGGTGGTGGTGGAAGTACCCAGCACAGCGCCCACGCAGGTGCCGATGGAGTCTGCCATCAGTGCGCCCTTGATGTTGGGCAGACGGCCGTCCTCGTCCAGCATATCAGCCTTGGAGCCACGCCGATCAGGGTGCCCAGCGTGTCGAACAGGTCCACGAAGAGGAAGGAGAACATCACGGCGAAGAAGTTCAGCAGGCCGACACCGGAGAAATCGGTCTTGAACACCTGACCAAAGGTCTCGCCCAATGCGGAGAAGTCAAAGCTGACAAAGGCGGTGGGGATCACGGAGTACATGCCGGCTTCCACATCGGGAACGTAGATACCGGTCAGCTCGCACACGATGCCCAGCAGCCAGGTGATCAGGATGCCGTACAGGATGCCGCCCTTGACCTTTTTGACCAGCAGGATGGCGGTGATGACCACACCCAGCAGAGCAAGGATGGCGCCCACGCCCACGCTGTGGAAGGTTGCGCCTTGAAGTGCTGGTAGGTGACCAGCGTGGAATCGCTGTTGACGATCAGCTTGGCATTCTGCAGGCCGACGAAGGCCACGAACAGGCCGATGCCCACGCTGACGGCGCTCTTCAGGGTCATGGGAATGGCGTTGAAGATGCCCTCGCGCACATTGGTCAGGGACAGTGCAATGAAGATGACGCCTCAACAAAGACGGCCATCAGAGCCAGCTGCCAGCTGTAACCCATGGTCAGCACGACCGTGTAGGCAAAGTAGGCGTTCAGGCCCATGCCGGGAGCAGGGCAAAGGGGTAGTTGGCCAGCACAGCCATCAGTGCGGTGGCAATAAAGGATGCCAGCGCGGTGGCAATCAGCACAGCTTGGAATCCATGCCCGCTGCCGGACAGGATGTTGGGGTTGACGGCAAGGATGTAAGCCATGGTCATGAAGGTGGTGATACCGGCCATGATCTCGGTCTTTACATCGGTGTGGTTTTCTTTCAGGTGAAAGAACTTTTCTAACATGAGAAACCTCCTGCTTCCAATAAAACACTCCGCCGGTTGCGGACGGCGGAGAAAGAACAGCTCCCATTCTATCAGTTGAAAACGTTTTTGTCCACACCAGAAACACACAAATTTCGCAATTTGTTCAAATTTTTCTTAAATAAGTATGACTTATCTCGCAAAAATCTAGCATATTTTAGTAATTTGGACGGAATGCAGGCGATATGTGCAGAAAAATGTGTGAGGGAAAAAGTAGTTCCGAAACACCTGCGGGTGTTTCGGAACTAACAAATAAAATATTTTTTTACAAATTAACCGGCGCTTACAGCGTCTCTACCGGTCGAACAGATCCTTTGCGGCTTCCACGGCGTCCTTGCTACCAAAGGCCACCCGTACGCCGCCGGACAACACATCAGACAGGGCGGCGGCCTGTGCTTTGAGCAGGGCAGCGTCCACGCTGCACAGCGCCTTGCGGTCGGCGGCGAGCATCTCTCCGTGATGCCGCAGAAGTACCGGTGATCCAGCTCCCGGGCGGCGGCACGCGCCTTGCGGGGCGTGTCCAGCTTGGCGGCGGTGCCCACGATGAATTCGTCCAGATCCCGGGCGGTGTAGTCCCGGGCGGCAAGGGCGGCAGGGGCATTTGCAAAGATCTCGTAGCTTTCCCGCAGGTGGGGGTCCCGGTAGGTGTACAAAAACTCGATGCCGTCGGCGCAGAGCATTCCTGTGCCGTAGGCACCGCCCACCTCCCGGATGGTGTGCCACAGGTATTCGTAGCTCATCACCCGTGCCAGCACCCGGCGGCGGCTGTCCCGGGGCATGGGCCAAGCCAGCACATCGTAGTTCACGCCGCCGTCAATGATAAAGGCTTCGTTCACCGGGGGTGTCAGGGGCTGGGTGTAGGGCTGCGCCGGGGTGCGCCGGGCGGCGGCAAAGCGGCTTTCCGGCAGCAGGGTGCGCAGCTTTTCCAGTGCAGCTTCGGTGCCGTGCAGGCTGACGGTCAGGGCGGCGTTTTGCAGCACCCGGCAGCGCACAGCATCCAGTTTTGCGCCCAGTGCGGACCAGTCGGCCTTTTCCAGCAGATTGCACAGGAAGTGGTAGTAGCTCACGCCGGTGCAGGCTTCGTCCGCAGCGCCTTCTACATAATAATGGGCGCGGGCGCGGGTGGAGGCAAACTCATTGCCCTGCTGGATAAACAGCTGCTCCATGCGCAATTTCAGCTGGCTGACCCACCCGGGCATAGGCTGCTTCGGCGGCAGCGCCGGTAAGGACGGTATCGTACAGCCACTCGCCGCCGATCTCCACCGCCTTTTCCAGGCTGCGCTCCAGCAGCTCAGGCAGAGGGTCAGTTTCGCGTGGCAGGGGCTGCCCTCCTGCCGCCCGGTCCAGAGGTCCAGCTGGGCGCGGCTGTCGCCCAGCCATGTGCTGCGCAGGGTGTTCAGCTGCTGGGCGGTGTGGGCGGGGGTGTCCAGCTCGTCCAGCACATCGGTGAGCAGGTTCAGGTATTGCAGCTCTTCCGGGGTGACAGTGCCAAGGTCATAGTAGAAATTCAGGTACAGGCTGCCGGCAGAGGGGTGGCGCAGCAGGGTGGCACCGGCCAACTGCTCGGCGCTGCTGCGGGGTGGCATCGCCCGCGCCAAGGTCGCGGCGGTGAGGGGATGCTCCAGCACCAGCTTGCCATCGGTGCGCACCGGGGCGGCGGCGTCTGCGGCCTTAGGTGCGCTGGGGATTTGCACCACCTGCACCGGGGCGGGGGCAAACAGCTCCCGCAGCAGGGTGTCGAACCATCCTCTTCCAGCTTGCTGCGCAGGGCGGCAAAGAGCTTGTCCGTGTGCAGCAGCAGGGCGGCATCGCCGGTGTGCAGCCAGCCGGTGGCGGCGTTGATGGCGTCCAGTACGCCGTCCGGCAGGCTGCCCGGGCGCTCCAGCGAGGCAAACTCGGCCTCGTTCAAAGCGGCCAGCAGCAGGTCGTGAGGAATGCCGGTCTTTAGCAGCTCGTCCACGGCCTTGCGCACAGCGGGGGCAAACTTGCGGGCAGAATCCACCGTAGCGCCGCGCAGCAGCAGCTCCAAGGTGGGCTGCAGGGTGCTGTCGTCAAAGCCGATGTCGATATCTGCGCCCAGCTGCTCGGCCAGCAGCGCGGCCTTGAGGGGGGAGCTGTTGGTGCTCAGCAGTGCACCCAGCAAAATCTCCACACCCAGCTGCCGCTCACGGTCGGCAAATGCGCCGGTGTACCATGCCAGTGCGCACTGCACCTCGTCCGGCTTGGGTTGGTCGGTGTAGTAGGGCAGCTCCACGAATGCGCCGGGCTGCTCGTCCTGCATGGTCAGGCGGGGACGGGCAGCGGCCTTGGGCATCTTGGACAGGTAGTCCTTATCCAGCCGTGCCAGCTTATCGGCCATGTCCATCTTGCCGTACAGGGTGATGCAGCAGTTGTCGGCGCTGTAATGGCGGCGGTACACCCGCTGGTATTTCTCGTAGGTCAGGGCGGGAATGGACGCCGGGTCACCGCCGGACACAAAGCCGTAAGCGGTATCCGGGAACATCGCCCGTTGCAGGGCGTTTTGCAGCTGAGCATCCGGGGAGGCCAGCGCACCCTGCATTTCATTGTAGACCACACCGCTGACCGTGCCGTCTGCATCCCGGTGCCAGCCCTCCTGCTCGAACACCGCAGAGTCCACCATAGCCAGTGGGCAGAACACCGCGTTCAGGTAAACGTCCATCAGGTTGCAGAAATCGGTCTCGTTGGGGGTGGCAAAGGGGTAGACCGTCTTGTCCGGGAAGGTCATCGCATTGAGGAAGGAAGCCATGCTGCTTTTGAGCAGCTGCACGAAGGGGGAGCTGACGGGGTATTTTTCGCTGCCCGCCAGCACGGAGTGCTCCAGAATGTGGAACACGCCGGTGTCATCGGAGGGAAGGTGCCGAAGCCGATGCCAAAGGCCTTGTTGACGTCCTCGTTCTCCACCAGCAGCACGGCTGCGCCGCTGACGTCATGGGTGAGCAGGGTCAAAGTACCGTGCTGCTCGGGGCAGTCCTCGGTGCGCAGGACGGTATAACCGGGATAGTGTGCCATTTTTATTCTCCTTTACGGGATGTTTTTCACAGAGGATGCGCCTGCGGCTCAGCCGCCGAACAGGCCGAAAAAGCTGGTGTGGGTCACGCCCAGCACAAGGAAAAGGGCAATCAGGGCGAACAGCACGCCGATGATGATGTCCATCTGGTGCACCGTGAGCGGAAATTTATCGTAAAGCTTTTCCTTGGGGTTTACAAAGTCCTTGCGGCCGTTGTCCAGCAGGCGCTTTTTGCCCTGCTCAAAATCGGCCTTCTGCGCCTGCAATTCAGCCTGCTGGCGGGCAAGTTCTGCCTCGCGGGCGGCCAGTGCGGCCTCGCGGCGTTCAAGCTCGGTCTGGGTATCCGGGGTGGGCTGTGCCATGGAAAGTCCCTCCTGTAAGCATAAGATGTTTTCCTTATGATACCACAAAAATGTGGACAAAAAAAGCACCCGCAGTACAAAGACTGCGGGTGCAAAGGGGGATGATGAGGAGATTACTTCTTAGCCAGATACTTGCGGATATCAATGGCGACAGCACGATAATGACAAGGCCCTGAACGATGTAGGTGTAGGAGGAGTTGACGTTCATGAACTGCAGAGCGACCTTCATCAGCTCAAAGACCAGAACGCCGACCAGAACGCCGGGCACGGTGCCGACGCCGCCGGTGGTGGAAACACCGCCGATGGTGCAGGCTGCGATGGCGTCCAGCTCATAGCCCTGTGCGGTATTGACGGATGCGCCGCCGGACTTTGCAGCCAGCAGGCAGCCGGCCAGACCGAACATGCAGGAGGCCAGGATGTAAATGCGGATCTTGGTGGCGTAGACGTTGACACCGGCCACCTCGGCAGCAGCCTCGTTGCCGCCGATGGCGTACATATACTTGCCGTGACGGGTCTTATTATACAGGAACCAGAAGCAGAAGGCCACGATCAGGGCGAACCAGATCAGCACGGGAATGGCAAGGAAGGTATCCTTTGCCAGTGCGGTGAAGTTGGAGTTCAGAGAGCCGATGGGGGTACCGCCGGTGTACACAAGCAGATACCGTAGACCACCTGCTGCATACCCAAGGTAGCAATGAAGGCTGCACCTTCAGGTAGCTGACCACCAGACCGTTGCACAGACCCACGATGGCGCAGATGGCAATGACCAGAATGAACACCACGGGGGTGGACAGGGTGGGCATATTGGGATAGAACTTGCCGGAAGCGCCTTCGGTCTGCGCAAAAATGCAGGCAAGGCAGGCGGCAAAACCAGCCAGACGGCCAGCGGACAGGTCGTTACCGGTGGTGATCAGGCAGCCGGAAATGCCCAGCGCAATGATGTAGCGGATGGACACGTTCTTGAACAGGTTGATCATGTTGG
>ENA-OQIM01000491-OQIM01000491.1-human-gut-metagenome-genome-assembly--contig:-NODE-491-length-14964-cov-1.738761_pt1 | contig 14964 bp, 19 predicted proteins | sample MGYA00242579_ERZ504744 | MGnify/ENA primary metagenome ERZ504744 (study PRJEB26092, sample SAMD00036441) | human gut metagenome | host: Homo sapiens | study: EMG produced TPA metagenomics assembly of...
TCTTTGGATACGTTCTGTCCTCTTTTGCGGCTTTTACTTTCTCTTTATCTTTGTTCTATCAGCTGTTTCATTTGTCTATCAGTTCTTTGCCTCGTATATCTTGCTGATGACCCGCTTGTCAGGACCTATAAGTATATTGGCAGGAATCCGGGTTATGCCTTGCTGTTTGACAATGGAATTGTCCCAGCCTTTGAAATCGCAAACTTGTTTCCATTGTGTGGTGTCTCTTTGAATGATTTTCTCCATCCATTCCTTTTTGTCCAAGTCAAGGGAGAGCTGATAATAACAAACTTATTTTTTTTCAATGCCTTTTGTACGGGTACTAAAGAATCTTGTGTGGCAATGCTTTCTTTGTTCCAGCTTGCCCAAAAATCCAAAAGGACATATTTCCCTTTTACGCTGTTCCAGTTGATGGTCTTTCCTTCTCTGTCCGTGCACGAGATGTTGGAAACGTAGCGATGATCTGTCAGTTCTTTTTTTCTCACTTAATTTATTCTGGAGATCTATAATATAAGGTGTGTCTTTTATGATACCGCTTAATCCTTTTATCAGTTGATCTATGTGGTTATAGTCAGGAAGCGAGTCCTGTACATAATATTTGTCTATCAGATAGATATTGCTATACGAGTGTGGATTGGTTTTAATTAATGAATCCACAGCAGCCATAACGGCAGTTTTGTTATTTTCTAATGTGTTAAGGTACTGGATATGTTTTGCCAGTTGTGCGTTTTCTCCCTTTCCTTTAACCTCTATCTCTCCGACCATTCCGTTTAGGGTGACCACTTTCTCCTTTATCAGCATATATCGGCAATGATTTGTTTTCTCCTAATAGTAATGAAAAGATAGTAAATGTGTCAGGGGTAATAGTGTAAGTGAATTTGCCTTTTGAGAGGAGTATGGTATCTAGCTTGTAATCGGGCTCTTGATAAAATACTAATATAGTGTCTGAAGGGAGTCCTTTAATGCTTCCTTCTAAGGTGAATGTATTTTTCTTGCCGCAGCCGCTTGCCAGCACAACAAGAGTGAAAAGAAAGAATAGTAATTTTTTCATTTCAAGATATTTTTTGCGAAAATACGCATTTTGTGGCTAAAGGCAGGTATAAATGAAGTTATTTTACATAAAAAGCCGGAAGCTTCATCACGAAGCCTCCGGTTACAGTAATAATCATCTAAAAACTAGACAAGATGATATCTAGTTATATTATTTGATAGCGTCGGCGTATTTAGCGAACTCGCGATCGTTAGCAGCTTTTTCAGCCATTGAAGGATCTTTTGCGATTGCGCTCTTGATGCTGCTGCTTACCAATGAAGCATTGTTTGTGCGAGCACCAACGATAGCCATCAAGTAGTCAGTCATTGCATCCGGATTCTTGATTGCAGACAAGGTCGCTTTTGCTTTGTTATAGTCTTTAGCCAAAATCTGAGCTTGAGCGGCACTGTTAGTCTTAGCGTCACCGAATGAGTTGACAGCTCTGTCATACTGGCCTTGTTTGATATACAAGTTACCCAAAGCTTCACCGGCAGCATTAGCACCTGTAGCTTTGCCTAAGTAAGTTTCAGCAGCTGCAACATTGCCCTTAACCAATTCGCAAAGACCAAGGTTAGCGTTTACTTCAGGAGCGCTAGCGTTCTTAGAAGCAGCTTGTTTGAAGTAGTTTTCTGCTTTAGCAGCATCACCGGCAGCGAATGCCAATTCACCCAGGTTGTTATAAGCACGGAAATCGTTCGGATAAAGTTGAGTTGTCTTGTTGAAGATAGCTTCTTTGCGGGCGTTGTCGTTAGTCAGTGTAGCAGCGTACAATAATTCTTCTACACTCAATACTTTAGGATCAGAGTTGAATGCTTCGTTGATTTCATCATCGCTACGACCGATGATGTCATAGTTGGCAGTTAAACGGGCACGACGTAACTGAGGCAGGATTTCGTCAGCCAAAGTTTTGTATACAGAAGAAATATTCTTGATTTCAGCTTCTCTTTGTTCAGGATCATTGTACATAGAAAGAACACGCAAGATCAAATCTTTATCCTGCAAGTTTGATTTGGATACCAGTTCTTGGAAACCTTCCCAATCTTGTGCAGTGTATTTTGCATCCAGGTTAGTATCAATCTTGCCTTTCTTCAACTGGCGTTCCATATATTTTTCTGTGTTTGCTTCACGGTTTTCAGCCAAACCGGTGTTCAGTTTCACACCACCATCAGGTGAAGCGTATGCAGAAATTTCAATGTTATTCAGTTTGTAGTTCTTGGTGTCAGCATTAACTTCAGCCACTTTCTTATGGAATTCTTTGATATCGTCAGAATTCAATTCGCTGTTGCGCAAGTTAGCTTGCTGGATCAAGAACATGATGTTAGCAGTTTGAGCATCTTTAATAATGCGTTGGAAAGCATCGTTAGCGTATGATGCGTTAGAGCTGGCAGCAGTAGGCAGTTCAGAAGTCGCGATAACGCCATCAGCGATTTTCACAGAAGGAATAGTGTATGATTTCTTTCCTTTTGTAATCTTGAAATCAAGATAAAGTTCAGAGTTTGCCATTTCGGGAACATAGTCGAAAGAAGCTTCATCGTATAGCTACCACCTGCTTTGTAAGCGATAGTCTGATTGTTTCCTTCTACTTTTTCTCCTTGGAATACAGCAGGCTGGCCTTTAGCTTCGCCACCTTTCCATCTCAGAACAGGGGTAACTTCAACAGTTGCGTTCTTCTTGAAATACTTCTCGGGGAATTTACCATTAATTGTCACAGGCACTTTACCACCGATTGCTTCAAGCACTTCAGGGTTAGTTGTGAAATAGTCAGAAGACAATTCTCCCATCTTGCCGCATGATGACAGGGCAAGGACCAATAAAGCCACTAAGGGCAAATACAACTTTTTAATCATAGTTACTTTATTAATTTAACGTTTGTAATGTAAAATTCGCTATAGTACGTTTTTGTGCGTCTCTTTGGGGACAAAGATAGGAAAAACTCTATTATGTGCTAGCTTCTTAGCCTGCTTTTTTTTCAATTTTATCTTAAAATATTTTTAGAATATAGAACCTTTATTTACCTTTTTCTCTGAATTTGATGTTACGGGGGTGGTGTTCTATGATTTCACTGCGTAACATATTGCGGTCTATGTGTGTATAAATTTCTGTGGTCCCGATACTTTCGTGTCCAAGCATACACTGTATGGCACGCAAGTTGGCGCCTCCTTCCAGCAAGTGTGTCGCAAAAGAATGGCGGAAGGTATGAGGACTGATTTTTTTTTCAAACCGATGCGCTCTGCCAGTTCCTTGATGATATGGAAAACCATGATGCGGGAGATGTTCTTCCCGAAATTGCTGATGAAGACAAAATCTTCAAATCCCGGCTTTATTTTCATCAGGTTACGGTCGGTGAAGTAGAGCCTGATTTCCTTGATGGCACGCGGTGAAATAGGGACCAGCCGCTGTTTGCTTCCTTTCCCTTCCACCTTGATGAAGCTTCTTCAAAATAAAGTTCGGATAATTTCAGATTACAGAGTTCGGAAACACGTAGTCCGCAACTGTAAAGTGTTTCCAATATGGCTCTGTTGCGTTGACCTTCTTTGGTTCCGCGGTCTATGCTGCCTATCAATAAGTCTATTTCTTCCACCGTCATTACTTCGGGCAGTTTGAAACCTGTCTGGGGGGATTCCAGTAATTCTGTTGGGTCGGATTCCAGATAATCTTCCATAATGAGGAAACGGTAGAAAGAGCGGATGCCTGACAAGATGCGTGCCTGCGAACGGGGGTGGATGCCGATATCATGTAATCCGGCTGAGAAATCTTCCAGATTTTCAAGCCGGACATCCAGAATGTTGATATTTTCTAATGTAAGATAAGCCAGTAACTTGTCCAGGTCAGTAAGATAAGCATCTACCGTATTGTCAGATAACGATTTCTCCAACTTTAAATATTGCCTGTATTTCACCAATATCTTGTCTGTTTTCTCGGTTCTTTTCATTTCTTTTTTTCTACCTTTGTACCCAAATTCCCTGCAAAGGTAGAAAAAGTTCAGATATAGTATAAATATGAAATACAAATTATTAATGACCTAATATCAATTTATTAGGCAAACGGGAACCTTCCATTTATGGTGCTGTTTCATTTGAAGACTATCTGGTGGAATTGCGCCGTACTTATCCGGACATTGAAATAGCGTATTATCAGTCGAATGTGGAAGGTGAGATGATCAATAAAATACACGAAGTGGGTTTTGATTATGACGGCATCGTCTTGAATGCAGGGCTTATACGCATACTTCCATTGCTTTACAGGATGCTATCCGCGCCGTGACAGCTCCTGTGATTGAGGTGCACATCTCAAATGTACATACCCGTGAGGAGTTTCGCCATAAGTCGATGATTTCTTGCGCTTGTGTGGGAGTAATTTGTGGGTTCGGGCTTCATTCATATCGTTTGGCGATTGAGGCTTTGTTGATGAGAAAATAAAAAGTTTAGGTATAATATAAGGTGATAAGATTATGATGTTGAAACAAACAAAAATCGTAGCGTCCATCTCAGATCAGCGTTGCGAGGTAGAGTTTATAAGAGATCTTTTCAAGGCTGGTATGAATGTGGTCCGTATGAATACGGCTCACGCTTCACGTGAAGGTTTTGAAAAATTGATAACCAATGTACGTGAGGTTTCCAACCGTATTGCCATATTGATGGACACAAAAGGTCCCGAAGTGCGTACTACTGCTATTGCAGGCGGCGAGCCTATTCCTTATCAGATTGGTGACAAAGTAAAGATTGTAGGCAATCCAGCACAAGAAACGACCCGTGAATGTATTGCTGTATCTTATCCCGGTTTTGTGCATGATCTTCAGGTGGATGGCGATATTCTGATTGATGATGGTGATCTGGAGCTGCGCGTGATTGAGAAGACAGACGAGTATTTGTTGTGCGAGGTGCAGAATGAAGCTACTTTGGGTAACCGTAAGAGTGTGAATGTACCGGGCGTGCGCATCAATCTCCCTTCTTTGACAGAAAAGGACCGTAACAATATACTGTATGCTATTGAAAAGGACATTGATTTCATAGCACATTCGTTTTGTTCGTAATAAGCAAGATGTGCTGGATATCCGCCAGATACTGGATGCATACGGCAGCGACATTAAGATTATCGCCAAGATCGAGAATCAGGAAGGAGTGGACAATATTGATGAAATATTGGAAGTGGCCGACGGAGTCATGGTGCTCGTGGTGACTTGGGCATTGAAGTTCCTCAGGAACGAATCCCCGGCATTCAGCGTTTGTTGATAAAGAAATGTATTCTGGCAAAGAAACCGGTGATTGTTGCTACCCAGATGTTGCATACCATGATTAATAATCCGCGTCCTACCCGTGCTGAAGTGACCGATATTGCCAATGCTATTTACTACCGCACGGATGCATTGATGCTGAGTGGAGAAACGGCATACGGCAAGTATCCGGTGGAAGCCGTGAAGACGATGGCCAAGATTGCAGCGCAGGCTGAGAAAGATAAACTGGCCGAGAATGACATCCGTATTCCTTTGGATGAAAACTCCAATGACGTAACTGCTTTCCTGGCAAAACAGGCAGTAAAGGCTACCAGCAAACTGAATATCCGCGCCATTATTACCGACAGTTTCAGCGGGCGTACCGCACGTAATATTGCTGCTTTCCGTGGCAAATATCCTGTATTGGCCATCTGTTATAAAGAAAAAAACGATGCGTCATCTGGCTTTGTCATATGGGGTGGAGGCTATCTATATGCCCGAAAAGGCTAACGGACAGGCATATTATTTCGCTGCTTTGCGTAAATTGCTGGATGATGGCGTTTTGAGTGAAAGCGACATGGTGGCCTATCTGAGCAGCGGTAAGCAAGGTACTCAGACTTCTTTCCTTGAAATCAATGTAGTGGGAGATGTGTTGAAGTATGCTATGGACTATGTGCTGCCCAACCGCAACCGTTACCTATAAAAATAGAAGATAGGAATGAAAGAAACGGACGCTATTGACGAATATATCCTTCAGCACATTGACGAAGAAAGTGATTACCTGAAGGCACTTTATCGCGATACGCACGTCAAGCTTTTACGTCCCCGTATGGCTTCCGGCCACTTGCAGGGACGTATGCTGAAAATGTTTGTGCAAATGATACGCCCCCGTCAGGTGTTGGAAATCGGGACTTACAGTGGCTACTCCGCACTTTGCCTGGCCGAAGGGTTGGAAGAGGGGGCCATGTTGCACACATTTGAGATAAACGATGAGCAGGAGACTTTACACGTCCCTGGCTGGAAGGTTCGCCTTACGCCGGCAAGATTAAATTTTATATAGGTGATGCGCTGAAGTTGCTGCCTGGCATGAACATTACCTTTGATTTAGCGTTTGTAGACGGTGATAAGCGGAAGTATATTGAATATTACGAAATGGTACTGGAGAAATTATCACCCGGCGGATATATCATTGCCGACAACACATTGTGGGACGGACATGTCTTGGAGGAACCGCATCATACAGATCTTCAGACTATTGGAATAAAGAAATTTAATGATTTGGTAGCTGCCGACAAACGGTTGAAAAGGTGATTCTTCCCTTGCGCGACGGGCTGACAATCATAAGAAAATGTTGAATAATGTGCTCATAGCTTGCGCTATGAACCGTATGGCATATTAGCAAATTAGCAAATAATTATTAATTATGGAAACGACCAGACAAAATAAGATTTCTCGTTTGATCCAAAAGGAGTTGAGTGAGATTTTCCTGCTTCAGACTAAGTCCATGAATGGTGTTTTGGTGTCGGTAAGTGCTGTCCGCATCACTCCCGATATGAGTATTGCACGCGTCTATCTCAGCGTGTTCCCTTCTGAGAGGAGCCAGGAAATAGTAAAGAATATCAATGATAATATGAAATCCATCCGTTATGAATTAGGAACACGGGTACGCCATCAGTTGCGCATCATTCCCGAGTTGAAATTCTTTGTGGATGATTCATTGGATTATGCCGAACGTATAGACGAACTGTTGAAAAAGTAGAACCGGACGGTGAATTTTCCCTTTTATATAGCGAAGCGTTATCTTTTTCCAAGAAGTCGCACAATGCCATTAATGTTATTTCAGCCATTTCCGTCTGCGGAGTGGCTTTGGCTACATTGGCATTGGTATGCACTTTGTCTGTTTTTAACGGCTTCCAGGATCTGGTAGCTACTTTCTTTACGGCTTTTGACCCGGAGCTGAAAATTACGGCTGTCACCGGAAAGGTTTTTGACGGACAAGAGGCGCGTATAGAAGCTTTGCGCCGGATGCCGGAGATCGCTGTTTTCTGAGTCTTTGGAAGAGAATGCGATGGTTCAGTATAAAGATCGTCAGACCATGGCGGTGATTAAAGGAATTGAAGATAATTTCGAGGATCTGACCGCTATTGACAGTATCCTTTTCGGCCGGGGGCAATTCGTGTTGCATGATGAAGTGGTAGATTATGCCATTCCCGGCATAGAATTGGTTTCTATCTTGGGAACGGGTATCAAATTCCTCGATCCGCTAGAGATTTATGCTCCCAAACGGGGAGTTAAAGTCAATATGGCCAATCCTGCTTCCAGCTTTAACTCTGCCGATTTATATTCCAGCGGCCTTGTTTTTGCGGTGAACCAACAGAAGTATGACTCTTCTTACATTTTGACTTCCCTCCAATTTGCCCGTAGGTTGTTTCAGTATGACACAGAAGTGAGTTCGGTAGAATTGAAATTGAAGCCGGATGTAGATGCAGGGAGTGTAAAATCGAAGATACAGAAAATATTGGGAGATGACTTCCGGGTGCAGGACCGGTATGAGCAGCAAGCGGATACTTTCCGCATTATGGAGATAGAGAAGCTGATCTCTTATATTTTCCTTACCTTTATCCTGATGATAGCCTGCTTTAATGTGATAGGCTCATTGTCCATGCTGATTATAGATAAGAAGGCAGATGTAGTGACATTGCGCAATTTAGGGGCCAGCGACAAGTTGATTACGCGTATCTTTCTGTTCGAGGGGCGTATGATTTCATTGATGGGTGCGGTTATCGGAGTGGCACTGGGCTTGATCCTTTGTTTTATCCAGCAGGAATTCGGATTGCTTTCGCTGGGAGGTGGTAACTCCGGTGGCAATTTTGTGGTGGATGCCTATCCGGTCAGTGTCCATGCATGGGATATTGTTATAGTTTTTGTCACTGTGCTGGTGGTGGGCTTTCTTTCTGTGTGGTATCCCGTGCGTTATCTCAGCCGCAGGCTGCTGGCAGGTAATTTATTTATTATTGTTGATACGGCTGATGTTTGTTGGTTTGCACGGTACGATTTGGCTGCTTTCTTTGGTTTTACTCTTTTCGTCTTTTGGCCTTATGGCTTTATCTGGTTAAGTCTTTTCTTCTTTGTGGTTAACCCTATTTTGTTTTATGGTTAAGCTCTTTTTTATGGTTGTGTACTATAGTCTCTTCCGGTGGTTTGTACAGTCTGATATAGTGGACTGTATAACTCTTGCAGTAGACTGTACAGTCCACTGCCGGAGTCTGTAGTAGTTAACTGTATGATAAGGGTTAGCTATAAGGAAAAACGACCTTAATCGTCGGAGTAATAGGGCTTGGTACAAGCTTCCTTCCCGGGGGGCAAATCTTCTACTTTCGGGGTCCTCAAATCAGTTCATAACTGCTGATCTGGATTGGCATATCCAGATTGTGCAATACCTTCTCTAGCAGAATTCCTTCTCGGTTATCATATTCATATCCGAAAGTGGCGCGGATGCCTTGCAGGATGAACTGTGTGGCGCGGTCCAAGGCGATAGGCAGGCTGTCTCCCTGCATCAGTGAGCCGGTTATCACACTGGTAAATGTATCACCTGTGCCGGGGTAATGAGCAGGCAGGTAGGGGCAAGTAACTTTCCAATAACGGTCTCCTTGCCTGTCGTATGCATATACGGAAGTCTTGTGCGAGTCATCTTGTACGGGTACGCTGGTGATAATGACGATACCGGGACCGTGTTCTGATATTTCGTGCAGATAGTTTTTCAGTTCCGCGTCCGTATTCTCTGCTTTATAAGGTTTGTCAAGCAGATAAAAGAGTTCGGTCATATTAGGTGTGATAACATCGGCTTTCCGGATGAGATGGCGCATCTCCATAATCATTTGTTCATCGAAGTTGGCATATAATTTCCCGTTATCTCCCAAAACAGGATCTATCATAACCAGACTGTCAGGTTGTCGGAAATCATCAATAAACCGGGATACGATTTGTATTTGCTGGGGAGAGCCCAAATAGCCTGTATAGATAGCGTCAAACTGTATCTTCAGTTGCTTCCATTCGTTGATAATCTTGGGCATCTCGTCCGTGAGGTCCAAGAAGGAGAAGTGCGGGTATTGGGTGTGGCTGGATAATACGGCTGTGGGCAGAGGGCAGACTTGAAAGCCCATGGATGAGAGGATAGGGATAACGACGGTGAGAGATACTCGTCCTGCACCGGATAAATCGTGTACCGCAGCTATCTTCTTTACTTTATTTGTATACATATCTTCATGAATTAAGCGTTATGGATGGTATATATAACAGGTAAACCGGAAGAAAGTTATTCCAATGCTATGCTTTCTACTTTTATGTCCTGCCGACCTAAGAAGATGGAAGCGGATTCCTCGAACTTGTTTTCACTTTCGGTGGTAAGGAAGCGGCATTTTCCTCCTTTTTCGCAACGTGCGTCCATTTCAGGATGGCGATTCAAATAGTCCTGCAGACTTCGGGCTACATATTCTCCTTGTGCGATGATGCGGATATGTCCGGGAGTAAACTGTCTTATTTTATCAAGCAGTAACGGATAATGGGTACATCCCAGTATGATGGTGTCAATCATCGGGTCTTTATCCAGCAGCCGGTTGATATGTTGTTTGACGAAATAGTCGGCTCCTTCCGATTGATATTCATTATTCTCTACTAAGGAAACCCACATGGGACAGGCTTCTCCTGTTACCACAATGTCGGGAGATAATTTATGTATTTCCAAAAGATAGGATTCGGATTTGATGGTACCGGCTGTGGCCAGTATGCCTACGTGCCGGCTTCGGGTGATTTCTCCTATACATTCTGCTGTAGGCCGGATGACCCCGAGTACTCTGCGGGTAGCGTCTATTACCGGAAGATTGATCTGCTGGATGGTGCGTAAGGCTTTTGCCGATGCTGTGTTGCATGCCAATATCACCAAAGGGCATCCTAGTTCGAACAGTTTGCTTACGGCTTGCAAGGTAAATTCGTAAACAACTTCAAAGGAGCGCGGTCCGTATGGACAGCGTGCGCTGTCTCCCAAATAGATATAATCATATTCAGGCATCAGTCCGCGTATTTTGTCCAGAATGGTTAGACCACCGTAGCCGGAGTCGAATACACCGATAGGGCCGGTTGAAGGGGGGAGAGATGGGATCATGGCAGTATAGCTATATAATACAGGCACGATTACACGGATGTTCACGTTTCGAAACCTATGAAATCTGTGTAATCCGTGCCTGTAAAGGTCTTTAACTTAATTATTTGATTCCTACTTTAGCTTTGACAGCAGCAGTTACATCTGTGGACTGCGCTTCATTTACGTAGGGAATTTCTGTTCTGTTCAAATCAAAGATATAAGTATATCCACCTTCCTGGCCTACTGCTTGATGGCATCCTCAATTTTTTGTAGATAGGTTCCATCATATCAGCGTATGATTTCTGCAATTGCTGTTGTGCGTCTTGTTGGAACTGCATTCCTTTTTCCTGTAATTCCTGCAATTCTTTCTGGCGTCTTTCCTGAATGTTCTTAGGAAGGTTGGCTTGTTCCTGTTGGTATTCAGTATATTTTTTGGTCAGTTCATCAGTCGCACGTTTCATTTCATCCTCATATTGTTTCTGCATAGCTTGGATGTCAGTCTGAGCCTTTGTAAATTCCGGCATGACAGTAAGTACATCTGCAGATTTAAGATGCCCGAATTTCTGAGCAAATACACTCATCGGAACGATGAGTAAAAGTAGTAAAGCAATTTTTTTCAACATAGTTCTATTTTTTATTAGTTATTGCAAATTTGGATTATCGGTTGCAAATGTAGGAAATTAATTTGAATATCCTAATCTTGAGAGCACTTCATTGCTGATATCAATGCTTGGAGACGCGAAAATAATACTTTGGGCAGAGCCTCTGTCTACTACTGCCGCATATCCTTTTTGCTCTGAAATCTGTTTTACCGCTTCATAGATTTTATCTTGATAGGTGCGATTAATGCTTCTTGTTTTTTGGCCATTTCTCCTTCAGGACCGAAATATTTCTTTCTCAGTTCGGCTGCTTCCTTTTCTTTTGCCACAATTGCTTCTTCTCTTTGCGTTTTCTGTGCGGCCGACAGGGAAGCCGAGGCTTTCTGGTATTCTTTATAAGTGTTTCCGCTTCTTTTGCTTTCGCCTCCACCTCACTTTGATATTGTTGTGAAGCTTGATTCAGTTGGGTATTCGCCTGTTCGTATGCAGGAATATTCTTCAGGATATATTCCATATCAATCAAGGCAAACTTTTGAGCGCTGGCTGTGAATACACAAGCCACAAACAATAGAGATAATAGGATAGCCTTTTTCATAATCACTTTGTTTTTAGTTATTAAAACTCTTGTCCTAGGATAAAGTGGAACTGGCTTCCACTATAACGCTGGAGCCGTTAATCTTGTCGAAACCATATGCCCAGTCAATACCCATCATACCAATCATCGCAGGAAGATACGGACACCGACACCTGCCGAGCGTTTCAACTGGAACGGATTGAACTTGCTTACATCTGTCCATGCGTTACCTCCTTCGATGAAGCCTAGCGCATAGATACTGGTCGAATTCTCCAGCATCAACGGGTATCTTAATTCTGCACCTAAACGTACGTAAGCGTAGCCTTCACTACCATAAGGGGTCAATGAACCGTTTTCGTAACCACGCAGTGCAATGGTTTCGGAAGCGTAGCTGGTGCTATAGCCTGTCATACCGTCACCACCCATGTAGAATGTTTCAAAAGGTGATTTTTTGTATTTGTTATAGTGACCCAGCAAGCCGAATTCTGCGCGTGTCATAATAACCGGACATTTCTGACCTCCTGTAAGGGCGGTATAGGTCTTTGATTTGAATTTCCATTTATGGTATTCAATCCAGTTGAACATGCTTGCCGCTTCATCATAATCATCTTTACCGTATACCGAGTAGTCCTTGTTACTGAACAATGAGTATGGAGGAGTCAACTGTACGGAAGCCGAGAATTCAGAACCGCGACGCGGGAAAATCGGGTTGTCCGTAGAGTTACGTGCCAGAGTTAGATTCAAACTCAAGTTGTTGCAATTACCGGTTGACATATACTCTCCGTTGTTCAACTTGATATACAGGTAGCTCCAGTCTTTCAATATAAATCGTTGGTAAGAGAGTTCGGCTGACAGGGTAAAGTAGTCATCCGGCCACCTCAAACGCTTACCCCAACCGATGGATGCTCCATACATCTGGATAGATTTGTCGGGGTCATAATAAGACTCGTAGTTGTTATATCCACCATAATAATTACCATAACCGCTGTAATAATTATAGTAATTATTCATATAAGCTGAGTTATAGTAGTTACTGCTGATATCTGTCTGTATGGAGTAGAAAGCCGAAACAGAGAATGAATTCGGACGTTTCCCGCCAAACCACGGGTCAAAGAACGATACACTATATGACTGGTAGTAACTACCGTTGGTCTGTCCGCTGATGGTCAATGTCTGCCCATCACCTTGTGGCAGGAATCCTCGGTAGTTATCACTCTTATGGAACAAGTTTGCCATAGAGAAGTTCGTGAACTTCAAACTTAATTTACCGATAACACCGGTCTGTCCCCAACCTGCCGAGAACTCTACCTGGTCATTTGCTTTAGACTCCAGATTCCAGTTGATGTCTACTGTACCATTGGTAGGATCCGGTTGAACATCCGGCTGGATATTTTCAGGGTTGAAATGTCCCATTTGGGCTATCTCACGATAGGAACGTTCCAATGCTTCTTTGCTGAACAGATCTCCCGGTTTGGTTCTTAACTCACGGCGTACCACGTTTTCATACAAACGGTCGTTACCGTTGATGCGCACTTTGCTGATAGAGGCCTGAGGACCTTCCTGAATACGCATTTCCAAGTCAATGGAGTCACCGTCTATGTTTACTTCTACCGGGTCAAGGTTGTAGAATACGTATCCTTTATTATAGTAGTAGTTACCGATAGCGTCTTCATCACCGGTTAGACGCTCGGTCATTAATTTCTGGTTATAAACATCTCCTTTTTCATACGGAGTTGCTCGTTCAGCCAGTCCGAAGCATAAATGGTGTTACCTACCCATGTCACGTTGCGCAGATAGTATTTGTCACCTTCTTCTATTTTCATATACACATCGACGGTACGGTCATCGTATGGAGAAATGCTGTCCACAACAATTTGTGCGTCGCGGTAACCTAATTCGTTGTATTTGTCGATGATATGCTGTTTGTCTTCTTCGTATTTCTCTTCAATGAACTTTTTGGTACGGAAGAGGTTGACAAGTTTGTTTTTCTCATTCGTCTTCTTCATGACACGCTTTAACTTCTTGTCACTCAACACAGTGTTGCCGTCAATGGTGATCTTGTGGACTTTCACCTTTTCTTTCTTGTCAATCATTACATCAACATCCACTTGGTCTTTATTGTCAGCCAAATCACGCTCTACAATAGTCACTTCGGCGTTTTTAAAACCTTTTTCATCGAAATGTTTCTTGATTAATATTTTAGCACGGTCTATCAAGTTGGGAGTAATCTGGCTTCCTTTTACCAAACCTAGTTTGGCTTCCAAATCTTCACGCTCGCTTTTCTTTACGCCGTGGTAACGAATGTCGGCAATACGTGGACGTTGAGCAGGATGATTTTTAAATAGATCTTGTCTCCAACAATTTTTTCAGCTATGATTTGTACATCAGAGAACAGTCCGTGTCGCCAATAACGTTTTACAGCTGTGGTAATGTCATCTCCCGGAACAACAATGGTCTGTCCTACCGATAGTCCTGAAAGTCCGATCAATACATAATCTTCATAGTTTTTTACGCCTTCTACTTTGATTCCGCCGATTTCATACTTCTTGGGCGTTCCGGAATAAAGTATGACTGGATTGTCGTTTTCTTCTACGTTTGCTTCTTGGGCGTAACTGCCTGTTGAAAAGCAAATAGGCATGTAAGCGTTAATAGTATAAGTGAAATACGATATAGCATTTTATCTAACTTTATATTTGTTCACTGGTTTTGCCGAAACGGCGTTCTCTTTTCTGATAATCATAAATGGCTTTGCAAAATTCTTCTTCGCGGAAATCCGGCCAGAACGTTTCACAAAAATATAGTTCGGAATAAGCACATTGCCAAAGCAGATAGTTGCTAAGGCGGATTTCTCCTCCGGTACGTATAAGCAAATCTGGATCGGGCATATAGTTTGTACTTAAATGCGCACTTATCAAATTGTCATCGATGTCGTCAATGGCTAGTTTGTTGTTTTGAATCTTGATCGTTATTTGTCTTACCGCTTCTGTTATTTCCCATTTGGAAGAGTAGCTTAAAGCAAGTGTCAGACACATGCCGGTATTGATTGAGGTGTGTTCAATACATTGGTTCAATCGTTCCAGAACTTCTACCGGTAACTTTGCCGTATCACCGATAATGCGAAAACTGATGTTGTTTTTCATGAAAGTTTCTTCTTCAATGGAGTCCATCAGAAGACTCATCAGAGCAGCGACTTCATCTACCGGGCGATTCCAGTTTTCGGTAGAGAAGTATATAGTGTCAAGTATTTGACTCCCAGTCTAGCCGCTTCTTCTGCTATGATGTGTACAGTTTCTGCACCGGCTTGATGTCCGAAGCTACGTGCCTGTCCACGTTGTTTAGCCCATCTTCATTTCCATCCATTTATAATGGCTACATGGGCAGGTATAACGGCTTTGTCTATTTGCTCTC
>ENA-OQIM01000493-OQIM01000493.1-human-gut-metagenome-genome-assembly--contig:-NODE-493-length-14861-cov-1.913873_pt1 | contig 14861 bp, 18 predicted proteins | sample MGYA00242579_ERZ504744 | MGnify/ENA primary metagenome ERZ504744 (study PRJEB26092, sample SAMD00036441) | human gut metagenome | host: Homo sapiens | study: EMG produced TPA metagenomics assembly of...
TGCATTGATACCGCCATACTGTGCACAGTTTCTGTTAAATCCTACGGCTTTTAATTTGTATCCAAGTGTTGTCTTCTCGATGATGACCCAGATAACTACTGCTGCGATCACTGCGAACAGAATGCCCCAGTGTGCTGCATTACAGTCCAGAGCCTTACGGATACCCTCCGGAAGAAGAAGTCTCGCGTTTTCGGCGATATCCAGTGTCGCTTCACTGCTCTCTCTGTGGATTCCCGGAAGGTTTACCACATAGTTGGACAGATAAAATGCGATCCAGTTAAACATGATAAAGGACAATACTTCGTGAATACCTCGTTTTACTTTGAGGACACCTACGATCAGAGACCATATACAGCCGGCTGCTGCTGCCGCCACCAGGCATACAAGTGCATGAAGGACCGGCGGAAGCTTGAGGACAATGCCAAGTACACAGGCTACCAGACTGCCGATTACGAACTGGCCTTCTGCTCCGATGTTAAATACACCTGTTCGGAAGGAGAAAGCCACACTCAGTCCGGTAAAGATCAGCGGGCTCGCATAAACCAGAGTCCACACCAGATATTTCGGTTTGCTGAAAATACTGTCAAACAGCTTGCCATATGCTACTGCAGGACTGATTCCGGCGATCAGAAGAAATATCGCACCTACCAGGAAACCTGCAATGATCGCAACGATGGTATAGAGTACATTGCTCTCAAGAATGCTTTTTTTCTTATTCATTTGTTTTTCCTCCTGCCATCATAAATCCAAGTTCTTTCTCATCTGCATCCTTACCCGGAACACTTCCGGTGATCTGGCCATCAAAGATAACCTCGATTCTGTCAGACAGACTCATGATCTCATCCAGTTCGAAGGATACCAGTAAGACCGCACGATTCTTGTTTCTCTGCTCTACCAGATATTTATGTACGAACTCTATCGCACCTACGTCAAGACCACGGGTCGGGTTTACTGCGATCAGCAGTTCCTTGTCGTTTGTCACCTCACGGGCAATGATAACCTTCTGCTGGTTTCCACCGGACAGTGTACCCGCCGGTGCTTCTGCACATCCTCTCGGACGGACATCAAACTTCTCGATCAGTTTCTCTGCATGTTTCTTGATCGCTTTTCGGTTCAGAATGCCGTGATTCGAAAACGGTTCTTCCTCAAAGTGCTGCAGAATCAGGTTGTCTTCATTGGAAAATTCCAGGATCAGACCATGTTTCTGACGGTCAGCAGGAATACTGGAAATTCCATTCGCAAAAGTTTCCTTAGGACTCTTATTGAATACGTCCTTACCAAGTACAGTAACCTTGCCGGATTCTGCCTTACGAAGACCTGTCAGGACTTCTACAAGCTCTGTCTGTCCGTTTCCATCTACGCCGGCAAGACCTACGATCTCACCTCTGCGGACATTCAGGTGGAATCCCTTGAGGATCTCTACGCCTCGGTAATCCTTGGCATGCAGATCATCGACCTCCAGAACGACTTCGCCTGGTTCCATGTCTTTCTTGTCAACTTTGAAGTTGACATCACGACCTACCATCATGGCTGCCAGATCATTCTCGTTTACATCTGATACCTTTACGGTACGAATATATTTACCCTGACGGATGATCGTACAATTGTCAGAGGAAGCAGTGATTTCTTTGAGCTTATGGGTGATCAGGATAATACTCTTGCCATCTGCGGTCAGGTTATCAATGATCTCCATAAGTCCCTCGATCTCCTGTGGTGTCAGGGAAGCAGTCGGCTCATCCAGAATCAGTGTCTCTGCACCACGATACAGAACCTTGAGGATTTCCACACGCTGCTGCATACCTACGGAAATATCCTCGATCTTTGCGTCAGGGTCTACTTTCATTCCGTAACGCTCGGACAGTTCCAGGACTTTCTTTCTTGCTATTGCCTTGTCGACGGACAGGCCCTTGGTCGGCTCCATACCAAGAATGATATTTTCGGTCACAGTAAATGGCTGGATCAGCATAAAGTGCTGGTGTACCATACCGATTCCGATATCAATAGCATCCTTCGGACTGTTAAAATGTACTTCCTTTTCATTAATAAAAATCTGTCCGCTGGTCGGTTTGTAAAGTCCACAGAGTACGTTCATCATTGTACTCTTTCCGGCTCCGTTCTCTCCCAGGATCGCGTGGACCTCTCCTTTGTGTACGGTCAGATTGATGTGGTCATTCGCTGTAAAATCGCCAAACTTTTTTTTTACGATGTCTTTCATCTGGATTACGACTTTGCTCTCATCCATATGGCTTGTTCTTCCCACGTATGCCGCCTCCTTTGTTTGTTGTTTTGCTCTTTTCACTGTCTCCAGTGGACAGGAAAATAAAATTGCTGTGCATTCCGTTCACAGTAACGAAAATGCAGGATATTTTCTTCTCCATTGAAGATAGAAAATCTGGAAATCTTTGTCTCTATATGCATCGACGGGGCTCTGCATACGCAGGCCCCGTACAGACGCAAATATTAGATTACCGGGTAAAACGGTCACTTCTTAGTCAAGAACATATACGTCGCCGTATTTTGCCTCGAAATCATCTTTGTTATCCGGAATAACAACATCACCGCTGATAATCTTTTCTTTTACTTCGTCAACTGCCTTGATTACATCATCTGAGATCAGATCCTGAGACGGAGCGATATCAACACCACCTGCTGCCAGGTCGAAAGTCTGAACGCCGCCCTCAAGCTTATCATCGATCAGTTCCTGTACTGCATCATATACAGCATTGTCAACACGTTTCATAGCAGAGGTAAGAACGGTCTTCGGAGCGATGCTGGACTGGTCAGAGTCAACACCGATCGCATATACACCAGCTTCCTGGCAGGCCTCGATAACACCAAGTCCTGTAGCACCAGCTGCCTGGAATACGATATCAGCGCCGTTGGTGATCGCTGTGTTTGCCATAGTCTTACCTGTGCGGAATCTGCAAAAGAGTTTGCATTGAACTGCTGAACAGTGATATCCGGGTTAGCATCAATAGCACCTGCACAGTAACCATATCCAAACTGGTTCATGGTCTCGTTAGTCATACCTACTACAAATCCGATATTGTTGGTCTTGGTAGTTAAACCTGCAACATATCCTACCAGATAAGAAGCCTGCTCAGCTTTGAACATCAGGCTGGTAACATTTGGAAGATCGATGCTTGAATCATCAATGATAGCGAATTTGGTATCCGGGTTAGCTTCTGCTGCTTCTCTGGTAGCATCTGCCAGCATATAACCAACGCTGATGATCAGGTCATAATCCTCGTCTACGAAAGTTTCCATATTTGGCTGATAATCTGCATCTGTAGCAGACTCCAGATAGTTAACCTCTACTCCGAGTTCCTCTCCGGCTTTTTCAAGTCCCTCCCATGCTGACTGGTTGAAGGAACCATCGTTAACTCCACCTACGTCTGTGATCAGACCAATCTTAAACTCGTCGTCTGCTGCTGCAACCATCTGCGGCATAGCACTTACGGAAGCTACCATAGCAGCTGTTAATACTGCAGCCATTACTTTCTTTCGCATAAATTGCCCTCCTTTGTTTTTTGTCTAATAATACTATGATAACATCTTTTTTATGAAATGAAAAAGACGAAATTTATTTATCTTTCATGATTTGTTTATGGTTATTTTATTTTCCAGTACCTGCGTGATCGTGGAAAACAGAGTGTCTATCTCGATCGGTTTCGCCACATAGGCATCCATTCCTGCTGCCAGCGCAGCTTTGTGGTCCTCTTCGAAGCATTTGCGGTCATGGCTATGATTGGTGTTCTGGCACGGTCATCCAGCAGTTTTCGGATTGCTTCAGCTGCCTGGTATCCGTTCATGTGCGGCATCTGGATATCCATAAGGATCACATCATAATATCCACCGGTTTTGCCTGCAGCATGGAAAGTGCGATCTCACCGTCCCCGGCAGCCTCTACTTCTGCATGTGCATCCTGAAGGATCGTCACTGCGATCTCAGCATTTAATTCGTTATCTTCTGCGAGAAGGAGCCGTTTATTTTTCAGAGTTTCTTCCTGTACAGCATCCTCTTTCGAATCTTTTGAAAGTTCTTTTTCCTCAGAGATCCTGCATGGGAGAAGAACGGTAAAACAGGAACCTTTTCCTGGTTCACTCTCTACGGAGACACTGCCATTCATCAGGTCTGTGAAGGATTTTACGATACGGAGCCCCAGCCCGGTTCCCATGATGCCGTTTTCGGAAGAGCTTTTTTCACGGGTGAAAGCTTCGAATAATAAAAAGCAGCATTCTCCTGCATCATCTCGATGCTCTGCACTTCCTCATCAAAATAATATTCTCTGTCATTATCGGGACTGACCTGTCCTTCTTCATTATCAAGCGTGATCTCAATCTCCATGTCTTCGCTCAGCAATGGATATTCCCGACTTTTCTTCTCAATCAGATTCGTAACCATCTGCAGCATCTTCTGTGCATTATGACCTTTTTTACATATGATCTTCATTTACATTCCTCTTTTGCTCAAAACTTTCAGAAATATTTTTTGAATAACCGATATGTGTTATGTTATCACATTTTATGCTGCAATTCTATTTCTCAGGGGATTTTGCATTTTAATTTGTACTTATTTGCATTTTTACTCCTTCTCCAGAAGTTTCTTATACGACATATCCATGCCGAATGCACCAAACGGGGCGGTGATGATGATGGCCATGACTGCTACGGAGAGGATGATCTTGCCGCAGCCAAGGCCTGCTGCCAGGGGGACGGAGCCAATGGCGGCCTGGACGGTTGCTTTTGGCAGGTAGGCGAGTACGCAGAAAAGTCTTTCTTTCGCATTGAGGTTTGTTTTTACCATGCACAGAAGGACTCCGCAGGCACGAAAAATGAGTGCGACCAGGATCATAAGGATTGCCGCGGCTCCGGCCTCCAGGGTGTATCGGATATCCACCGCCGCACCGACAAGAACAAACAAAATGACTTCTGCTGCAAGCCAGAGTTTGCCAAATTTCTCGGATAAACGTTTTGAGACAAAAGCAGTGCTTTCATCTTGAGGACGCAGGCCATGCTGACAACTGCAAGAAGTCGGATACGGCAATCTTTCCTTCCAGCCAGCCTTCGATCGCGATCAGCAGGAAGGAAACACCCAGTACAATGATGACCTTCATGCTGTTTCTGACATAATGTTTTTTGGCGTATGCTGTCTCAAAAAACAGATAGAGAAGATATCCGACAACCGCTCCAAGTGCAACTCCAAGTACAATCGATACCGGGATATTGAGGAAGGATTTTACATCTGCCTTATCTCCCTGCGCCATTCCAAGGAATGTTGTGAACAGCACAATCACAAAAATATCATCACAGGATGCTCCCGCCAGGATCATCTGCGGGATTGCTTTGCCTGTGCCGTATTTTGTCTCAATGAATTTTACCATGCGCGGAACCACGACTGCGGGCGAAACTGCTCCGAGAACAGCTCCCATAACTGCCGCATCCACTCTTGAAATGCCCAGAATCGCAGGCGCACACAGAATATAACCAAGGATTTCAAACGATGCCGGCACAAACGACATCATAACGGCGGGGCGGCCTACTTTCTTAAGGTCTTCCAGATTCAGCGACAATCCGGCTTTGAGAAGAATGATAATAAGTGCCATCTTTCGCAGATCTGCTGAGATCGACAGTATCGATGGATCCAGCAGGTCAAGCACATACGGTCCGAGAACGATTCCCGTAACCAGCATGCCAATGATCCGTGGCAGTTTCAGATATCCGCAGATGGCCCCCATTGCAAGGCCAACCAGAAAAATAAGTGACAATGATGTTAACATAAAAAAATTTCCTCCTTTTCTTTCCCTCAGACGCAATCAGCAGTACAACGCAAAAAGAGCTGACAACTTCTGCGACTGAATAATCGTAGAAGTCATCAGCTCTGAATAAGCAGTTTAGGTTTCCCATGGGAGAACTTCATTCCCAATTCGGATAAATCATACTATTTTCGTAAAAGAAAGTCAAGAATTTTTGTTTTAACACTGTCCTCTTTTTCCATTCTTAAGGTCCTCTACAATTTCATTGTAGCGTTTTTTATTTAAACGATAGAAGAACAGTACAATCGCAGTCACGATCCAGAGAATTCCAGGGATTGTTGAAAATGAGTGTTTCATGATACTGATGACAGCAGAATTCTGCGTCTGATTCGCAACATAACCATATTTACCAAGAAGCATTGCAAGCATCGCAGTTCCGATTGCCATTCCGATCTTATTTCCCAGTGAGACAAATGCATACTGGAATCCATCGTTCCGAAGACCCGTTTTCCATTCTCCATATTCCACACAGTCCGGGATGATTGCATAAATTGCGGTATTAAATCCAGAAAAGAAGAATTGTGTCACTCCTGCCAGTGCATAGAAAATGACTGCACTTTCTTTTACATTGAAGAAATACATGCTCAACATGGAAATACCGGTAAGCAGTGCAAAAACAGATGCAGTTCTTCCCTTGTTGTCAAGTTTACGGAATACTGGCTGGAAACATGCTGCTCCAATGATCGACGGGATAATAATGCACATGGAATATGTTGTATAATAAGCTGCATTTCCTTCCACATAAGTAAAATAATAGAGAACATCTGCATTTCTTCCATAAAGAGTAAATCCAAAAAGTACCTGTCCGATCAGTGCAAGTATATATGGCCGGTTCTGCATAACTGCTTTTAGCTGAACTTTAATGGAAATTTTTTCTTTCTCCGGCGTTGTCACGGCTTCCTTTGTTTTTGCAAAGCAGAAGAAATGACATGCTGCAAAAATACATCCATAAATAATCGCTACAAACAGATATCCATTTTTGGTGCTGTGGCTTCCGAGTTTACTGATCAGTGGAACCGTGATGATATTGATGATTCCAATTGCGATCATCGCCGCTACAGAACGGGATGTGTTGATCTTGGCACGCTCATCGATATCCTGTGTCATTGCTCCACAGAGGGTTCCATATGGAATATTTACACAGGTGTATCCCAGAACCAGCAGACAGTAAGTAATGACCATATATATAATCTTTGCCTTGTCTGACCAGTCCGGATGTGCCCAGAAAGTCAGCATCAGAAGGATTGCTGTGACCGGTGCTGCAACCAGCAGCCACGGTCGGTATCTGCCCATCTTGTCTTGGTCTTATCAGTCAGTCCTCCGACGATCGGATCGTTGATCGCATCCCAGAATCTTGAAAAAAGCATCAGCGCAGAAACCGCTGTCATACTGATTCCAAAAACATCCGTATAAAAGATCATCAGAAATTACTCACAAACATCCAGCTGAAATTGCAGCCTACATCTCCAAATCCATACGCAATCTTGCTGATCAGCGGCACTTTTCCATCTTTAAATTCTTTTCCCATGGCTTCTCCTGCTTCCTTCGCTTTATTTTTCCTGTACGTTGATAATGACTTTCATTGTTGTTTCACGGTTGTCATCAATGTAGTGATATGCTTCCAGATAATCCTTGAATGCAAATGTTTTGGAGATCAGAGGTCTTAAATGAACTTTGCCTTCATTTACAAGTTTAATACCATCTACATAATCATCGTGGCGATACATCATAGTGCTCTTGATATCCAGCTCATGGTCATTTGCTACAGCCAGATCGATTTCTGCCATTCCTGCAAAAACTGCAACCAGTACGATCACGCTGCCCTTTCTTGCATATTTGATTGCCTGTCCCATTGTGATATTATTTCCGGCACAGTCATAGATCACATCTGCTTTGTCCGGTCCAAAAGCTTCTACCATTGCTTCTCCAAGTCTTTGTTCTTTGTATTGACGCAGACATCAATTCCACATTCCTGTGCTTTTTTGAGACGAAGATCACTGACATCTGTGATCATGACTTTGGCGGCTCCCATTCCTTTGGCAGCCTGTGCCACCAGGTTTCCGATCGGACCTGCTCCAAGGACTGCAATATTCATGCCTTTCACATCGCCCATCTGTTTTACTCCGTGAACTGCAACTGCCAGCGGCTCGATCATTGCACCTTCCTCATAGGACATTTCCTCTGGAAGTGGTGTTACCTTGGATGCATCTACTGCGAAGTATTCGGATGCCGTTCCGGTTGTCTGGAATCCCATAACCTTCAGTTCCTCGCAGAGATTATATTTTCCATGGCGGCATGGATAGCAGTGTCCACAATATACCTGTGGTTCAATGGTGATCTTCTGTCCTTTATGAAATCCTGTTACATTAGCTCCAAGTTCTACGATTTCTCCGGAAACTTCATGTCCCTGTGTAACCGGATATTTCGTAAAAGGATGTTTGCCGTGATATACATGGATATCTGATCCGCAGATTCCGATATTCATGATCTTTACAAGAACCTGATCGTCCTTTACTTCCGGAACCGGAACCTCTCTGAAAATAATTTCTCCTGGTTTTGTCATTACCTGCTGTAACATAATAGTTTCCTCCTTGTTTTTGTTATGTATTATCTTTTATTAAATGTTTTATTAAAGTAATTACATTATTATTCAGAAACTCTCTTTTGTCAAGAGTGTTCTTATCACTTCTCTCTATTGCACAATATTAGAAATCAGTTTTTGTGCAGGTTTCATAGATACACTGTGCATCATCCCACAACAAAAAATCTCTGAGCAAAATCTGCCTTTTGACAGACCTTGTTCAGAGATTTCCGAAAATAAAAGTTCTCAGCTTCTATTCTATATTTTTGATAAAATCCTGTAAAAAATGTTTCGCAGCACCTACTGCGGATGCTTCTCTCTTGTAGGAGCAGTTTCTGAGATACCGGATATCATGATCGAAGCCATTGTATTCCATCACTTTTTCCCCCAGTGGAAGCATATGTTCTGCCAGATATCCACCAACTTCTCCACCAAGGATGATATCCATATCGTATGCCATACGCAGATTTGAGATCAGGACCGCCAGCATATCCAGATATTCGCTCCATTTTTCTTCCGCTGCTTCGTCACCGGATTTTAACTGTTCCATAAACGTTTCCAGAGAATTGATTTCATCTGTAAGTGCACTTGCTGCACAGTAGCATCCGCACACCCTTTCTTGCCACAATAGCATTTACGTCCTCCCGGAACCAGAATCATATGTCCGAATTCTCCTGCCTTCTGATTTTCTCCCTGAAACAGCTTTCCACCAATACAGAATGCTCCGCCCAGCGTATTGTTCAGTGACAGGTAGATTGCATTTTTATATCTGTTCATATCCTCTGCCATCATTGCCGCATTTGCATCATTTTCGAAATAAACCGGAAGATCAAATGCCTGTTCCAGAAAACTCAGGCTGTAATTTTCCAGCTGCAATGCATGTGATTTTATAAGCAGATGGGCTTTCTGACTGATGATTCCCGAATTGAAATACCAATTCCAAGAATCCGGTCCTGATACTCTGTGTCCTTCAGAAATTCTGATGTCAGTACAGAAAGATCCTGACAGTAAGATGCATCCGGTGAAAACTTCATACGGACACGCCTGAATTTCACGATTTCATATTTCAGGTTTACAAGTACTATCCCCACATGATTTGCTGTGATCACAATTCCTACAGAATATCTGTAGGACGGATTGATTCCTATGCTTTTTGCCTTGCGTCCACCAGTAGATTCATATTCTCCGGTTTCTATAATGATTCCTTTTGCGATCAGATCATTTATATTTGAAAGAACTGTGGGCATACTCAAGTTCAGATTTTTGGATACTTCTGCCTTGGATGTTATTTGATTGTTGATCACATAATTCAGGATTCTGGATCTTGTGATAGTTTTTTTATCTGTTCCAGCCATTTTTGCCGACCTCTTTTATCAATTATTTTATAAAAGAATCATAACTTTTCTTTTGACATTTGTAAAGCACAAAAAATACCACCCGACAAATGTCAGATGGTACCTTATGTATTGTGTTTGAAATTATAATTTTCCCAGCACCTCGTCCAGCGTCGCGAAAAGTACATTTATACTGATCGGCTTCGCAATATGTCCGTCCATACCTGCTTCGAAAGCCTCTGGCGGTCTTCTTCGAAGGCATTGGCGGTCATGGCTATGATCGGGATGCGGCTTCTCGGACCGTTAAGTGCACGGATTATTTTGGTTGCCTCGTAACCATCCATGTGCGGCATCTGAATATCCATGAGGATCAGGTCATAGTAATCCTCCGGTTTCGCCTTCAGGGTTTCCACACATTTAACACCGTCTGTTACGTGTTCTGTCTCAAGACCGCTTTCTCCGAGAAGTTCCATCGCAATCTCTGCGTTCAGTTCATTATCCTCTGCCAGCAGGATACGTTTGCCTTTGAAATTCCGGAATATCTGACCGGATTGTTCTTCCTTCCTGGACTGGATCTGCTCTTCTGTCGCTGTCGGAAAAGACAGGACGATGGTTGTCTTGGTCCCCTTTCCGGCTTTACTCGAAACATTGATAGTTCCGCCCATCAGTCAACCAGTGCTTTGACAATCGGAAGTCCAAGACCTGTACCGGTCACATGACTCTCTGTAGTCGTTCTTTCTCTCGTAAATTCCTCAAAATATGAGGCAGATACTCCTCACTCATTCCAATTCCGGTATCGCAACTACGATCCTGAATGAAGTGTGTCCCTCTTTGGAATAGTGGAATTCTAAAATATCAACTACAATACTGCCGCCATCCGGTGTGTACTTGATCGAATTGCTTACGATATTAAGCAGGATCTCTCTTACTTTGGTCCTGTCACAGATCACATACGGATGGTCTGAATTCAGTATACAGGTGTACTTAAGATTTTTCTTATGGAGTTCCGGCTCAAAAACCGCCTGGAGAGAATTCACAAGATCCTTAAAACATCCTACTTCCGGTTTCAGCTCCGCTTCACCACTTTCGATCCGTGCCATCTCAAGCACATAATTGATCAATGAAAGTAAAAATGAACTCGATGACTTGATCTTGCCAATATACTCCACAACCTTCTCACGATCATCCGCATGTTTCTCCAGAAGGTCTGAGAAACCGATGATCGCATTCATCGGTGTACGGATATCGTGGCTCATATTAAAGAGGAAACATGTCTTTGCTTCATTCGCGATTCTGGCTTCTTCGGCAGCTTTCTCCAGTTCTTTCTCATGAATATATTCACGATAACGTCGCATCTGAAACTGCATATATCCCTCTGCCAGCAATATCGCAATTGCTACTGCGATCAGTATTGTCAGTGCCTTCTGGATATTGCTGATCCATCCGTTCTCCGGTACAATATCAAAATACCAGGTATCGTTTGGTACAGAGCAGGCAACTTCCATTGAATTTTTCAGTGTTTCATTGTCACTTTCCGCAATGACAACTTTCTTCCCGGTATCTATGTCTTTCTTCCAGATCTGGTAATGGTATCCTGCATTCTCAAGTTTGTTCAGTTCTGTTTCCTGGATAAATTTATTCCAGTCGATGACCAGAATAGAAAATCCCCAGAACTGCTCTTTTCCCGATTCATCCGCTGTGTAAATCGGATCAAAAAGAAGTGCTCCGACTCCTCCCTGTACCAGATCAAATGGTCCTGCGATCGTGTATTCTCCACTGTCTTTCGCAAGGTTGGCTGCTACTTTTCGCTCGGAATCTCTGAGTATGTCCAGACCGATTGCCTGTTCATTTCCCTCAAGAGGGTATACCTGTGAAACTGCGCCATCCTTTGCAAGCTCATGCGCTGATATCACGTAGTTCTCATCCTGCATCAGTTGAGACAGTTCTGAGAACTCTTCGTCCGTGATCTCATGCTTCTCTTCTATGAGCTTCTTCATGAGTTCTGACTCTGACAGGTATTTATTTAACTGTGCTTTCTACCTTGCCGACAGTCGTCTCGGCAGTATAGGATGCCTTAAGTTTCTCTCTCTTTCCTGATTCAGATTCACCAGATAGATACAGCCAATGGTAATTAAAAAAGTAATACAGAAAACAAGGAGTGCCCGGACTCTCATTATTTTGGTATCTTTCTTTGTTTGCATATCTTTCTTCTCATCATTTTCGTAAATTTCTGAGTAAGTAAAAACATTCTCACGCAGATTCATTCTTCGCTGCTTTTTATTATAATGGAATCCGGCGTATAAATCCAGTTCTTTCTGGCAAACACGCCAGCAAATACTAATCAGTGAAAGGCTCTTCGATATATATGCAAAAAACTGACTCGCCAGGAAATCCGACGGGTCAGTTTTTGTATCATCTGCTATTTGAGTTATCTTTTTTGAAAGATCATCCTTCGAACGGAACAACGTCTTTGACGGCATCTGCCAGTGTGATCTCAGCATCATCATTGTCGATGTCGATCAGGTGATAGCGGTCATTTCCCATGCCCATTTCTTTCATGTAGGTAAGCTGGCGAAGTCCATGGCGGGTTGTGATTCTCTCTACCAGTGCTTTGCGGTCATCCTCTCCAAGTGCAAATACCAGGTCGACAGACGCCTGGTCGATTGCAAGGATATCTGTGGATGCAAGAATTCCGATATTCGGTGTAACGACCGGTTCTGCTCCGACACCTTCGCAGTCACAGGAAACAGACATATTTCTCAGGCAGTTGATATATGCGATCTGTTTGCCAAAATGATCTACGGTTGCCTTGGAAGATTCTGTGATGCGCTCCATCAGTTCTTCCTCTGCAATGCTCCACATATTAGAGGAACCTTCCACGGTGTGGATCATTCCTTTGCCGATACGTCCTTCTGCACAGCCGATACCAATGTTCTTGTTGGATCCGCCGAAACCACCCATGGTATGTCCTTTGAAATGTGTCAGGACAAGCATGGAATCATAAATAATTTTATTATAGACCCTGAAATCAGGTTGCGGTCAATATCTTTCTGCAAAAAAAGTTAATTTCGGTGTACTTTCACCTTCAGAATTGTGCTTCCCAGTTTTGAGGCTTCTAATTGGTTTCGGGATATGTCCGTCCATTCCTGCATTCAGACATTTGCGGACATTTTCCGAGGAAGCCTGTGCTGTCATGGCGAAAATTGGAATCGTTCCTGCATCTTCGCGGTCCAGCCCGCGGATTGCCTTGACTGCCTCGATCCCGTCCATGACCGGCATCATGATATCCATGAGAATGACATCGTAGCCATGTGGTTCCGAAGCTTCAAACTTCTCAAGAGCTTCTTTTCCATTCCATGCCTTGTCAATCTTCGCACCAAGTTCTGTGAGATAAAATTCTGCGATCTCCATATTGATCTCGTTGTCCTCGACCAGCAGGATCTTCATACCTTCGAGATTTTTTGCCCCCGCACAGTTCTGTGACTCGCTTTGTTCTGAAGCATTCTTATCAATTTTGAATAGAAGCTGATATGTGATATCCGTTCCCTCGCCAAGAGTGCTCTCAACCTTGATCGTACCGCCAAGCCGGTCGATCAGTGCTTTTACGATAGACATTCCGAGACCGGTTCCACGGTACTGCGTCCGGGCATCGTTTTCTTCCTGGGTAAAAGGCTTGAACAGTTCATTCTCTATAAATTCCCGGCTCATTCCTATGCCGGAATCTACGATACGGAACTCATAAAGAGCTGTCTCTCCATCGTCCGAAATTTCTGTCGCATATGTGTCGATCGTTCCGTTTGGCTTGTTATACTTGACGGAATTACTCATAAGATTCAGCATGATCCGGCGAAGCTGCAGAGAACTTCCATACAATGCAGTATGCCTGATAGTTCCTCTGTGCTTTCTGTGGACAAGTCCCGTCTGCATGACCTGTGAATCCATCAGTGCTGCCACCTCATTCATCAGTTCAGCAAGGTCAAACGGTTCTTCTTTGATATCAAGTCTGCCTGCTTCCAGTTTGCTCATATCTAGAACATCATTTACCAGTTCCAGAAGATGTCTTGTTGAAAGCTGGATCTTGTCGAGACTGTCATCGACCTTTGTCTCATCCTGACGGTTTTTGTGGATAATGTCGAGCATTCCCATGATTCCGTTGATCGGCGTGCGGATATCGTGGCTCATGCGGTTCATAAATTCTGTCTTGGCACGATTTTCGGAATCAGCCTCCTCGATCGCGATCTTGAGACGTTCGTTTTCTTTTACTTCTTTTTCATGGAATTCTGAAGTGTTTTTGAACAGAATGATGCCATGAACTACTGTACTTTCTTTGTTGGTCTTTGAGTCATATACGGTGTCTCTGGACATCAGAACGGTTTTCTGGAGCCAGACAAGAGCGTTATCATCGCTCTTTTCGCGGTATTCCACTGTTACCTGCCTGGAACCCGTCTCAAATCGCTGAAGAAGCTTGGAAGAAGAATCCACGATACGGTAATTTTCCATGGTGTCTTCTGTTATATAGGCTCTGCGCTCGCTGCAATAATCATCGTAAGAACATGGTGTCTGAACCTCAAAAGTAATTTTTTTTTGATTTCGTATGATAAAAAGCACTCTCCAGCCTGTCATTCGTCAGGTCTACTGTATAGACAGAATGTGCTGTCTGCAAAAGTGCCTCCGCGTAGTTTCCATTCTCCACGATCGACTGCCGAAGCTGCTCGTAATAACGTGCCAGCCGGTGTTTTTCGTTCGCCTCGTTCTCATTTCGGTTCTGGAAAGTCTCAAATCCCAGGATAAAATGATGCAGTCGTCCATCCTCTGTCCCGTTGAGATACAGAAGCGTCATTCTGCCACGGTACACATTTTCGCCGTACTGATACTGATATGGAAGCTCAAATTTCCCGGAATCTTTTGTCAGATGCTCGCTCAGGTATTCGATCTGAAGCTGAAGACGGAGATCTTTCCTGTTCTCCTCTGTAGAAAGTTCCTGTATGATCTGCTCAACGGCACCGGAGTAACTTCCGTCATCTGCAAGGAAAAATTTCGAACCGGATCTCAGCAACATAATACTGATCCAGCAAAGCATCACAGTACATGCAGCTCGAAAATTCATAGCCCTGTTCAGAGATGTTCTCAA
>ENA-OQIM01000494-OQIM01000494.1-human-gut-metagenome-genome-assembly--contig:-NODE-494-length-14848-cov-1.974254_pt1 | contig 14848 bp, 22 predicted proteins | sample MGYA00242579_ERZ504744 | MGnify/ENA primary metagenome ERZ504744 (study PRJEB26092, sample SAMD00036441) | human gut metagenome | host: Homo sapiens | study: EMG produced TPA metagenomics assembly of...
ATAATCATTTTTGCGATGGTATCGCGAAGGAAAGCATATCCAAGATCTGGTGCATATCCGTCGGAAGGTCTCTGCGTGTCCCATCTCATCCACTGCTCCGTGCAGCTTTTCAATGATCGCCGGTGCGATCGGCTGGGTTACGTCGCCGATTCCAAGACGGATGATTTTCGCATCCGGATTTGCCTCGATGTAAGCTGCAACTTTTTTGCAATGGTGGAAAACAGATAGCTTCCCGGCAATTTCAGATAATTGTCATTGATTTTGAACATTATTATGTCGCTCCTTTTCACTTTTTCTTACTCTGTCAAAAGCGTCAGCACCATCTGTGCCGTTTCAACCAGATTGGTGCCGCTGTCCATGCTGCATTTCTGCATGTAGCGATGGGCCTCCGACTCGGTCATGTGATTTCGTTCGATCAGAAGGCTTTTTGCACGATCGATGATGTGCTGTTCCTCGGCGCTGCGCACCTTGGGCTTTGCCCGCTCTTTCTTTCTGCGCCGTGCCGCACTCTGCAGCATCATCTCCAGTGTATTGACCAGCTCGTACACGGAAAGCGGCATCGTAACCGCCATGATTCCGGTTCCCTCCACCGCACTTAATGCGCGGCTCGATGCAATCAGAAGCATCTGGAAGCCGGACGGCATACACTCATTCAGATCCGTAAAAAACATATCCGGGAGCTTGTAGCCGCAGATGACGATACCGCCGTTTAAGTTGTTCATCTCTCCGAGCGCCGCTGCCGCTGTCGAACAGACAGCATCGATTTCATATCCTCTTTTTGCCAGAATATCCCGGATGCGCTTTCCATCTTCTATTTTGGGAAGTACTATCACTATGCTGCTCATGCATTTTCAGGCCCCTTCGTCGTCTAAATACGGTACAGATATTTCTCGGTCTCCCAGTCGGATACCTGGCGGAGATACTCATGCCACTCTTCTTCTTTGGCATTGATATATCCATCCACAAATTCCTGGCCGAGTACCTGACACAGAAAATCGTCTTTTTTTAACTCTGCGACCGCTTCTCCAAGGCTTCCCGGGAGAAGGGTGATCTGCATCGCGTTTCGTTCTTCTTCTGTCAGATCGGAAATATTGCGGTCCACCGGGGACGGCGGAACGATTTTCTGTTTGATACCGTCAAGTCCTGCTGCCATGCAGACAGCAAGTGCCAGGTACGGATTGGCTGCCGAATCCGGGCATCGAAGCTCAATGGCCATGATACCGTCTCCCGTCAGCGGAATGCGGATCAGCGGGCTTCTGTTCTTTGCAGACCATGCCACGTAGATCGGTGCACCGTATCCCGGTGTCAGACGTTTGTAGGAATTTACAAGCGGATTGGTAATCGCTGCGATTCCGCTGATGTGTTTCATCAGTCCGCCCATAAAGTAATATGCCTCTTTGCTGAGCCCGTATTCATCGGATTTGTCGGCAAACACATCTTTTCCCTCATGAAACAGGGAGAAGGAAAGATGAAGACCCGATCCGTGAACTCCGGTTTTTGGTTTTGGCATAAAGGTTGCGTGAAGGCCATGACGTTTTGCAATCGTACGGATAGCAATTTGGCAGTCATCAGCTGATCTGCGTCCGAAGTGCTGCAGCCGGACAGAAATCCAGTTCGTGCTGGCCTGCCGCTACCTCGTGGAAGGAAGACTCAACGTCGATTCCCATTTCTTCGAGGGTCAGCACCATATCGCGCCGCGCGTTTTCTCCCAGGTCCAGCGGTCCCAGATCCAGATAACCGCCTTTGTCGTGCGTTACACTCGTTGCACCGCCGTCCTCATCGGTGTGGAACAGGAAAAATTCACACTCCGGTGAGATTTCAAACTCATAGCCCATCGCTTTCGCTTCGAAAATTACCTTCTGAAGGATGGTTCGGGAACTCTTTGCATAAAAATTCCCCTCTCTATCATACACATCACAGATCAATCTTGCAACCTTTCCTTGCTGCGGACGCCATGGAAGTATTGCAAAGGTGTCGAGATCCGGGTGCAGAAACATGTCTGCTTCCTCGATGGTGACAAATCCTTCGAACGAAGAGCCATCGAAAACGCACTGATTATTCAGGGCTTTTTCCAGCTGTCCGGCGGTGATGGCCATATTTTTCATCATTCCAAACATATCGGTAAACTGCAGGCGGATAAATTCAACATCTTCTTCCTCCGCCATCTGAAGGATCGCTTCCTTCGTATACTTTGCCATATCGATTCTCTCCTTTATCAAAGACGATTCTAAACGAAAAGGGTGCTTTCACGCGGCAGGGCAGAAAGACACCTTGCGTAAAAACACCCTTGTTTTGGGCATATTATAGCAGTTTTTCGCGTGTTTTGTCAAGAAAAACTTAGAGATTCGTGTATCCCATCAGGGATTCATCGACTGCCTTTGCTGCCTCGCGTCCCTCACGGATCGCCCATACGACCAGGGACTGGCCGCGGTGCATATCGCCTGCGGTGAAGACATTTTCTTTTGTTGTCTGGTATTTTCCGTCATCTGTCTTCACGTTGGTGCGCTGGTTGACTTCCACTTTAAATGCATCGGTCACATATTTCTGGGATCCTAAAAAGCCTGCTGCAATAAGAACGAGATCTGCCGGGAGAATCTCTTCGGTTCCCTCAACCGGAACCATCATCATGCGGCCGGATTTCTCATCTTTTTTCGGTGTCAGTTTTACGGTCTTGATCTGGCAGACTTCACCTTTTTTTGTTTTTGATAAATTCCGTTACGGTTGTCTGGTAAATCCGCGGATCATGACCGAATACGGCGATTGCCTCTTCCTGGCCGTAATCCGTCTTGCAGATCTTCGGCCACTCCGGCCACGGATTGTTCTCGGCACGCTGATCCGGTGCTTTCGGCATCATCTCAAGCTGTGTCACAGATTTGGCACCGAGACGGATGGAAGTTCCAACACAGTCATTACCGGTGTCGCCGCCTCCGATGACAACAACGTGTTTGCCCTTTGCATCGATGTAGGCATGATCCTCAAAATTGGAATCCAGAAGACTCTTCGTTACGGAAGTCAGGAAATCGACAGCAAAGTAGATGCCTTTGCATCTCTTCCCTCTGCCTTGATATCTCTTGGATTTGCCGCACCGCAGCAGAGCAGGACACGGTCAAATTCTTTTAAGAGTTTTGTCAGCTTTTACATCTTTTCCGATATCAGCATTCGTCACAAACTCGATGCCCTCAGCCTTCATCAGATCCACACGGCGGTCGATGACGCTCTTATCGAGTTTCATGTTCGGAATACCGTAGCGTAAAAGTCCGCCCACGCGGTCGCGGCGTTCAAAGACCGTAACAGAATGGCCGCGGCGGTTGAGCTGCATCGCTGCTGCAAGGCCGGAAGGACCGCTTCCTACAACGGCAACGCGTTTTCCGGTGCGCACTTTCGGCGGCTGCGGCGTAATCAGGCCGGTTGCCCATGCGTTTTCGATGATCGCGCGTTCATTTTCCTTCGTGCAGACCGGGTCTCCGTTTACGTTGCATGTACAGGCTGCTTCGCAGAGTGCCGGGCAGACACGGGAGGTAAATTCCGGAAAACAGTTTGTCTTGGTGAGGCGGCGGTATGCCTGCTCATAGTTTCCAAGATACACAAGGTCATTCCACTCCGGAACGAGGTTCTGCAGCGGACAGCCGGAGGCCATTCCCGCAATCATGGTTCCCGCCTGGCAGAACGGTACACCGCATGCCATACAGCGGGCAGCCTGCATCTGCTGCTCCTTTTTCGGGAGCTGCAGATGAAATTCCTTAAAGTTTTTGATACGCTCAAGCGGGGCAACGGTGTTTCCCGTCTTGCGCTGATATTCCATAAATCCAGTTGGCTTACCCATAATTCTTCTTCCTCCTACTTACGCATGCTTTCGTAAAATGCTTCAATCTGTGCCTGTTCGCTGCTAAGGCCCTTGTCTTCCATCTGGCACTCAGCATCATCATGCGCTTATAGTCATTCGGAATGATCTTCTTGAATTTCGGCAGATATTCGTCAAAGTGTGTGAGAATTTCTTTACCTTTTTCAGAGCCGGTGTGTGCGACGTGTTTTTCAATCATGTTTTCAGCTCTGCAATATCGTATTTGCTTTCTACCAGTCAATCGAAATCATTTCCTTGTTCAAATTGCGGTACAGGTTGCTCTTTTCATCCAGGACATAAGCGATACCGCCGCTCATGCCGGCTGCAAAGTTCTTTCCGGTTGCGCCGAGGACAACGACACGGCCGCCGGTCATATACTCGCATCCATGCTCACCGACACCCTCGACAACGGCGTAAGCACCGGAGTTTCTGACACAGAAACGCTCTCCTGCGATACCGTTGATGTACGCCTCACCGCTCGTTGCGCCGTAGAGGGCAACGTTTCCGACGATGATGTTTTCTTCCGGTTTATACTTTCTTGCTTTCGGCGGGTAGACAACCAGTTTTCCGCCGGAGAGGCCTTTTCCGAAGTAATCGTTCGAATCACCCTCAAGTTCCAGGGTCAGTCCTTTTGGAATAAATGCTCCGAAGCTCTGTCCGCCGGCACCCTTGCACTGTACGGTGTACGTATCCGGCTCCAGAGAGGTGCCGAATTTTCTGGTGATCTCGGCACCAAGAATCGTTCCCACGGTACGATCGGTGTTGGTGATCTCGACTTTGACGGTCTTCTTCTCTTTCTTATCCATTGCCGGACCGAATTTCTTTAAGAGTACCTTCTCATCCAGGGTTGCGCCAAGTTTGAAGTCGTAAACATCTTTCGGATCGAACGTTACCTTCTCGCCTGCTTTTGCAAACGGATTGTTCAGGATCTGGCTTAAGTCTACGCGGTCTGCGTGCTCATTCGTCACTTTATCATTTCTCTTTAAGAGGTCGGAACGGCCGACCATCTCGTCAACGGTGCGGAAGCCAAGTTTTGCCATGTATTCCCGCATCTCTCTGCGATGAAGCGCATGAAGTTGATGACGTACTCCGGTTTGCCGCGGAAACGTTTGCGCAGCTCCGGGTTCTGGGTTGCAATACCCATCGGGCAGGTATCGAGGTTGCAGACACGCATCATAACGCATCCCATCGTTACAAGCGGTGCGGTCGCAAAACCGAATTCCTCGGCGCCAAGGAGTGCTGCAATCACAACGTCACGGCCGCTCATCAGCTTACCATCGGTCTCGATCATGACACGGTTGCGGAGGCCGTTTTTGATCAGCGTCTGATGGGTCTCGGCAAGGCCTAACTCCCATGGAAGTCCTGCATTGTGGATGGAACTTCTCGGTGCTGCTCCCGTTCCTCCATCATATCCGGAAATCAGGATAACCTGTGCTCCGGCTTTTGCAACACCGGCTGCGACAGTACCAACACCTGCTTCGGATACCAGTTTAACGGAGATTCTTGCATTCACATTCGAGTTTTTCAGGTCATAAATCAGCTGTGCAAGGTCCTCGATGGAGTAGATGTCGTGGTGCGGCGGCGGGGAAATCAGGGATACACCGGTGTGGAGTGACGTGTTTTTGCAATCCACGGGTAAACCTTTCCGGCCGGTAAGTGGCCGCCCTCGCCCGGTTTTGCACCCTGGGCCATCTTGATCTGGATCTCTTTTGCACTGACAAGGTATTTGCTGGTAACGCCGAATCTTCCCGATGCTACCTGTTTGATCGCGGAGCATCTCTCCGGGGATTCGAGACGGTCATCACTCTCACCGCCCTCACCAGTGTGGATTTTCCATGCAGACGGTTCATGGCAATTGCCAGTGCCTCATGTGCCTCCTGGGAAATAGAACCGTAGGACATCGCACCTGTTTTGAATCGTTTTACGATAGAATCTACGCTCTCGACTTCTTCGAGCGGAACGCCCTGCTCCGGATAATCGAAGTCCATCAGGCTCCGCAGATAGCCGCTCTCCTCGCTGTCGACCATTGCTGTGTACTCTTTGAACATCTTGTAGTCGCCGCGTCTTGTGGACTCCTGCAGTGTATGAATGGTGCGCGGATTGTAGCGGTGCTCCTCGCCCTGGCTTCTCGATTTATGACGGCCGATACTGTCCAGTGTCAGATCGGTAGACAGCTCCAGCGGATCGAATGCCTGGGAATGACGCTCATCGACATCTTTTGCAATGTCTTCCAGGGTAATACCGCCGACACGGCTGACCGTACCGGTGAAGTATTTGTCGATGACATCTGCTGAGATACCGATGGCTCGAAGATCTGGGAACCCTGATACGACTGGATCGTGGAGATACCCATCTTCGCTGCGATTTTACGATACCAGAGATGACTGCGTGATTGTAATCTTCAACGGCTGCGTAGTAATCTTTCTTGATCATGCCCTCTTCGATCAGCTCATGGATCGTGTCGAGTGCCAGATACGGGTTGATTGCGCAGGCACCGTAGCCGAGCAGTGTTGCGAAATGGTGCACCTCGCGCGGCTCGCCGGACTCCAGAATAATCGCAAGAGAAGTTCTCTTTTTCGTTTTTACCAGATGCTGATGAACCGCAGATACAGCCAAGAGGGATGGAATCGCCACATGGTTCTCATCGACGCCGCGGTCAGAAAGAATCAGGATGTTGGCTCCTGCCCGGTGTGCACGGTCAACCTCGACGAAAAGGCGGTCCATCGCACGGTCAAGCGGTGCGCTCTTGTAGTAGGTGATCGGAACGGTCACTGCCTTGAAGCCTTCGACTTTCATGTTCTTGATCTTCAGCATATCGGTATTGGTCAGGATCGGATTGTTGATCTTTAATACCTGGCAGTTCTTCGGCTCCTCCTCAAGCAGGTTTCCGTCACGTCCGACGTAAACGCTTGTGGAAGTTACGATCTCCTCACGGATGCAGTCGATCGGCGGGTTCGTTACCTGTGCAAAGAGCTGTTTGAAATAGTTGAACAGCGGCTGATGCTCATGTGAGAGAACGGCAAGCGGGGTATCGATACCCATCGAAGCGGTTGCCTCGACACCGTTTAATGCCATCTTTCCGATGGAGGAACGGTACTCCTCGTAGGTGTAGCCGAACGCTTTCTGCAGGCGCATCCGCTCTTCTTTCGTGTACTCTTCGACCGGCAGATTCGGGATTTTGATATCCTTTAACTGTACCAGATAACTGTCGAGCCATTCGCCGTACGGCTGTTTCTTTGCGTAATATTCTTTGACTTCCTCATCGTTTAAGACTTTTCCCTGTACGGTGTTGACGAGAAGCATCTTGCCCGGATGGAGACGCTCTTTTAAGACGATTTTTTCTTCCGGAACTTCCAAAACACGACCTCAGAGGAGAGGATCAGAAATCCATCGTTAGTGATGTAGTAACGGGAAGGACGAAGACCGTTGCGGTCGAGCACTGCTCCCATCACATCTCCGTCAGAGAACAGGATCGATGCCGGTCCGTCCCACGGCTCCATCATCGTTGCATAATACTGATAGAAATCACGTTTCTCCTGGGAAATCGTATCGTTGTTTGCCCACGGTTCCGGGATCGTGATCATGACAGCCAGCGGAAGATCCATACCGCTCATGGTCAGGAACTCGAGTGTGTTGTCGAGCATTGCAGAGTCAGAACCTGGGTGTTGACAACCGGCAGAACCTTGTGCAGTTCATCCTGCAGCATCGGGGAGGACATCGTCTCCTCACGGGCCAGCATCTTGTCGGCGTTTCCGCGGATGGTGTTGATCTCGCCGTTGTGTACGATGAAACGGTTCGGATGGGCTCTCTCCCAGCTTGGGTTTGTGTTCGTGCTGAACCGGGAATGCACCATGGCGATTGCAGATTCATAATCGACATCCTGCAGATCGCGGAAGAAGGTGCGGAGCTGTCCTACGAGGAACATACCTTTGTATACGATGGTACGGCTGGAAAGGGATGGCACGTAGGTGTTGTCGTTGCTCTGTTCGAAAACACGGCGTACGACGTACAGACGACGGTCGAAAGCGATTCCCTTTTCCACATCCTCCGGTTTTTTGATGAATGCCTGCATGATGTAAGGCATACACTCTCTTGCCTTATGGCCGAGAACTTCCGGAACGGTCGGCACGGTTCTCCATCCAAGGAGTTCCAGTCCCTCTTTTTCCACGATGATCTCAAACATCTTTTTTTGCCTGGTTCCGTTTCAGCTCATTTTGTGGGAAGAAGAATACGCCGACGCGTATTCCCGTTCTCCGCCTAATGAAAAACCGAGGGTCGAACAGGCTTTGGAAAAGAATTTGTGCGATATCTGCAACAAGATTCCTACTCCGTCTCCTGTTTTACCCTCGCGTCTTTGCCGGCTCTATGTTCAAGATTTTCTTACGATTTTTAATGCGTTTTCTACGGTCGCATGGGATTTTTCACCTTTGATATTCACGACGGCTCCGATACCGCAGTTGTCGTGTTCAAAGGAAGAACGGTACAGCCCTTCTTCTCCCATGACACGCTCTTTGCTCTGTGTCATACGGCTTCCCTTCCTTTACTTTCCTTATTTTCGGTTATCCTTTGTCTTTTCTGAAAAGAATGGAGGGGAATCTTTTGTTCCCCGCCGTTCTTTCTGGATTGCCCTTACTATACTCTATTTTTTTCGTCCTGTAAAGAGCAAATTTAATTTTTATATAATTTTTTTATATTTTTTCTTAACTTCTTAGGTTATTACTGCATTTTACCTAATTTTTCATACCATTTATCGATTATTTTGCCGCATGGTACTCGGCTGCTGCTGCGATCAAGCCGCGGAACAGCGGATGCGGACGGTTCGGACGGGATTTGAACTCCGGATGTGCCTGCGTTGCGATGTAGAACGGATGATCTGAAAGTTCTACCATCTCAACGATTCTTCCGTCCGGAGAAACACCGGAGAGAACCATGCCGTTTTCGGTCAGTGGCTTTCCGGAAATCGTTGTTTACTTCATAGCGGTGGCGGTGACGCTCGGAAATCTCTTTCTCACCGTACAACTCCTGTGCTTTCGATCCGTCTGCCAGGACGCATGGATATGCGCCGAGACGTAACGTACCGCCGATATCCTCGATTCCATCCTGATCCGGCATCAGTGCGATCACCGGGTGCATGGTGTTCGGGTTCATCTCGATGCTGTGTGCGTCGTGGTAACCGAGAATGTTTCTTGCATATTCAACAATCGTCAGCTGCATGCCGAGGCAGAGGCCGAGGAACGGAATCTTGTTCTCTCTTGCATATCGAATCGCTGTGATCATGCCTTCGATACCGCGGTTTCCGAATCCGCCCGGTACCAGAACACCGTCCACATCGCTCAGATACTCTGCCACGTTCTCCTCGGTTACCAGCTCGGAATCCACCCATTTCAGGTGTACGTTTGCATGGCTTGCAATTCCGCCGTGTTTTAATGCCTCAACAACGCTCAGGTATGCATCATGCAGCTGGATATACTTTCCGACGAGCGCAATCGTCACCTCTTTGTTCGGATGGCGGAGTGCTTCTACCATATGGGTCCAGTCGGACAGATCCGGTTCCGGGCATGGAAGGTGAAGGCTCTCGCAGACAACCTGCGCCAGGTTCTCTTTCTCCATGGCAAGCGGAGCTTCATACAGATACTCCACGTCCAGGTTCTGCAGAACATGGCTTGACGGAACGTTGCAGAACAGAGCAATTTTATCTTTGATCTCGGTGGTCAGCGGATGCTCGGACCGACATACGATGACATCCGGCTGAATACCGATTCCCTGCAGCTCTTTTACGCTCGCCTGCGTCGGTTTTGTTTTCATTTCACCGGAAGCTTTCAGATATGGAATCAGGGTAACGTGGATCAGAATGGCGTTCTCGTGTCCGACGTCATGCTGGAACTGGCGGATTGCTCCAAAAACGGCTGGCTCTCGATATCGCCGACGGTTCCGCCGACCTCAATGATGGCAATACGCTCCTCGTCTACTTCTTTTCCGCGGTAGAAACGGCTCTTGATTTCGTTTGTAATGTGCGGAATGACCTGTACGGTGCCTCCGCCGAAATCACCGTGGCGTTCTTTCTGCAGAACAGACCAGTATACTTTTCCGGTCGTCACGTTGGAATTTTTATCCAGGCTCTCGTCGATGAAACGCTCGTAGTGGCCGAGATCGAGGTCTGTCTCTGTGCCGTCATCGGTAACGAAAACCTCACCGTGCTGAATCGGGTTCATCGTACCCGGGTCAACGTTGATGTACGGGTCAAATTTCTGCATCGTCACTTTGTACTCCGTCTAGGCTTAAGCGTCCAAGGGACGCCGCCGTGATTCCCTTTCCAAGGCCGGAGACTACTCCGCCTGTCACAAAGACATATTTTACTGCCATATTGATTTCCTCCTGCTTTTCTCTTCTGATATTTTCTTTTCCGTCACAAGTTTCTCTAAAAGGAAATGTCGCCTGCCGGCGACATCTCTATGATGAAAGCCAGTTACTCCGCGCCTGCGTCGCTCCCGTAACTGCTGACAACATTCGTAATCCGGGCTATCGCCTACTTACTCATGTCGTCTTGCCCGGCCAATATCTATGAATTCGCTCATGCAAGCATGGCTCATCCATAGCTGCTGTCCGGGGCTTTCATTCAAAATCAAAAACGATTATAACACATCTCGAATTTCCTGCAACTTTTTTTTTACTATTTTTTATTATTTTCGACATTTTCCACGAAATCCTAAATTTCTGCACCATATTTTATACATATCACGATTTTCTTGACATCATCCGCAAAAATGAGTATGATAATCAATGTTTTTAAAACATGCAGGTCTACAACTGAAAAAAGGAGAATACCTATGCAGCCATCGTCAAACAATTGTTATGATACCGGTCTCCGGGAGGAATGTGGTGTTTTCGGCATTTACGATCTGGATGGTGCCGACGTCAGTCCTTCGATCTACTATGGCCTTTCCGCCTGCAGCACAGAGGACAGGAGTCCTGCGGAATTGCGTCTCTGACACCAGCGGTCCAAAGGGCCATGTGAAATCCTACAAAGGCCTTGGCCTTGTCAACGAAGTTTCAAAGAATCCAAATTAGAAGAGCTGTCCGGCAACATCGGCATCGGCCATGTCCGGTACTCTACCACCGGTTCCACTACCGTAGAGAATGCACAGCCGCTCGTTCTGAATTATCTGAAAGGCTCCCTCGCCCTTGCGCACAACGGAAATCTGGTCAACGCTATGGAACTGCGCGAGCAGATGGAAAACACCGGCGCAATTTTCACACTTCGATTGACTCTGAAATCATCGCCTACGGCATTGCGCGGGAACGCGTTCATTCCAAAACGGTAGAAGAAGCGATTCTGCGCACGGTAAAAGAAATCCGCGGCGCCTATGCCCTTGTCATCATGAGCCCGAGAAAACTCATCGCGTGCGCGACCCATATGGCTTAAAACCGCTCTGCATCGGAAAGCGGGACAACGCTGGGTTCTCGCCTCGGAAAGCTGCGCCCTCACTTCGATCGGCGCTGAATTCGTCCGCGATGTCGCTCCGGGAGAAATTGTAACGTTTGACAAAACCGGAAATCTGAAATCCGAATTTATGCCGGTTGACGTAAAAAAAGCGCATTGTATTTTTGAATATATTTATTTTGCCCGCCTCGACAGCAAAATAGACAACATCAGTGTCTATGAAGCCAGAATCCGCGGCGGCGCAACGCTTGCAAAGACCTATCCGGTTGACGCAGATCTTGTCTGCGGCGTTCCGGACTCCGGACTTGCCTCCGCAAAAGGCTATTCCGAAGAATCCGGCATTCCGTTCGGTCTTGCCTTCCACAAAAACAGCTATGTCGGCCGTACCTTTATCAAACCGACACAAAAGGAACGGGAATCCAGCGTAAAAATCAAGCTGAGTGTTCTGGAATCCGTCGTAAAAGGAAAACGAATTGTCCTCGTTGACGATTCCATTGTCCGCGGAACAACGATTTCGAATCTGATTACGATGCTGCGAAAAGCCGGTGCGACCGAGGTTCATGTCCGTATCAGTTCCCCGCCGTTCCTGTATCCATGCTATTTTGGAACCGATGTGCCTTCCAACAAGCAGTTGATCGCAAGCTCCCATTCCACCGAGGAAATCCGCCAGCAGATCGGAGCGGACTCCCTGGCTACATGCCGATCGAAGAGCTCCAGAACATGGTCGGTGACCTGCCGATCTGTCGTGCATGCTTCGACAGTCATTATCCGATGGAAGTACCAAAGCAGGATATCAGCGCTCTTCTGGAAAGCTGATTTCGTTTTCTTTCCCCTTACCGTGCAGATCTTTGCACCCGGTAGGGGGATTTCTTTTTTGAGCATGCATACTTCTCTGTATGGTTTGCATACAATACCTTCAAAAACAAAGGATCTCTTTATGGATCTTACGGACATCATCTATTCCAACGATTACATCAACATTCTGATTCAGAATTACGTGGCACAGTCCGAGCGGTACCAGATGCTCTTTCCAGAATCCAGTGCCCTTCTTACACTGAATTCGCAGTATTCCGTTCTCTTTCTCGAGCGCAGCCTGCTCCCGGAAAATCTCTTTGGTGAAATTCTTTTTACCGGACTCCCGAAACTTTTCACGCCGCTTTCCACCCTCTCTTTAGAAGTCTCCGGCATTGTACAGACGCAGAATCTCTACGGCGGCGGGTATACCGGCAAAAATGTAATCCTGGGTTTTCTGGACACCGGCATCGATTACCGCCACCCCGCCTTTCTGCGCAGCAACGGCCAGAGCCGGATTCTTTCCATCTGGGATCAGACCGACCGCACAGGCACACCGCCGCCGCAGTTTCCCTATGCAGTCTCTACGAAAAGTCTGACCTTGACGATGCGCTTCGAAGCAGGGATCCTCTTTCTGTCGTTCCGGTCACGGATCCAGACGGACACGGAACATACGTCGCCGGAGTCGCTGGCGGTACTCCGAATGCGTCCGCCGGCTTTCTCGGTGCTGCACCGGAAGCCGATTTCGCTGTTGTTAAGTTAAAACCGGCGAAACAGAATCTGAAAGACTTTTATCTTGTCTCCACCAATGCTCCCGTCTTTGAAGAAGATGATCTTCTCTCTGCGATGCGTTTTCTAAACGAAGTCGCAGCCAGGAGGGAAAACCACTGGTCATCTGTCTGGCACTTGGAACAAATCAGGGAAGTCATTCCGGAACCCTTCCCATCGCTCTGACGCTGGCGCGCTACGGAAATACGCCGGGCATTATTCCGGTCTGCGCCACCGGCAACGAGGGAAACGCCGCTCACCATTATTATGGCTCCGTATCCGAAAATGACTCCCCGAAAAATGTGGAGTTTCTCGTTTCCGAAGGCAGCCGCGGTTTTGTCCTGGAGTTCTGGGGACAGGTTCCGCAGCTTTTTTCCGTCGGATTCCGCTCTCCCGGCGGAGAAACGATTCCGCGGATTCCCGTCTCTTTGACTCAGGAACAGAGGATCACCTTTGTTCTGGAACGCACCGTCATCTACGTCAACTACGAAGTCGTTCAGACGACGACCGGCAGCCAGCTCATCCTGATCCGCATGCTGGATCCGACGCCCGGCATCTGGACACTTCAGGTTTACCGCGCCTTTCCTTCCCCTCCCGATTTCCACGTCTGGCTTCCGATTACCGGATTTTCCACTTCCGATGTGATCTTTCTGGAACCCGACCCGTACACGACACTGACGACACCCTCCGCCACCGTTCCCGTTCTGTCTCCCTCCACCTATCAGGCATCCAATAACAGTTTTTCACCGGAATCCGGACGCGGCTTTACCCGGCTTGGTGAAATCAAACCCGATTTTGCTTCCCCCGGGATTTCCGTCACCGGACCGGGACCGGCAGGCTCCTACGAAAACCGGAGCGGCGCAAGCGCGTCCGCTGCCATTACATCCGGTGCTGCCGCTCTCTTCCTGCAATGGGGCATTCAACGCACCCCATCCCGCTATTTTACGGCGCAGGAGCTGAAAAACTATCTGATCCGCGGCGCTGGCCGAACTGATACCATTACTTATCCAAGCCGCGAGTGGGGATACGAAGATTGCAGTTATATCAGAGCTTTCTAAGCCTTATGACAAACTGATTTTCCCGCTCACAGGTTTGCTTCTATGGTATATCCGTTTGTTGATGCAAACTTTTAATGTGCAACTGCCTTGTTTTTGATTGTTTTCCGTTGTATCATTACGTATTATCATTATATTTATAAAACTAAAAGGGGGATTCCTGACTATGAATTACGAACGCTTGAACGATCTTCGCCTTCTTGGACTTACGATTGCCTACTACCGAAGAGCAAAAGGAATGACGCAGGCCGAACTTGCCGAGGCGGTACATATCAGTCGTACCCATATGAGCAACATCGAAGCGCCAAATACAAAAACCTCTATTTCGTTGAATCTTCTGTTCGATATCGCTGAGGCACTTGACATTCCGGTGAAAGAGCTTTTTGATTTTCAGGGACGCAGTCTGTAGGGTCTTTGAATTTTTCTCTTTAAGAGTAACCCCGCCCGGCAGTTTTTCATATCATGAATTGTAAGCAAAATGATTCCTTTGGAGGAACAAACATGAGTGATTTAGCTGCTACAAACTGTGGATGCGGATGTGACAACGGCTGTGGCTGCGATAATGGATGCGGTGTTTCCAACAACAACCTGTTCGGAAACAATGGCTGCAGTATTATCTGGATTCTGCTTCTCCTCTCCTGCTGCGGCGGATGTGGATGCGGAAACAACAACAATGGCTGCAATTCCGACTGCTGGCTCGTTCTGATTCTTCTGTTCTGCTGCGGCGGATGGAACAACAACGGCTGTGGATGCGGCAACAGCAATAACTGTGGATGCGGCTGCTGACCTTTTTTCAGTCCTCCCAGATGTTCGGGCAGAAAAAGCCCCGGGTGCGGATCAACCGCCCCGGGGCTTTTTTTCACCAGAATTCTCTTTCAGCGAAACCGTTTTCCGGTTTCCGTGTCTTCTTCCTTTCCCGTCCTTTTCCATCTCTTTTCTTCTTTTTTCCTT
>ENA-OQIM01000495-OQIM01000495.1-human-gut-metagenome-genome-assembly--contig:-NODE-495-length-14847-cov-2.365625_pt1 | contig 14847 bp, 33 predicted proteins | sample MGYA00242579_ERZ504744 | MGnify/ENA primary metagenome ERZ504744 (study PRJEB26092, sample SAMD00036441) | human gut metagenome | host: Homo sapiens | study: EMG produced TPA metagenomics assembly of...
CACGGTCTGAATCCAGTCTTCCGTCCGTTCTATGCGGGCCGACTGGTGCAAGGGTAAGACTGCTGTGTCACTCCAGGCAAGTCACGGACTCCTTCAGCCAGTCAGGGTGGGCGGTCAGTGGGATCGTCCATCTTGACTGACTCCCAGCAGAGTTCCTCCAGCTCCCGGCCCACCAGCATGGGGCCAATGGCCGCTTGCCGGACGGGAGCCATGCTTTCCCGGATCATCTCCTCCGGGTTCTGCGGTTCCATTTCCCATTCCCGGAACAGATACTCCAATTCCTCCCGGCTCTCCTGATTCAGTCCCACGGCAAACTGCTCCCAGCCCAGGGTGACGGTATCGCCGGGAACAAAGACAAACTTCCGGCCATCTTTTTCGAATATGCCGGTGGTGCTGCTCTGGCCCCAGCGGTCAAAAGTATGTAGATCAAGAAAGGTCATATTATAACGAGCAGCCAGGCTTTCCATCAGTGTCTGCTTCTCGGTGGTGTCCATTTGATTGAATTGGGGACGGGACAGTTTTTCGTTCATAGCAAGTCCTCCTACAGCCTATCCAGATTCTCCTGCAAATCGCCCTGCATCAAGTGCTGGGCAATGGCTTGGTTCAGTGCCTTATGGGGGTGATAGGCTGCCTGCTCTACATCGTGCAGGCACTCCTCCATCAATGCCTCCGGAGAAATGCCTTCCCGTTTGCCATAAAGATGGCCGAAGGCATAGCACACGGACTTGAGAAAGTCGAAAATATAGTCGTGATTTCCACGCATACTGGGCAGGTCGTTGAACGAGCCCATACCTCCGTATGCCCGAAGATGGTGGGCAACCTCCCGCCGCTGGTTCCAGTCCTGAATGTCCCGCTCCAACCAGTCGATCCAGTTTTGGAACTCTGGATGGTCTGCCAGAAGGATGGAGCGCAGACAGGTCAGAGCCTCGGTATAAATATCAGACTGTTTCATTGGCCATCGCTCCCCCAAATACCTCCATAGAGCACACCATCTTTTCCAAGGAACAACATCCGGCTGCGAAGCAGGCTGCACTGCTCCACAGCGACCTTGTTTCCGTCACAGGTGGGAATAGCCTCCTGTTTTTTCCCAAGGTGATCACCATGAGCGGTAAGGAAGTAGAATTTATCCCGTTGCTGGTATCCGCCTTGAAACAGGAAGGTATTGCCGGACGGGGCAACAGAAAAAGCTCCGCTTCCTTCGATTGGCAGTTCAAATACAAAGTCCTCTTTGAAGTTCGTCCGCACCAGCCGGAATTCATCGTAATAATAAAACCACAGGTTTTCTTCTTCGTCCAGGCTGATGGCGTAGCAGTCATAGATGGAATAGTTCTCATTCTTCCAGAGAGGAGTTCCCTCCGATGTCCATGCAATCAGGCCGCAAGCACCCAGAGGTTCATCCCAACCGTAATTACCAAATACACCTTCGTCAAAGTAGCTGGTAATGATGGTGCCATCTTTTTTTACCACACAGTCTTGAATGCCATCCCCCAGGCAGAAACGGGACAGCACAGCTCCGTCCCGGCTGACGATCCAGGCGTTCTGGTCGGGGCCGTTTTCCCGATAGGCGCATCTTGCCCCCAGCAGGAGGAAGTGATCACCTGCGGGCCGCAAATAATGAAACTGGAACTTCAAGAGGCCAAGAGGAAACAGCGTCGTTTTCCAGCACCCGCTGTTCCGCCCAATCCAGCTGGATTTCCACTGCGGTATAGGTGGTAAGGAGTGCTGAGCCAGTCCTTACCCTGTGTTTCGGACGGCTGTTCCATGAGAAGATAGACTTTTCCATCCCTTGCCGTGAAAAAGTCTGTCACTTCTGTGCCCTCCAGATGTTTTTCCCGGCGCAGCTGGTCCAGGTCAATGATGGAGAACAACGGCAGATTTTTGGCTTTTATAGGTTTGTTCATAGTGTCTCCTCCTGGCTACTTTAACGCTCCATCATAGGTGTGGCTTTCCCAGGCGGCCTCAAATTCCGCCTGCTCTATGACGCAGGCGTGGAACTCCTCACCCAGACATGGGCGTTCAATTCCTCCACGGTGGGGATCGGCGTGATCTCGATGGCGCCGTCGTAAAGGTCAGGGATATTGCGGGTGCGGCCATCTGCAAAGATGTCAATGGAGTGGAGGGCCAGCCGCTCATTTTCTGTATCCACTTCATAGAGGATCACCGACGGTTCTCCCTCCGGTGCGTCCTCCCAAAAAAGCTTGATGTACTCCATCATTCCATTTCCCTCATTTGAACCAATGCCACCCCGTCATGGTGCCGGTTACCTCATCTATCTGTATTGCAATATCATAATTGCCGCGACAGCCCAGCAAGGCCGCGAGATGATCGTTTTCCATAATCAAATCATAAAACTCAACCGCTATGTCTTGGAATTCCTTCGGAATTTCCAGTGCAGAGAAGAAATCCACTAATTGAGCATTTTGGAAAAATTCAATGGCCGTTTTACTGCATTTTACTATAATCCTGTTTGAGTGGTCAAATCTTTCATGCTTTCGCAACCTCGCTCATGTTCAGATACATCCCCATCGTTTTTTCATTGTCACAGGCCGCCCGGATCATTTTGGACAGCAGCATCAAATCGTCGATGTATTGGGAGTACACGCAGAACACATCCTCGTCAGAGTCGAAGTGAAACAGATCCACGCCGCTGTTATTTTCCTCGAACTCCTGGATCACGCCCCGGACCAGCCGCTCCCAGTCTCCGCTGCTTCCAGTCAGTCCCAGCCGACGGAATACTTCCGTCCGGAATCCATTGTTGATTTTCAGAAGAAGGGAGAGCGCATAGGGTGGTGGGGAATGAGAAAGAATGGCGCAATCTGCTCCGGCTTCACCCAGATTTTGAAGGGCGGACGCGGGTCAGGTATCCAGGGCAAGATTTCCCATTCGTCCTCCGGCCGGTTTCCGTATTGGCAAAGGTCTTTCATAGTGTTCTCCTTTGTTCTGTCACATTTTTAATCCTGCTCTCGATAACTGGCTTCAATGTCAATGAACCGCACATACACGGCGCAGATTTTGCCCTTGGCGTCATACCCGAAGTAGACAGGATAGTAACCATCCCCCCAGCCGGAGGCAAAGATGGGCAGGTTGCAGTCCGTGCCCGGCACTGTCCAGTTGAGCCAGTCGCCGCAGTCCCCCTGATATTTGGGGTAGGCTTTGGCGTTTTCTTCCAGAAGATCGCAGAACAGGTCGTTGTAGGGGTCGATGTCCGGGTCTTCTTCTAAACGCTTGGCCCAGTATGCTTGAAGGCGCCTGGGTCTGGATGTCCGCGACACAGCCCATCCCGGCGTCTACGCCAAAGCCAAAATACTCGTCCTCTCCCAGTTCCTCGTCCAGATCCTCGTTGCCCACCATGCCCAGCTCATAGCGGACAGGCTTTTCCTGAGAAACCTCCACCTTGACGCAGGCATAGCGGTCGCCGTATTGTTCGCTGGGCACCACGCAGATTTTTACGGGATAAGTTCCGGCGGGGATCGTTTGAAGGAACGGCAGAGTGTCCTCCAGTTCCACCAGCGGATCACAGGCGAAAATCTGCCCGGTGGGGAAATGGACGGTGCCGATGTCCAGCACATCCACCGCCATGTTCCCAATCACTTTCTCTGTGAAATGGGCCTCCAAGTCATCTTTACAGGTCAATTTATCCTTGATTGCTTCGTATTTGTTCAGCCATTCAGTTGTAGGCATATCAGTTTCCTCCTGTTGATTCTGTTTCTTGATGTACACACTCTTTGAGCCGTCCCAATAGCAGTTCACACACCGGCCATCCTGAAAATAATGGTCACAATTCGGGTAGCCATAGAGAACATGGGCACATTCTGGCACAGCCCCATCATCTGTGAGGAGCCTTTGAAAAACAGGCTTCCGCACTCATCACAAAGGGCCAGTTCTTTTTCTGCCATAGGGTTCACCAGTCCCGTTCCCGGATGGCCTCCTCGGTGTCAATGGGGATGCCAAACCACTCCAGAATGTAGGCCACGGTTGCCGCAATACATTCCCGCGCCACCGTTTCGATCTCGCTGTCGTTCTCGTCAAACTCCTCCTGGAGATCATTGATGCCGCAGACCGCCTCGTCCAGCGTTTCCTGCACCACTTCGGTGTCGGTTTCGCCGCTCTCCAACAGGTCGATGACCTTCTGAAGCTCGTCTTTTACCTTGTCCACCAGAAAAGTGGGATAGTAATTGTCCTGATACATCTCGTCCAGCAGTTTGTAATTGGGGTCAAATGTTTTCATAGGGATTGCTCCTTTCTTCGTGCTCGGCAGTCATGCTCAACTCGATCTCATCGTCGCTGTAAATTAAGTAGAGCCCATGAGGGGCCTTGCTATCGAAATGCAGTTCAATTTCATGATATTTGAGGATCAAAGGCTTCCCATCACTTCTCATGGTGGAAACAGCATCGGGCTTACCGAAGATTTCTATGACCTCATCCTGTGACATACCAAATTTCAGCGGTGAAATGTTCTGGGGATTCTGCAATATTTGATTGCGCCAAATCGTAAAGTCCTGTTTCATAGTTTTCCATCCAGTGCCTCAACCGTTTTCATGACAGCGGAATCAAAGGTGCACTGCCGCAGTTCCCGTTCGATCAGGGAAAACACATCCGGAAAGCACTCGATCTCGTCCTGATACTCATATTTCGCATACAGTTTCCCGTACTCGGAGATCCAGACCTCTGCCGGGTAGTAGTAGCCTATATGACCGATAGGCTGGCATTTTTCACCGGCAGCCTGTTCGATCTCTGCCAGTTCACAGCCGGACATATCCCGAAAATAGGCTTCTTCCAAATGGTTTTTAATCCCGTTGACCAGGTAAGGAACAAAGCGAATTGGAAGTCAGCCGCCCAGCTCAGTTTTTTCTGCTCCAGATACCACTCACAGCACAGGCCGAAATACTTGCGGTAAAACCGCTGGGTGGTCTTCATCATTGGGACGCCATGATCGGCGTAATACTTCTCCGCAATGGAAATGTCCACTTTTCGCCCTTCCTGCCATCCGGCATACTCCATCAGCTGCTTGACCTTGCTTTTGAGATCGCCGGAAATGGAGATGCGTTCTTTGATCATGGTGGTTACCTCCATTACCAGGTTTCAGACATTTACAACTCTGCCGCAAACTCATAGGAAACCGCAATGATGTTGTAAACATCATCGTATGTAAACAGCCGATAGTGCCGATAGATGTCTTTATTAAAGTCCTCCCGCACCGGCAAAGACTTCAGCCAGGTGCTATCCTCGATTAAATCAAAAGAACTGCCATCCAGATGCCCCGTTTCAGCCAGATTTTCATAGGTGTCCAATTCACAGGCAAAATAGGTCAGCACCCGCCGGAAGGTGAGTGTGTAGGGAAACCAGTCTTTTTCGTCCCTGTGCTGAGAGATCAGATGGCCATTGATGTCCCCCGTAAAAGTCAGATTGTTCAGAGCATCCTGTTTCACCTGATCCAGATAGATGCAGTCTCGTCCCTTCAAACACCTAAGCAAGTGTTAACAGCAGTCGCTTTTTCCATAGGCAATTCTCTTTCATCAGCTTTCATTGGTAATACAGAAAATCTCCTGGTTTAAGTCAAAGTAGATTACCATCAGCTCGTCGGTGATCTCCGGGTTGAGGGACAGATCCATAATGAAAACTTGTTGATCCATCTTGTAATCCACCAGGCTGCCAAAGCGATCAAGCCTCAAAAAGTCAACCATCTCAGCAAAGGACAGTTTGGCCGGGTCGGTTCCCGGAAAGAGTTCCGCCGCAATATCCGGGTCTACATCGTCCCGGTAGAACTCCATGAAAAATGTCACAACGCCATGGTAGCGACTGTCCTCGTCCGCCAGCGCCGCTTTGATGGCGGTTTTGGCCTTCTCCGCCAATTTCTCCGCCTCATCGATCATTTTTCCCACCGCATCCATAGCGGCAGAATCAGCAGTCAGTTCTTCCTCTACATCGAAAAGAAATGGCAGTCCCGATTCATCGGGAAAGCTGAAGATTTCCTCGCCGGGTGTATATGTAAAATCAATGCGTTTACAGTTCAGTTTCATAGATATACCTCCTTATTGGTTTTCCAGATGGGGTAATGGAATTGGTGAATAGACCACGGTATCTCCATCATGATCCATCTTGAGAATGACAGCAAATTCCGCTACATTGCTCTCCTGTCCCTTTGGGAGAGGAAGATCATTGGGGGGCAACGCAGGGCAGCATGTTCGTGGTATTATTCCAATCTTCCATGGCAGCAGATAAAATGACATCAATGTGTGCCAATACCTTCTCAATGGAACCCGCTGAGATGTTGTAAAAAGTGGGGTTTTTATGATACTGCTCTGTGATGAAGTTTTTATAGGTTTGCACTGGCATAAAGCAAAATTCCCAATCAAGGGGATACAACCCAAGCCAATACTCATACAGTTTCATAGGCGCCTCCTTACCCCTCAATGTTGGCAGCTTTGAGACCCTTTTTCAAGGAGCCGTAGACCGTCACCGCATGGTCGGTGAACATCTCGTCGCAGTCAAACCAGGCGGTGAAGCTGCCGCCGGAGGTGACGGACAGGCTCGTCAGGCTGATTCGCCGGGCAAGTTCGTCCTCTGTGATGGGGTCGGTTTCCGGATTGCGGGGGTTTTCCTCATCTTGGGAGAGCCAGTTGTTGGCCAGCTCGATCAGGTTCTTGGCTGCAAGCTCCCGCATTGCCTTATCCCAGGTGTCACAGTCGGCCAGCAGCTTTTTGGCGGCGCTGCGGGCGCGGTCCAGGAGGGCTTGCTTTCGGCATTGACCTCCAGAGAAAGGCTCACATCCTTTCCGCACCACTGGATTTCGCCCTCGAAGGTATCATAGTCCTTGTCCAGCTTCAGTTCACCCAGCACCTGGTCCTGGATCACCACCGGCTTGTGGTACTCGTCCAGAACGGCTTGAAGTTCCGGACAGTCCTCGTGGGCCTTGACCACCTGGGAGATACACCAGGGCCATGACACCAGATCTTTTGCCCATTCCTCTTTCATCTGGCGGATCTTCAGGCGGCAGATCTGCTCGTTTTGAAAGCGTTCCCAGCCTTTTCGCTGTGACGCTCCTCATCGGTGACCGGCCACTCCAGCCGCTCCTCTTTGGTGGTGACCTTGCCGGTGTCACAAAATACCACGCCCAGCGTCACAACGGTCATTTCCCCAAAAGTTGCCCTGTTGTTATATCCGCCCCCGATGCAGCGATTGATCAAAGCGACCACTTCCTGCTCCTCGGACTCGTACATCTCATAGAATTCTTCAAACATTGCGTATCCTCCTTTACAGCAGTTTCAGCACTGCGGCGGCAGGCCCGGCAAACTCCTCCGAAACCTGCTCCAATATATCCCGGTAGGCCAGCACCGCCTGCAGGAATAGTAATAGAAGCTGTAAATAGGTCATCCGGGAAAACCTCGTCCTCCTCGTAGCGCATCTCATCTTCTTCCTCGTCGTATTCCTCCGACCACAGGTATTCTTCCTTCAGCAGATCGGAGAACAGCGGCAGCGCCTCGGCGTGCTCCATCTCGTCCCCGTCGTGGAAGCACTGGAGGATGCAGGAGAAGAAGTCCAGCAGCTCCCCGGCCAGGAAATGGGCTGCGGGGTTCTGCCGCTGTCTGCGAGGGCCTTCTCCAGAATTCGGCTCAGGCAACACCATACCAAAGGGGGTGGCGGTGCCAAAGGGTACTCTGGTGCTCCATGTTGGTGGTGAGCTCGTAGAGGGACTCTTTGACGGACGCCAAATCACGCATCTGCTCCAGCACTGTCAGGTGTGCGGGAAAATCCGTCCCCCGGCCATAGGCGGTGGTGAGCCGGTGCCACGGGACATCCGTGACCTTGAGATGGGTGATATAGGTTCTGTTTTCTTCTGTCATGTTGTTGCCACCTTTATCCCGTTTATCTGGCTGCGGTACTCCTTCTCCAGAGCGGTGTACCACCGTTGCAGCATGGTTTCCAGACTGGTTTTTCCTTTGCGATCTGTAAAAACAAGGAACTTTTGCAGCAGTCTGGGGAACAGATATTTGCCCGCTTCTGTCAGGTCCTGATTGAGATAGACCATCCGCAGGATACGGCCCTGCCGGTCCAGAGGGTTCTTTTTCAGCAGTTCCTTTTCAAAGCAGAAGCGCAGGAATACCACATTCTCGTCATAGAAGTCCTCCACCACAGCCGCGCCAATGCTGGTGTAGGTGATGTCGTACACCAAACGGCTCCAGTCAAATTTCTCAGCATAGAGCAGTTTCAGCGCTTCGCCAGTGTTCCTCCGGGATTACCAGCATCCTGTGCTGGGCGGTACTGGAGTAGCCACGGTAGACGGTTCCGGCTGCCCCAGCAGCTCACTCACGCTGTCGGCGTAGACGAAGCACAGCTCCTCATCGAACAGGCCGCCGATGAAGTTGCCGTTGCAGTACAGCATATAATTCTTGGACTTCGCCGGAGAATAAGAGAGGCTGTATTCCTGCGAGTCCAGGCTTTTATGTACCTTGTTCAGAAAGTCTATTGATGTCATGGCTTTACTCCTCAAACTCACCCTCGATCATCCCGTTCAGATACCGGCCGGGATCTGCGATGAAGTCATCCCATTTGGCCAGAGGGTGGAATTCCTCATGCTCGATGTCCAGATACCACAGCTTTTTGTCCCTGGGGCTCCACAGCAGCAGATAGTCGCTGTAGTTGTCCATCTGCACCATCAGGGAGAGCAGCTTCTTCCGTTTCCAGGTCATCTCCTGCACATCCATGAAGGAGTAGAGCTCCGCCCACTTCACCAGTTCCCGCTCTGGAAATTCCAGCCGCAAGGGGCCGGTCTTCAAGTATTCCACCAGCTTGGCAGGCAGCTTGTAGGGCATGAGCTGCCGGACCTTTTCTTGTTCGTTGTGCCAGTCCTCCGGCTCCAGCGCCTTCAGGTAGTCGGCCATCTCTTGATTCTTGTTTTGAACTGCCACACTGTAAGGCCGGTCGCCGTATTTGTCAACAAGGGTGATATTCGCTCCCTGTTCCACCAGCCAGCGCACCATGGAGAAATTGTTGGAGCGGGCGGCCTCGGTGACAGGGGTGGAGGCGTAAGGGAACACCATGTCCGGCTTGTGGTAATTGATGTCTGCCCCTTTTTCCAGAAGCAGTCGGGCAAGTTTGGCATTGCCCTCGGACACAGCGGCCCGGAATGCCTCGCCGCCAAACTTATCCACTGTGATCCCAGCCTGCTCCAGCACCGGGATATTCTCCGGGCGCTTGCCCCAGCGTACTTCCTGAAAGGCCCGCTCTTTCTGCTTCAGGCTGAGTTTTGCAGCCTGTCCAGCAAAGAGCGCCACCACCTCCGGCCCACAACAGCGGGCAGCGGTAAGCAGCAGGGGCTGTTCCTCTGCCAGACCGGGATCAGCTCCATGCCCCAGTAGGAAGTGAATCATGGGCACATCATTCCGAAAAACCGCGATCTCCAGTGGTGTGAGTTTGATATACTCGCTGAGCTGAATGGGGTCATCTAAATCCAGACCGCCTGGAGCAGTACCTCCAGCTTGGAAGTGTCATAGTCACAAATGGCGGCAGCCGTTTCCGGAGGGTCTCCCAGCGGCCAATATATGCAATTTGGTACATAAGGCACCTACTTTCGTTGTTGTTTCACTTTATAGGGAACGGTTCGGCCCAGCACCCGGCCCTTGCCAACGGCATTGGCTCCCTCATAGATCAAAAATTCCGCATTGTTTTCCAGCGGGGCATAGTCAATGGTATCTGGATATAGGGGTTGGGCATTTCCCAAAGCTGGTGTATCAAATGTACACTCGGTTCCGTCCAGAAAGCATACACAATATTCTGTAGTTCCTGTGACCACAAAATGGGGACAATACTTTCCGCTGACCAGGCTGGGTGGTATTTTTCGTTTGCCGCTCCAGAAGATGACCTCCACATGGAGCACCGCCCGGTTTTCATCTGTCCCGATCACGCTGTCGCCCTCCTTTATCCCGTCATCTGGCTGCGGTATACTCAGGCCAGCTCTGCGTCCAGGATCTGGACTGGTTTTCCTTTCTCGTTCACATAGTAAAGGGCGATATAGTCGATGCCGTCCCGCTTGGCCTGCTCCCACGGCATCCGTTCACCGTTGATCAGTTCCACGGTATCCGCCTCATCCGGTTCAAAGTTCTCTTTTTCGTCCTCATAGTCCACGCTGTACCCCAGCTCCAGCACCAACTTGGAGGCGGGGATCTCATACCGCTTGAGGGGGCGGTGCTCCAGCTCGGATGGATCATGTTCATCGCAGAACATATTGTCGTAGCCATGCCGTCCACCGTCAAAGATGACGAACTCCTCGCCGCTCTCCGGGTCACGGGCTGTCACCAGTCCGGGGGCCTCGTCGCTATCTATGATATAGGATTGGGGTTCTCCTTTCACCGTGAGCAGATCTCCGTAATACCAAACCTCCAGCAGTTCATTGCCGGTGGTGGAACAAAGTATCACGGTGGGCAAACGCTTCTCCGCCCATTCTTTCACATGGCCGATGAGCCATGTGGGATATTTCTCAGTCATCATAGTCTTTCTCCTCCTATTTCAATTTCAGCACAAATCCCCAGATACTCACCACAATCAAGAGGACACCCAGCAGAAAGAAAACCACACGCCGGTATCCTCTGCTGTGTCGATGGGCATCCCGCGTACCAGTGGGGTCGCAGAGCCAGTTCCAGTTGCGGATCGCTCCAAACAAAATCACGGCCCCGATGAGCACCGAGGCAATGTACCAATGCTCTTGTAAAAATGCTGTGATCTGTTCGCTGTTCATTCTACTTCCTCCTCACGCAAATACCTGCTGGTATTTCTCTTTTCATACTGTGCGACTTTTTTAGGTCTGCTGGTGCTGCATGGACACGATATGACAGTCCGGGCAGAATTCCACATAGAGCGTGCCCTCCGCACAGTCAAACACCATATCCCACTGGATTTGGGCCAGATACTTCATGGGCTTGCCGCAGTGAGGACAGGTCGTATATTCCGCGTCCTGCACCCAATTGGCAAAGCCGCCGATGGTATTCACATCCTGGCAGGCCGCACCGTAAAACAGGGACACAGGCGCTTCGCCCAGCACAAAGGGATTTTCCGTGAGGGCCTTGTACTCCTCGGGACTGACATAGCAATCCGTCTTCTCCGCGCCGTCAAAGAGTTCGGAGGGAAAGACCTCCACGCCGCCATCCAGAGCGAACCGGTTGAAGGCGGGGCCTTTGAGGAATCCCACGCAGCTGGGGCAGCAGGTGGCAGTCAGGATACCATCCAGCCCCAGGAACCGGAGCCGCTCATCCCGGCCATCCAGCACCAAAATATCCACCATCCGCCCGCCGCAGTGGGGACAGGTGTCCTCCCGTGCTCGGCCAATGCGGACGGGAGATTTCTCGCCAGTGGTTCCCTTGACCATAGGATAGCAGGTATCGAAGCCCAGTCGGATTCTCTGGCCCTCCTTGTCGAAGGTCCAGCCTCCGATCTGCGCATAGCTGGATGGATCTACATAGAGACCTTACGCCGGGGCCGGGGATTTCGCTCCAGCTCCAGCAGAGTCTCCATTGCCTTGTCATCTCCTTGCATAGCAAGGCAACTCATCAGGTTGGAGGCCGCGCTGGAATATTCTGCGGACAACAGCGCATGGATCAGACCATCCCGCACATCGGCGGGAGCATGATAATAGATCTCACAGGCCAGAACACCTCTGCGGCCAGTGCCACTCGCTGAATCTCCGGGGTGATGGCATCATGGTAGCCAAGCAGCATGCCAAAGTCGGCGAACTCTGGTCCTCCATATCAGCCAGCCTCTGGATGTTCTGTATCAAGTTTCTTTGTTTTTCGACAATTTGTTCCGGCATCCAGGCCAGAGCAGCTTGCCGTTCTTGCTCGCACTTACATTTCCAACACAATCCCTCATAACCCAATGGGGTTCCACAGCTGGGGCAGGTATATTTCAGACTCATGTTCTCATACTCCTTTCAGGCAATAAAAAAAGCCCCACGCCGCACTGTCATAAAGACAGGCTGACGCAGGACATGAAGAAGCCGCGTTGAAGGAGCCGCATCCACCAGCAGATGTAGTTTCTTCAACAACCAAAATATTTTTTTCGTATCTTAAAGCAGCAAATTGCTGTCCAATATATTTGTTCATAGCGGCACCATTTGTTCTGAGCGTAGTTTTATATCTTATTATATCACAGCACCCCTTCAATGAAAATATTTTGTTAGAAATGCTAATGAAAAATTTTTGTGAATTTGTTAAGGCGCAGGGGCTGTTATCTCCATAGTGTCTGGATGGATCAGAGTGATTACTTTTCCCTGATGCAAGGCATAGTTGACTGTCTGTGCTGTACCTGAGCGCAGCTTTTTCTGATTATCAAACACACCGATAAGGTACTCTGCATGATCGACCATATAATAATTTCTTTTTTTATAACTGGAAACATCCGCAGAATGTGAAATAACAATAGAATCGTTTGCGTTTTGGATCAGCTTTTTCAATCTATGTTTACTCTGATCCGGCCATTTAGAGTCATAGCCGATGAAGGGAACTACAACGATAATTTTAATATAAAAGTCAATATGCTTCATCCGGTTCGGTAGGTGCTGCGGTAATATCGCGGTAGAAAGTAGCCCATGCAGCTTCCTCATAGGGGTGTACAAAAAAGAAGCCAATGCTCAATGGAATTGTCAGCAGAAGAACAAGAGAAATCGCCAGAGCCTCTGAACCGGTGAAATATTTGAGAACCAGAAAACCCTCGGCATACAGTGCACCGAACAGAGCAGCTCCCAGCCAATGAAGCTGAAATCCAGACAGAACAGCCGCCATTTGTTGCCATTCATGATCCGCCGGGATTCTGTGATCGCTTCATTTGCGGTCAGCGAAGGATGCTCGGACATGATGTAAGGTGTCATCGCATAGCTGTATGTTTTCACGATTCCCGGAATCACCAACAGCAGCGACCAGAGGGCGATGTACAGACCCTGCAGGAATTTCATGCAGAAGCCATCCCACAGACGGTCTTTCTGAGAGAACAAGTCCGAGATGGCAGCATCATTTCCATCTACAAGGTTCAGATTAAAATGAGCATATCCCAGTTGAACTGCACCGCCCACGATCAGTTGGAGGACTGCCCACAGAACAATGCCGGCAAGCAGAACAGCAAGCAGCCGACCGCCGTTGGGCTGGGAGAACAGTTCAAAATGGATGTCCTTTGCCTGATTGGAATTGGATACGGCACTGTTGGAACTGCTCACAATGGTAGCACCGAGCGCACTGGCGGCAATACCTGTCAAAACAGCAGTTTTCCATTTTCCGCGCAGGGCATCGAGAGCGAGCATACGATAGTCGGCAGATACTTTCATAAAAGCAACCTCCTGTCTGAAAACGGCAAGGATTTGTGAAATAGGAAGATGATATGCCACTTTAATTTAGATACGTTTGAAAAGCTGAAAAAATTGCAGCATGAATGAAAAAGAGGCTGTTACACCGGTTTTATCCTTGTGCAACAGCCCCTTCCTTTACTTCAGCAGCTTGTCCAGTTCATCATATTGCATTACTGGAGCTTTGCAAGGATTTCTTCAGCCGTCATACCGCTGGCAAGCAGCTTCTTCAGCACATCTTCTGCTTCGCCCTTCTTTGCTTCTTCTGCTGCTTTTGCTTCGGCGGCAGCTTTTTTGTTTTCGGCTTTGGCAAGTTCCTTGGTGGCGGCTTTCAATTCTGCTTTCTTGGCTTTCAGCTGCGTCTTCAGATCATCGAGATTTGCAGTCAACGTAGCAACCTCAGATTCGATTTTCTCTTTTTTTTGCGGCCTTTTCTGCAATGACTGCTACATAATCAACGCTGGCCTTTACAGTACGAGCCTTATTCTTGCTTCCCTTGGGTCTTGCCATAATAATTTCCTCCCATAAAGTGAAATAATTTGATCCTTACAAGTATATTTCCAAATAGTCAGAATTGCAATAGGTAACATGAGCCGTCTTCAACTGCCAATGCAAATCTTATTCGGTATGCCCGAAGATCGTCGCAAATGTATTCCTTCAATGGTAACAATCATGGAGATTAGTGTTTATCTGGAGATTACCAAAGGATAAATAGAAGCAGTATTAAAGCCGTTCACCACGCAGATTTTCCAGCGTGGCGAACGGCTTTTTTGCTGCCCCTATATTTACAGGTAGGAGGAATCGAAGAAGTCTTTTAATGTAATTCCTAAACCCTGACAAATTCTTTCAATCGTCTCTACGCTTAACTGCCCTCCCCGACGGGCGGTGGTTTGAATCGTGGAGTACGATATTCCGCATTTCTTTGCCAACACACACAGATTCATATCACGCGCTTGCATCAAATCCTGAACACGCTTGATCGTATCCACGAAAACTCCTCCCATCTTTTTAGTTCAAAACTTTTCCAACAACCTCGAATCTTTGCTCTGGAGATATAAGGATCGGCGAATATTTGGTGTTAAGAGAAACCAAAACCGGTTGGTTATGCACCACGCCATAGCTGTCGGTAAGGAACTCTGCTTGGGATTTGTCTGGGGTATGTTCATCGTATTTTTTCAGATATCCACAGTCATCATATACGAATATCCCGATATCCCCGCATTCAAGTTCTTCGCAGCGCTTCACCCATACAATCTGTCCGTTATGATAACGTGGCTCCATACTATCACCGCTAACGTATATCCCGAACTCGGCACCAGCCGGAACGCTACTGGCAGCACTTGTATCTGCTGGAACATTTCACCCTCAAGAAAAGCTCCTAGACCTGCCCGATACTGGCAACTCTGATACAGGCATCATTATGTAGTCGATTTCCGCGGGCTCTTCTGCGTCTGGCTGGTAGCGCCGGATGCAATCGAAGTCCATTTCGTACCTCAGTCGACCTTTTTTTGCCCGATCAT
>ENA-OQIM01000497-OQIM01000497.1-human-gut-metagenome-genome-assembly--contig:-NODE-497-length-14814-cov-2.035814_pt1 | contig 14814 bp, 26 predicted proteins | sample MGYA00242579_ERZ504744 | MGnify/ENA primary metagenome ERZ504744 (study PRJEB26092, sample SAMD00036441) | human gut metagenome | host: Homo sapiens | study: EMG produced TPA metagenomics assembly of...
TTCCAGTCAATTCTTCCTGCAGTCGGATTCTCCGAACAGGATCCTTAATATCTTTGGTTCTATCATGCAGACAAAGATCTCAACAAATTTGCACTGGAATCTCATCCCTGCCTTGCACTGATGTCCTATGGTCCGGGCTTTATTCAGTCATTGTTTGATAACAGGGATATCGATCTTTCCGATCCGGTCTATACCCAGCTGGCAGCGGTTCTGAACCAGACTTTCTTTTCTTTTACAGAAGCTGCCTTTTCCTGCAATTATTTTACACTGAGCGGGATCCGGAAATTTGCCCGTACCGGACTCCTTGACGGACCTTATTCCTACCATCAGACCCCTCTTCCGAAAGAAGAACGAAAAAAAGCCCTCAAGCATCTTCTTGACACAGACATGGGACATGAAAAATGCAGGATCCTGAAGCCTTCCGTACTTCCTGAAACCGGGATCCATCTGGAAGTTCTGTCTGACTATTCCGTTTTTCTCTGCTTTCTTTCCGAAAAAAGATACTTTTCTCTGTATCTATCTGAAAGAGACCAGTATCGGACAGGCCCTGAATGATTACCTCTGTTCCCTGTCTGAGGAAGAATCCGTATATACAAAAAAAGAAGCCCGGCAGATCCTGCTGGGACTTCTTGAACAGCTTTAAGAGCCGGTACTTCTGTGATATTCTCTTGTGAGATCCTCCAGGATCCTGTCGGTTTCTCCGGATGCGATATGCTGCTCTGGGAGACCGGCAAAGCTTTTCAGAGCCTGGTCTGTTTCCTGCCTTACCATTTCATCTGTCTTCAGATCTTCCTGTCGTTTCCTGTATTCTTCTTCACTGTGAACACTGCGGTAGGCAGAAGATAAACCTTCATCGCTTTCTCTGAATGATTCTCCTTCCATGCTTTCCAAAAACAATCCAACGCTTTATCCATCTGGAACAGGTAACTGTATGCGCATCCCTGATTATGCAGGATCCTTTCACGCATCTCTCCGGTGATTTCTTTCCCGCCATGCTCCAGAAGCTTCTGATAAACACGGAGTGCATTCACATACATCCGATTCTCCATCAGCGCATCACCTTTGCGTTTCTCCCGTATTTCTTCAGGTTCACGTTTTCTGGCTTCAATGCGCCCGTTTAAGGTCTTAAGCTCTTCATAAGCCAGATAATTGATCTCTTTAAATATCGGATACAGTACTTCTTCAAGTCCGGCCTCTCTTCCAATATAAGGTTTCAGCTTGGCCGCAAGCTTCGGAAGCTCCAGTTCTTCCTCCAGCCAGGTACAGAGCTTACTGCTGATCAATGAGCTGTCCACAAGATAAAGATTCTTATAAAGATAATAGCAGAGTTCTTCTATAGAATAGATATTGGTACTGATATTTTCGATATAAAACGCTTCTCTGCCTTTTTTACCTGACATAAAATATATCCGCTCATGCCTGCTTCCTTTCTTCCTGCTCATCCCATCGTACCAGTTCCCTCCAGATCTTCCCACTGGAAGGATACATTTCGCCAAAGCCCAGATCCTCTACTGTGATCTCACAGTCTCTCGGCGATACGTATTTCAGCGTGAGGGAAAGCCTTGAAGTCCGATTAGGCCGCTTTGGCAGACCCTCAAGTGCCATGGCCACACGTTTCTTCTCGGTTTCTTCCGGAATACTTACTACAAATACCAGTTCACTGGTATCATCCAGGATCAGCTCGCAGGATGCACTGCATTCATACCAGTTGCTGCCGCTTTCGATCAGCGGATAGTAAGCCGGAGAGCCCATCACCCGCATATCCATTCCTACGTCCGCAGTCACCAGCGAATCACTTAAATAGCGGTAACCTTTGAGTTTTTTATCCTCCAGCCTGTCCTTACCGGCTATGCAGGCTCCCTTTGCAAAAAGATTGTTTCCGTAAAAAACCTTCCGTCCCTGATGACACAGGAGCTTTACAGACTGCTGTGCCCACTGCTGGTCAAATCCTTCTCCCGTGATCTGCACACTGGAGAAGAGCTCTTTGCCGAGAGTCTTACTGATAAAACGGTAAATTCCACATCACGGATTTCTTCTTCCGGTTCAAGCTTTGTACTGACCGGATCCTCCAGTTTTACAAGCACCGGTCTGGAAGAGCCGTTGATGGTCAGCTTCCGGAAAGTTACCGTATCGCCTGCAAAGGCATACCAGCCTACACTTCGATTCCAGGTTTCCCGTTTCTGTCCCAGTGCATAATAATAAAAGCTCTCGCCATAGTCCATAAGCATATATTTCTCACGGGAAAAACCTGCAAGGCTGCAGGCCTTCTGATAATTCCGTACCTGAAGTGTACTAAGCTCCGGCGATGTGATACAAAGGCACCGGGTATTCTTTACGATATCCTGGATTCCCAGAAATTTCAGGATTCCCCTTAGAAAATGTGCCAGAAGCTCTGCCGGCTCTTTTTCCTCTCCTGCCACCTGGATCTTTTCTTCCTTCTGACAGATATCATAAATATTTCCGATCATGATCCGCCCTTTTCCCTGGCAAAATACTCTGCTTCCAGGCCTACGCAGTAATCACCGTGATCGGTACGATAGCAGATGCAGCCCGGAGCTTCGTACTGACTGGCTCCTACCTTCATGGAAAGAGAACGGGCTTCTTCTGCTTTTCTGTCATAATAACAGATCTGTGTGTATTCTTTTCCAATATCAATCCCTATGATCAAGTCACGAATTTCATTCATCTTTCCGGTTCCTTCTCTATGACAAACATTTCATTAACGTACTGTTCCTGCCGGAGATACTGTGCCAGCTTCTCCTTCACTTCCGTGTCTTTCTCCAGTTTCCTTGCACAGAGTATCTGATTGATCAGCTGATATTTGCTGGATGCCTGGTCATTACTCTGGCTCATGGTCAGTATTTTTTCTTCCGTTTTGTGTACACCGGTTTCATCTTCTGTCTGGAAATAATATCGCAGGGTCTCTCCATAAAACAATGTAAATGCTCTGGCAAAAATTCCCTCATAGACATTTTTTGAGCGGTTCACTTTTATAGTCCGGTACAGTTCCAAGTCCTGTATCCAGGGAATAATACAGTGTGACCAAAGTCTCCGGTGAAGTATGATACTCTACAAAAGTCTTATCATCCAGCTGATACGGTCGCAGGATACTCTGATCCAGATTCCGGAAAAACTCAAATAGCATTCCTTCCTTTACACAGGAGGAGAGGATTTTTTCCTCCATTTCCAAATTTTCTTCATCAGCAGTTTTTTCTTCGGAAAGCAATTTCAGAAGGGTCAGGTCACAGATCCGGTCTCCGGGCCACTCCTTTTCTCTGCGATTTTTCAGATACTCCTTAAGTCCAGGCATCTCCGGCATTTCTTTTACAAACATTCCGTAAGACATCAGAGTCAGATACGCACCGATCACACTCTCTTTTCCGGAATGACGGATATATGCTTTCAGGATATCCGCACCCTCTGGCCGGTAATCCCAGTTAAACATCAGAAGAGAAAGGATCCTCTCCTCCAGATTATAGGTATCCATCTCAAACCCACAGGCACTTTTCCAGATATCCAGAAGTTCCTCCACAGGTCCAAACCGGAATTTCATCAGATACATGAGGATCACTTCATCATAGATTCCCTGTCGGTATACATGAGAGGAAAGTGCGATCAGCTCTTCGTCTTCCGCACAGTCACAGCGGATGATCATACGGCTTACCAGCTTCAGAAGAGCACGCTCCTCTACTCCTTCAAATCCAAATGCTTCCACCACGCTCATAGCCTGCGGAAACAGTCCCCGCTGGATCAGGATCTCCAGAAGGGTTTTCCGGTCGACCATGGCATATTCCCGATAATCCATCATCTCCAGACAGGCATCCAGATCTTCTCCCTGCACGTGATCCCGATAATAATCCAGGATCTTTTTGCGGATCAGCCTCTTATATTCATCGGTAAACGCCGGTGAAAGGACCAGTTTCTGAAAAATTCCCAGATTCTTACGACTGATCTCCTGACCCTGACAGTAATACAAAAGCACAGCCGGTTCATCCGCCCCTTTTTCCAACACTGCCGGAACCATCTCACGATCATCAAAAAGTGGTGTCAGATTATAATCTACCGTAGCAGCATAACGTCTCTGTTTTCATCCTGAAATACAACGGCCGCATCTTCGCTGCAGATCCTTGGGTAAGCGATCCCATGGATACACGGATAGATTTCTTCCTGTTTCATCTGTCTGTGACGGACGATCACACTGCGAACCTTCGGATCATCCGTATACAGCCGGCAGGTAAACATTCTGGAGGCGATCACCTGCGCTTTTCGCTGTCCGATGGTTCCCGCATGAATTCCTGATAAACAGCGGCATAATTTTCATTCATCCGGCCTTCCCGTAACTTACGGAAAGCAAATTCCTCCATGCTTTCACGATAACTTTCGTATGTCTGTGGATCACGTTCCTTCCCTGCAATGATGCATGCATACAGATAGGCACGCTTGGAATCACCGAGAGTATTGTTGTTATAGGTAAAATACATCAAAAGCGGTTTCGGCAGGACTCTCCGATAAGAAGTATCCAGTGTTTCCACATAATATTCATACAGCCGTGTGATCCGGATCCCGCGGTCCACGGCAGCGGAAAACCACTGAAAATATTCCGGTTTTCTTGGATTTCCCTTCATAATATATTTACAGATAGCTTCCACGGTATCATCCGACGGAAAGGCTTCACATCCCATGGCCATAGCACGGTACAGACTTTCGTTAAAAGCTTTCTCATAACCGGAAAGATATGCCAGGCGCATGACCAGCTCTTCCGTCAGCATCTGTTCTTTTCCTGCAAAAAGGAATACCTGGGCCCAGAACCCATTGATTCGATGCAGCAGAGACATATCTGCACAAATACTGTTCCATGCTTCCAGATACAGAAAAGGACTTGTACATCCCCGCTCAAAAAGTTCCTCCATCAGAAAGATCTTTTTTGACGGAGAAAGCGTATGATCCATTTCAAATACCAGTTTCAGAAGGATAAAGCTGTCTTCCTTCTGCATCTGGAAATTCTGTACCTTGCGGAGGGCCTGTTCCTTATCCCGGTACAGCCCGGTCTGTGTACACAGATACAGATAAATCCCTGCCAGTTCCAGTTCATTGTGATGAAAGGATTTATTCTGATAACGCTCAAGGATTTCTGAAGCCTGGTCATCTTCTCCTTCCAGATGAAGAAGATAGGCTTCCAGAAGCTGGTACTTCCGGATATTTCAGTCCGTTTTCGCCCATACGGTCAAGCTTCTCATGAGTAGAGGCTGTCCAGGCCTGAAAATCTGTTCTTTTACAGAGATATCCCAGGTATTCCTTCATCATGAGATATCCGGTACAGTTTTCCAGAAGATCCAGGTTCACGCACTCTCAGTTCCTCTGGATGCAAGAACGTGATATACCAGTTTCTGGTATGGGGTTTTTACAATGATCTCGCCGTACTGATTTCCTTTTCCCAGTTTTTCCTGGCGGATCACATAGTTTATTTCACAGGTACTTCCGATAAAATCCTCTTCTGTGACCACATGCTTGCCTGCCTCCAGAAAATCCCCGTTTACCTCAATATCTGCCCGCAAGTGTCCCCATCCGCTCCTGTGGATATAAAGGGATTCCTGAACAGATTCACTGACATCATAAAAACCGGCCTCTTCTCTGTTCAGACTCAATGTCACCTTTTCCTTGGCACCGGCTGCGATCAGAAATTCCTCCAGATGCTGATAGGTCACCGGCTGCTGTGACATTCCTGCATAAAGAGAACGGATCTTCTCACTCTGATCACTCAGGATCAGGAAAAAATGTCGTTCTGTAAAGATCCGGTAAGCCTCATGGAAATCTTCCTTTGCAATGTGCAGAAATTCTTCCAGAGAAGATACCTTTCTGCCTGCACTCTTCACCTCTTCCGTCTGTACCTGTACAGTGAACGGCAGCTTATATTCTCCGATACTGGTAGTAAAACACAGCCAGCCTTCAAAGCTCTCTCCCGGCTTCATTCCCTCTGCATCTACCCATAAGGCATGCGCACTGTGGTTCCGGAAAAGCGGTCAAATCCCGGCACCAGTCTCCGGTCAGATGAAGTCACAAAGCCACTGATCCTGCGGTTGTCATCGGTACCGAAATAAATCTCATCCTTTGTAGTCTCTCCTGCCTTCAGCGTAGCGAAAATACGGTCCTGTGAAAACAGAAGCCCAGGCTGTTCATAAATAAATTTTCCGTTAAGAAGCTGTTCTATCCTCTTTTTCAAAATATATACTCCTCATCAATATACACTGATTGTTGTCACTCGTATTTTATGATTATACACCAGATCAGAATGTGGCGCAACAGGTGTTCGCCTCTGTCCTTTTTATAAAGTTTCTGTTGGAAAAGCACGAAAAGCACGTCCGGCTCATAAGCTATAAGGAAATCCCCTTTGAGGTGAACCCTTGAAAACCTTTCTGAAACCGCTTTCTTTTGCGGAAGAGCAGTTCTATCTTCTACAGCTCCAAAGGGGCGATCCGGAAGCAAAAAATATCCTTATCGAACACAATCTCCGCCTCGTAGCACATGTTGCAAAAAAATATCAGGGATGTGACGAGGATCCGGATGATCTGATCTCCATAGGCACCATAGGTCTGATCAAAGCCATTTCCACCTTTGATCCCAGCCGGACTTCCAAGCTTTCCACTTATGCTGCACGGTGCATTGACAATGAGCTTCTCATGATGTTCCGTGCCCGCAGGAAACGTTCCAGAGAAGTTTCTCTCTATGAACCCATCGGCACAGACCGGGAAGGCAACGAGATCAGCCTTCTCGATATCATTGAAAGTCCACCCGTTGATGTTGTGGATGATTGTTTCAAAAGGGACAGCATTTCCTATCTTCTCCGTTATATCCGGACAGTACTCTCCCCAAAGGAATACCAGGTAATCTGCTGCCGCTACGGTTTGAATGGCCAGGAGCCACTGACCCAGCGAGAGATTGCTGAAAATCTCTCCATCAGCCGCTCCTATGTATCCCGTATCGAAAAGAACGCTCTTCGAAAACTCCGTACTCTTTTTCCTGAAAATCAGTAAAGGGGAGAACGTTCTTTTCGTTCTCCCTTTACTCTCTTATCCACCTTTCGGATCATTCACCCTTCGGAGAATATCAAATACCTCCGGCATCTCAGTCAGTTTCACATAGATCCTCTGCTGAGCATGTGGTGCACTCTCCATAGCTTCGCCCTCTTCATTATAAATGGCTTCCACTGTGACCGGAATATTCCTTCCGTCCGGTTTCATGATCTCGATGGTCTCTCCTACAGAAAACTTGTTTCTCTGTGTCAGTCTTGCCAGACCTCTCTCATCGATCTCTTCTGCAAATCCAAGATATGTGTATTCTCTTACATATGTGTTGCTGTCATAGATCTGGGTATTCTCATCCGGCTTTCCGTAGAAAAATCCGGTGGTAAACTGACGGTAGGTACAATTTGAGATCTGCTCCTGATACCACGGCATATTTGCATGATATTTTTCCGGACTTTCCATACAGTCGTCAATGGCTTTGCGGTAGGTTCTTGCCACTGTTGCCACATAAAGAGCTGTTTTCATACGTCCTTCGATCTTCAGGCTGTCAATACCGCTTGTAAGGATATCTTCCATATGTTCTACCATACAAAGATCCTTGGAATTAAAAATAAAAGTTCCTCTCTCATTTTCAAATACCGGCATATATTCTCCCGGACGCTTCTCCTCCACAACAGAATATTTCCATCTGCAAGGATGGGTACAGGCTCCCTGATTGGCATCTCTTCCTGCCATAAAGTTACTGAGAAGACATCTTCCGGAATAGGAAATGCACATGGCACCGTGAATAAACGTTTCAATCTCCATATCCTCCGGAATATGTGCCCGGATCTCCCGGATCTCTTCCAGAGAAAGCTCTCTTGCACTTACCACACGTTTGGCACCAAGGTTATACCAGAAACGGTAAGTCTCATAATTGGTATTATTTGCCTGTGTACTGATGTGACGCTCGATCTCCGGGCAGATTTCCTTTGCATACATAAAGATTCCCGGATCTGCGATGATCATTGCGTCCGGTCCGATCTCCTTCAGTTCCTGAAGATATTCCCTTACACCCTCAAGATCACGGTTATGCGCCAGGATGTTTACTGTCACATAAACCTTTACACCATGGGAATGGGCAAATGCGATTCCCTCACACATATCTTCTTTTGAAAAAATTCTTAGCCTTTGCACGAAGTCCAAAAGCTTCTCCGCCGATGTAAACAGCATCTGCACCATATATGACGGCAACCTTTAAAACCTCAAGGCTGCTCGCCGGAACCAATAGTTCTGGTCGTTTCATAAACCTGTTCTCCTGTTTTTACACTTACAGCCGCTCCGTCTCCAAGAGGAAGCACCGATGTACGAAGCACCGGACTGTGAGTCAGCTGCCAGAGATATTCTCTCATTCTTTTATAGATTGTACGGTTACGCCGTTCCACAAGATAATGAGATTCAATAATATCCCCTTCCTGCAGCACGTTGTCAGATACCAGCACGCTTCCCTCTTTCATCAGTCTCAGCACGTCAGGAAGCCAGTGGATATACTGGCCCTTGGCTGCGTCCATGAAGATCATATCAAAGGTTCCGGTAAGATTCTTCAGGATCTCTCCGGCATCTCCCTCCAGAAGCGTGATCTGTGACTCTCTTCCTGCGCGCCTGAAATTATCCTTTGCGACAGGAATTCTTTTTTCATAATTCTCTATGGTAACAATTTCCATATCTTCCGGCCCATACTCACACATAAGAAGTGTGGAGAAGCCTACGGCAGTCCCCACCTCCAAAATGCGCTTCGGTTGTTTCAGTGCCAGAAGCATCCTCATAAAGCTCTGCATATCTCTCCGGATGATCGGCACCCGGTCTGCAAGTGCCTTTGTCTCCAACTCCTGCAGAAATGGAGTATTCCCCATATCCAGTGAATTGATATAGGTCTGCATGCGTTCTTCTACGATCACTGGCTGTTCGATCCTTCCTTGCTCTCTTCTCCTGACAGCACTGCAATGATCCTGGTCGGTGTATAAGCTGTACTGAGAAGGTATGTACCTGCTTTGATCTGTCCGTGATATGCGGACATTCTTTCCTGTATGGTAAATGCAAGCGCATCCTTGATAAGACCTTCTGCTCCAGTGTCTTGCCTACTTATATGCAGAGGCACCTTCTTTTATGACTACCGTGACCTGCTGTCCCTCTCCCGGGCTCATAGCCTGCTGGTTAAACACATCGTAGCCAAACTGATATGCTGATTTTCCAACCCAGATCAGAAATACGATAATAAAGATATATACAGCGGTTTTAAATACCCCTCCAGCCAGAAAAACGCCGGCCCTGCCAACCTTGTCTCTTGTGTCTGCCATAGTCTTTCCTCCTATAAGTCAGGAATCTGTATGTCGATCCCGTCCACCAGCGTCCTGCATATCCTCTGCATCAGTCTGCACAGCGCAAGCTCTGCGTCGAGATAGGCATTTACTTTCAGGTTCTGTCTCAGACTTGCAGACTCCTGATTGAGCTGTTCCGCAATATGGAACAGCTCATCCTTGTCTGAATGATTCTGCAGTCTGAAATTATCTCCACGGAATCTCATCACTCTGGCTTTCAGCTCAGGATCCGCTTCAAGCTGGGCTGCCTGTTTCTGATATTCCTGATATTCATCGCTTCTGTGCACAGCATCGAGAAGCTTCTCGATCTCCATGCTGATCTCATCCATGAACCTACGCCTCCATAATGATAGGCAGGATCATAGGATTTCTCTTGGTCCGTTTCCACAGATACTCTCCAAGGGCATCCTTGACCTCGGTTTTGATCTTGCCCCAGTCCGTGATATTGTTCTCCAGGCAGGAATCCAGTGCAGTTTCCACAACCTGTCTGGCATGCTCCATAAGATCCTCAGATTCTCTTACATACACAAAACCTCTGGAAACGATATCCGGACCTGCGAGAACTACATTACTGTGGCGCTCCAGTGTCATAACTACGATCATGATTCCATCTTCAGACAGGTGCTGACGGTCACGGAGTACGATATTTCCCACATCGCCAACGCCAAGTCCGTCTACGAAGATCGCACCTGTATGAACGCTTCCTGTCACCTTGGCATCCTGTCCGTCCAACTCCAGAACATTTCCGGAAGAAAGGATAAAATATTCTCCTTCGGGATTCCCAGATCTTCACAATGTGTTTCTGTGCAGTCAGATGACGGTACTCACCATGGATCGGAATGGCATATTTCGGTTTTACGAGGGAGTAGATCAGCTTGATCTCCTCCTGGCAGGCATGTCCGGAAACATGGACATCCTGGAAAATAACCTTGGCTCCCTTCATAGACAGTTCGTTGATGACCTTGGAAACTGCCTTTTCATTTCCGGGGATCGGATTGGAGCTGAAAATGATGGTATCGTTAGGCTTGATCGTGATCTTCTTATGGATATTGGCTGCCATACGGGAAAGTGCCGCCATGGACTCACCCTGGCTTCCGGTTGTGATCAGAACCACCTTGTCGTCCGGATAATTCTTCACCTGATCGATCTCGATCAGTGTGTTCTCCGGGATCTGCAGATAGCCAAGCTCTGACGCTACGGAAATAACATTGACCATACTGCGGCTTCCACAGCAACCTTTCTTCCGAACCGGTATGCAGTATTAATGATCTGCTGCACACGATCCACGTTGGATGCAAAGGTTGCAATGATGATCCTGGATGTCCGGTACTCATTAAAAAGATTATCAAATACATGTCCACTGTACGCTCGGACATTGTAAATCCCGGTCTCTCTGCATTGGTACTCTCACACATCAGTGCAAGCACACCCTTCTTGCCGATCTCAGCAAAACGCTGCAGATCGATCGCATCTCCAAATACCGGTGTATAATCAACTTAAAGTCTCCTGTGTGTATCACGATTCCCACCGGTGAATAAATAGCAAGTGCGGATGCATCCTGGATACTGTGATTCGTTTTGATAAATTCCACAGCGAAATCCCCAAGATTGATCACCTGCCGTGTTTTACCTCTTTCAATTTGGTAGAACGCATAAGGTTATGCTCTTTCAGTTTGTTGCGGATCAGTCCCAGTGTCAGCTTGGTAGCATAGATCGGAACATTGATCTCTTTCAACACATACGGAAGAGCTCCGATATGATCCTCATGTCCATGAGTGATCACAAATCCCTTCACCTTGGAAATATTTTCCTTAAGGTATGTTACATCCGGAATGACCAGATCGATTCCCAACATATCGTCCTCAGGGAAAGAAAGACCACAGTCTACAACTACAATACTGTCGCCATACTCAAAAGCGGTAATGTTCATTCCGATCTGCTCCAGACCGCCAAGTGGTATGATCTTAAGCTTGGATGTTGTTCTGCGGCCGGTTTTCCGACCGGATGGCCTGCCGCCGGTCTTTGCCGGTTTCTGTGTGTTTCTGCTGTTTTTTACAGCGCCACCGGCTGCTGTTTTCTTTGCTGTTGGCCGGAAAGGCTTATCCTGACGGTTTTTGCTGCCACCACGATACTGTCTTGTTCTTGATCCGGCATTCTTTTGTCTTGCTGCGGTTCTTCTGGCACCGCCTGCGGAAACTTGTACTCTGCTCTCCGCATTTTTGTTGTCATCGTTGTTCTCGCTTTTCAAAAATCGCTCCTCCATTCAAAATTCACGTCATCCAGCATCTGCTGAAAAACTGCATATACAGCCTGAAGTTCGTCATCATCCTCGACCATCTCATAACAGGCTTCTGTGCTTCCCGGAGCTGAAATATCCTTCAGAATATATGCGTCTGCTTCCTCATCCTGTGAATCGGACACCAAAAGATAAGTCACACCCGCAATATTGGTCTGCTCCTCTACGTAAAACTCAGCAGCTGTGCCGTCGTCTGACTGAAATATTATTTTTTCCATATTTAATTCTTCCTTATCCGTTCTTGTCAAGCGGATATTCACAATCCGCATTTGCTACCTGATCCGCTCAAAATATCTATTTGCGTTTCCGATCATTCTTCCACGCCTTCCTGCTGCTCTCTTCTGTGTGCGGCAGCATCCAGATATCCCTGCAGGATAAAGACTGCTGCTACCTGATCCAGATACTGTTTACGGTCTTCCTTATGCACACCGGTCTCCTCCAGAGTACGGTCTGCCGCCATGGTAGTCAGTCTCTCATCCCACATAACAACAGGCAGACCCGTACGTTTCTCCAGCATTTCCTTAAACTCCAGAGATTTCTCGGCCCGCTCTCCTACTGTATTGTTCATGTTTTTCGGGTATCCCAGAACGATCTCCGTAACCTGATACTCCGAAATAATCTCTTCAATACGTGCCAGAGTACGACGAAGCTTGTTTTCCTGCTTGCGCCATACGGTTTCCACACCTTGGGCTGTCAGGCCAAGGGGATCGCTCACTGCAACCCCAACGGTCTTCGAGCCATAGTCCAGTCCCAGTACTCTCATATTACCGTTCCCAGGACTTATTCTTGATATACTCGGTGAGAAGCTCCTCTACCAGCTCATCACGCTCCACCTTCATGATCATGCTTCTCGCACCCTTGTGGCTTGTGATGTAGGTCGGGTCTCCGGACATAATATATCCTACGATCTGATTCACCGGATTGTAGCCCTTCTCATCCATTGCATTGTACACCAGATCCAGGACTTCTTTTACCTGAAGCTCCTGATCCGGTTTTGTTCTGAAATACTGTGTATTTCCCAGATTATTCTCTGCCATTGTCTCTCACGTCCTTAAAATATATTCTTTTTATTTTAATATAAATTTACATAAATTACAATCTTAAATTTAACGAGGATTGCGAATACAAACTGTCAACGTTACTGTTCACTCCGTTCTCAGTAACACGCTTCGCAAAATATTACCAGTGAACAAACAACCTTTCAACATACGATCCCGTTCTTCACTCCACGGCTTCACCGGTCATGATATGCTCTTCAAGAAAGCCTTCTGCCTTTACGATTACGATATCATTTACACCATAAGCTTCCGATTTCGGTACAGCAGTTTTTATATACTCCCGGCTGTGTCCCAGATACCAGGTCCGTCCATCCTTTGTATACTCTTCCTCGATCAGTACCTCCAGGTTTTTGCCAAGCATGGATTTCTCATAATCCCCTGCATGACGATGATGCAGCTCGATCATCTTCTCACTGCGGAAGGATTTCTCCGCCTCTGTCAGCTGTCCGTCCATGGCAGCTGCCTTTGTTCCCTGTCTTCTGGAATATTTGAAGATATGAGTCTCATAAAAACGGATGCTGTCCACAAAATCATAGGATTTCCGGAATTCTTCCTCCGATCCTGCGGAAAGCCTACGATCACATCCGTTGTCAGTGCCGGATTTCCATACACTTCTCTTAAAAGCTCACAGCGCTCTCTGTATTCCCCGCTTCTGTATCTGCGGTTCATCCTCTCCAGGGTCTCATCACAGCCACTCTGCAGGGAAAGATGGAAATGCGGGCATACCTTCGGCAGCGCGCGATCCCTTCCGCAAATTCTCTTGTAACGATTCCCGGTTCCAGCGATCCCAGACGGATACGCCTGATCCCTTCGATCTCATGCACAGCACGGATCAGAGAAAGCAGTGTCTCTTTTTTCTCCTCCGGGAAATCCACTCCATAGGAGCTTAAATGGATTCCTGTAAGGACCACTTCCTTATACCCTTTTTCCGCAAGTGCACGGACCTCCTTCAGCACACTTTCAATATTTCGGCTTCTGACACGGCCTCTTGCATAGGGAATGATACAGTACGTACAGAACTGATTGCATCCGTCCTGAACCTTGATATATGCCCTTACATGTTCTGCTGTATGATCAATGGAAAGTTCCTCATACTCTTTTGTCTGATTGATCTTGATCACATGGGAACCATGGCCCGGTTTGTTTTCCGCATATTCGGCCAGTGCTCCACAATATTGATCTTCTGGTTATTTCCCAGAACAAGATCAATGGCTTCGTCTTTTTCCAGTTTCTCGCCACCGGTCTGTACATAACAGCCCGTTGCCACCACGATCGCTTCCGGATTCATTTTTTTTTGCTTTGTGGAGCATCTGTCTTGATTTTCTGTCTGCAATATTGGTTACTGTGCAGGTATTGATCACATAAATATCCGCTCCCGGCTCAAAAGGCACGATCTCATATCCCGCCTCCTCCAGAAGCTGCTGCATGGCCTCGATCTCATAGGCATTTACTTTGCAGCCAAGGTTGTGTAATGCAACTTTATTTCCCATTTTTCCTCACTTTTTTTACACTTTAACTAATTATTAAAACAATTTTTATCTCTTTTCACCTTGACTTTTTGGGTACTGACAGGTAAGATGAAAGCTGTAAAACAACAAAAATTTATCAAGGGAGGTTATTATAATGAAAACAGCTAAAATCTCACTGAATTCCATCGATAAGGTGAAAGCATTCGTAAACGAGATCAGCAAATTCGACTGCGATTTTGATTTAGTATCCGGAAGATATGTGATTGATGCAAAATCCATCATGGGTATCTTCAGCCTGGATCTTTCCAAGCCGATCGACCTCAACATCCATGCAGATGGCGCTGCTCTGGATAACGTAATGCAGATTATTTCCAAATATACAATCGACTAATCTATACTGTATATTTGAGGAGGAACTGTGATCGGATACTACGTTCCTCTTTTCATGCTTTCAGAATCCTTCTGTTCTCAATGAACTCCCTTTTCCTGATATATCGGTAATTCCAGGGAACCTCTGCAGCGAGGTTCCCTGTTTGTTTTTTCTTATCTAAAAACGGATCACTGAATTTCAATGATCTCTGTGGTATTCAGAGCCGTTTCCATAAGCTCATCG
>ENA-OQIM01000498-OQIM01000498.1-human-gut-metagenome-genome-assembly--contig:-NODE-498-length-14796-cov-8.100007_pt1 | contig 14796 bp, 14 predicted proteins | sample MGYA00242579_ERZ504744 | MGnify/ENA primary metagenome ERZ504744 (study PRJEB26092, sample SAMD00036441) | human gut metagenome | host: Homo sapiens | study: EMG produced TPA metagenomics assembly of...
AGTCCGAGCTCGTCCACGAGACCTTCCGGTCCGTCGCGTTCGACGGGCTCACGGTCGCCGTCAGCTGCGCGGAGGCGCCCGACTCCAATTTGAGTTTCCCGTCCTTCACACCATCACCAGAGATCGAGACGGACGTGACCGGGATGGTGGTCTCGCACTCGACCGCGGCCAGGGCCGCGGAGGAGCCGTCCCACTTCACGATGCCGCCGTTGTAGTCCAGGCCCGGCTGGCGGGATCCCGGATACTGCTGGCTGCCGCCGTCGTTGAAGATCACCTTCGCGCCCTTGGCGAGGTTGTCCGGGACCACGTACTTGTACAGGTCGGTCTGCTGGCAGCCGTCGGTCGCGCTCGGGGCGGTCATCTCCACGCCCGGCCAGGCCGCGTTGTTCGCCGCGGTCGCGCCGTCGCCCGTGTACACGTACGCGTAGATCTTGCCCCAGCCCGAAGGCTTGGCGGCGTAGATGGTGTTGTCCTTCACCGGATCAGGCGGAAGCTGGCCCGTCACGGTCACGGTGATCGACGAGGTCTTGGTCCCGGACTTCGCGGTGATCGTGGCCTTGCCGGCCTTCCTCGGGGTGACCACGCCCTTCGGGCTGACGGTCGCCACGTCCTTGTCGGAGGAACTCCACGAAACGGAGCTGCCCTTCGGATCGGTGGTGGCGGTCAGCTGCTTCGTGGTCACGCCATTGGACAGATCCACGCTGTAATCCGACTGATCGATCTTCACGGACTTGGTTTCGACCGGAGGCTCTTCGCCGCCGATGTTGGCCATCTTCACGCTGAACATGTCGTCATCGGACTTCTCGAAGGAGTTATTCACCTGAGAACCGGTGTCCGGCAGGTCAGCATTGTCGTTCATTGCCAGATCGTACGGCAGGGAATCCATGGCGGACAGACCGAAGGTGGCTGCCAGTTCGATGCCGATGCCGCTCGAGGCAATGCGGTCAGCGGTGGTGCCGATCTCTTCCAGCGGGATGGCGATCTCGTAGTGATCATCCATCTGAGCGGAATTGTGGCCCTTCTCGTTGAAGTTGACCCACTTGGCCTTGTTCTGGTTCTCGGCCTTCATATCGCCGATGAAACGACCGTTGTTTTCACCCCAGCCACCGTCGATGCCGATGACATCCTTGCTTAGAATGCCATTGCCATAGCCGAACTTGATGTTCGACTTCTTGGTGTTGGTGGCGGCGTTAGCAGCCGGACCATACGCAGCCTTGGAGTTCAGACCAGTCTCGTCGCCCTTGTAGATCCACGGACCGTTGGAGCCGTTGGTGGAGATGGTCACCACATTGTTGAGCTTCTGCTCGCCGCCCCAAGTGATGTTGGATGCCCACAGGGAACCGCCGGTCTGCAGACCGCCGTTGTTGCCGATGCGGGTACTGTCATCCTTGGTGTCGATGGCGATGTGGAACGGCAGGTTCTGGGTCTGCCACAGGTGACCTTGGCTCAGCGGGTAGTCGTCGCCAGTGTCGACGACATCCTGCACGTTAGTCATTTCCCACATGAGGTACAGGTTGTCGTCATCGTAGGCGCCATACAACGCATACAGATCGATCGGAACCTCATACATGGAATTCGGGCGGTACACGCGCGGGTCGTCGTTGGCGGCGCCCTGCGCGATCAGCATGGAGCTGTCCCAGTCAGCGATGCTCGCATCCTTCCCGGCGTTGAAGTTGATGGTCTTCTTGACGCCCATGCCCACCTTGTTGGTACTGTACTGCGCGGCAAGGTTCTGCTTCGGGACCTCCACCTTCTTCACGGTCACGGAAGCGCTCAGCGCCTGACCCTTCTTAACCTTCTTGCCATCCTTGGCGGCGGTGCCGGTCACCTTGACGGTAGCGGTCTCGCCGATGGAAAGAGTTTTACCAACGGAAATGACCTTTCCGTCAGTGAAGGAGCCGCTCTCGCCTCGGTGGTGGTGTACTTCAGATTGTCGGCATCCTGCGCGCGCAACGTGACCTTGACATTGTCGGAAGAGAATTCCTTGGAAGCCGCTTCCACGGACACGTTCGGATCGGATTCGCCCTTCACGTAGAAGACGCTGACCGCGCCGCCCTTGGCGGTACCGGAAACGATCTTATGGTTGGAGACCACAAGCTGGCCGCCATTGACCTCATCCGGGTAGGTGCCATCGTCAAGTGTGGTTTCCATGCCGGAAAGGCTCTTGTCGCCACCCATGTTGGCAATGACCACACCATCGTTCTGAATGCCATCAGACGTGGAGCGCTCAATCATCAGGCAGGACTTGTCGCCGCAGTTCTGCAGGTTCTCGCCCTTGCCATCCATGGCGTTACGGAAGTGGTTGACTGCCGCGACGGACTTGTTCTTCCACATGTCGTCACCGGCGTCACCCAGCTGGGACTGCTCGGCGAACTGCGGTTGGTGCCGCCAGAGCCCTTCGGACGGTTGAAGTACAGCGGAGCGCCGGCCCTACGGGAACCAACGACCGCCCAGCCCATCATGATCTGATAGTCGGTGAGGCCGGTGGATTCCTTGTCGCCGTTGGCGTAGTTATCGTGGGACTCAACCCAGGTGACCAGCTGGTCTTCGCTTGCGCCGCCGGTATCGATGTTCTTCACCATCTTGACGTCAAGGTTGTTCGAGCCGACAGCGGCGCGAATGGTCTTGCCGTAGTTGGAAGCGGTGTTGCCGCCGCCATCGGAGGAATTGTCGCGGAACATGTTGGCGTATGCCTTGTAGTCAAGGCCGGAATCGCCCTGCAGCACCTCGCCGTACTGGAACTGGGAGCCGTTCTTCAGAATGGTGTTCCAGTAGTTCGACTGCTTATTGTCGAAGACTTCGGTCGGCAGCTCGACGTGCTTTGCCGCATCGTAGCGGAAGCCGTCAACGCCGTCCGCCACAGCGGTCTTCAGGAACTTCTGCATACGATCGGCAACAGCCTGGTTCTGCGTATTCAGATCCCACAGGCCAAGCAGGTGGCACTGCGTCACCTTGTAACGGTTGGAATAATCGTTGATTTCACCGTTGGGGCCGTCGCAGCCGGTACGCTTGTGGAAGTACTCCTTGTTCTGCCAATCGGGGTCGATGGCGTTCCAATCGGAGGTGAAGTGGTTGGCGACCACATCCACGATCACACGCACACCATACTTATGGGCGGTGGCGGTCATTTCCTTCAGGTCAGCCTCGGTGCCGACCACGAAGTTGCCGATGGAGGTGTTCGCCGGCTGGTACACGTAGTACCAGTTCTCGGTGAACTTCTTGCCGTTGGCGGCGACTTCCTTGATCTTGCTCATAGGCTCGGTCTGCACGGAAGTGTAGCCCGCCGCGGCGATCTCAGGCATGTGCTGCGTGATGGTCTTGAACGACCACATCCATGCGTGCAGGATGGCGCCGTTCTTCATGTGCTTGGTCAGACCGTACTGGTTACGGGCCGACTCGAAAGAAGGATTTCCGATGGTGTCCTGATAGCTGTCACGATCGGCGGCAAGTGCGGTGGATGCCACACCCATACCGCCGAACAATGTGGCGACCGCCACCGTTCCCGCTGCGACCTTCTTCCAAGTCTTGACGGCGCGTGCTTTACGGGCCGCGCGCCTACGCTCCGCACGAGTCATCAGCTCAGGCTGATCCTCATGAGGAGGCTCTTTTCTGGTGAGTGCGTTCGCCATACCCGCGAACGTATGAGTGCTGAGTCGCACCTTACCCTCCCTGCTTCCTTGCATCTAACTTTGACAACGTTTGCCACTAGCAGACGTTGCGTCAAAAATACCACATTTTTCCTTTGAAAAATGAGTGATTTTTATTGAAAAATGGCGGTTAAAACGCAATTGTTTTCTGCTCTGTTGCAAACGCTGTCAGCAACAGATACACTCATACCAGCACCCCGTAGCACCCACGATCGTTGCAAATTCACATATGCAAACGTTTCAGAAAATTTTCCAACCAATACCACCTTGCGACGCAAAGCACCCTCGCCCCATCCCACGCCACCGACAGCCACCCCCAACAATCCTGAAATTAATCTTTCAAGAGATGCTCAAAAAGGGCTTCTTTACCTCTTATGGCATGCAACATGCCAATCAAATCAAAATATCAATAATAAAAAATGGGTGAATATCACAAACACGCTCGGACTCAAAAAAATAGAGTAGGGCCAAGCTATGGTGAATCAATCCATGGACCTAAAAGAATTATCAGGCAACGATTTGGGAGCGGATGGGGGCGGGGGTTACCGTACGGTGCTTGCGCATGCTTTTCAGGATTTTACGGATCGCACCGTTCGTCTGTTCGGCGGCGACGCAGAACATGCTGAATTCGCGGCCATGCGGGTCGGCGATGTCCTTCGGCTGGGGAATCATCGGACGAATCATCGAGGACTTCTTGATTACCGACTGAAGACGTTCCTGGATGGTCAGTCCGGCAATCATATTGTTGCAAGCGCAGTAATCGCACATATTCGCGAAATCGTCAAGCAGGAACGTGTATCGTACGGCGGCTGGCGCCAACGTGACGATTTCCTTGCGCTGCTGCTTTTCGAAGCAGAGGATCAGGTCGGCTTCGTCGGCCATCTGTCGGGTCAGTCGTCGGGAACGGAAGCCGCTCGACTCAATGCCGACGCTTTGCATAAGGCGGCCGCTCGACGGATCGATCGGATGCATCGGCAAACCACGCGTGCCGGCGCTCGACACCTGCACGGTGGTGCCGTTCAGATAGTGGGTCATCAGAAGCTCGCCCATAGGGGAACGGCAAATGTTGCCCGTGCAGACGAACATGATGTGCATGCCTAAACCCCTTAACCGTTCTTCCAACGTTTCGTGTTGCGGTTTTGCGAAATCCACCATGGCTTCCGCAACCCGCCAAACGGAAATTTTAGCGCGAGGCGTTCCCCGCATGCGGCAAATCGTCCAATACGCGCAGAATCATTGCAGAAATTCGGCGCGGGCGGTGGCGGTCAGCGAATAGCGGATCGGGCGGGAGCCGTGGAACTCGAGCAGGTTCCTGTTCACCAGTTCCGCGAGCGCGGTGTTGGTCTTCCGCTCCCCCACGCCAAGCCATTCGCGCATTAGGCGGCGCGATATGGGTTTCGGAGCATCGTCGAAAAGCTCCTCCTGCAGCAGGAAGTACAGCATGTTCCGCTGCAGTTCCGTAATGCCCTGCGTTCGCGCATAATGTTCAAGCCTCTTCCGCGCGGTGTCAAGCAGGGTTTTCTTCTCGCCGAGCACAGAGATGATGTTCTTCTGGGCGGTGGCGATAAAACGGATCATCCGATATGAGAACAGCGAGACGTCAGAACAGTTCAGCGGATGCTGCGCATCATCAAACGCCTTGTAATACCGGCCTTTTGCGTCGGCGATAACCGGACTCAGGCTGATCGCCGTCGGTATGGACAGGTGCTTGCTCAGCTGCAGAGCAAGCAGGAACCGGCCCGTCCTGCCATTGCCGTCATAGAACGGGTGAATGCATTCGAAGGCGTAATGGCACATCACAGCCCGCAGCAGCGGAGGAATCGCCTCATCCGAAAGCAACGCCAGCCATTTGGTCAATTGCACTTGGATTTCCGATTCCGTCCATGCGCCTTGATGAATCTCCCGGTCAAAGCCGTCACACACAGAGACTTGCTTGGCTCTGAATACCATTCCGTCAGGCTTGTCTTCCTCCGTAGTTCCCCAGCCATCACCTGATCGTAAATATTACGTATGTCATGCAACGTTTTCGGTAGTTCCAACGTTGCGGAATTTTCGCCGGAGAGTCCGAGAAAGAGTTTGGCAAGCTCACTCAACCGCTTGTGCGGCCCGTCCGCGACCGCCGCATCCAACGCGTCTGAGATTTCCTTGCGCGTGGTGTGCACGGCTTCTATGGAGTTCGTGCTCTGCATTTCCGCGCCGATGAGTTCCATCAGATACGCCCTGCGGGCAATCGGCGGCAATGCGGCCCACAGCGATTCGACCTGCACTTCCATGCCACGGACCGAATCCATGACGTTCAACAGTTCCCTGAACGCCACGGCGAACATCTCATGACCTTCGAATTCAATACCTGACCGGTATGTTGAATAGCCGTTGAGTCTTTTTTGGTATTCCTCCTCAGCCGCATCCTTCGGCTTGGCCGTGGATGATGACATTGCCAATGTCTGCCGTATGCTTTTGTACTCCATAACCATCATCCTTATAACCGTCATTTGTGCAGAATATGCAGGTTCGGGGTGAATATAGACTATTCCTATACCTACATAATGTCAAAAATGTCGATATAGCAGCAGGCGTGTTTGCGGCTATTGGTACGTTGAGGGGCATATGTGGGGATACGTGCGGATATGTTTGCTATGCGCAGATATGTTCAAGCGCAGATTAGGTGCGGGTCAGGCGACTTCGAGCGTGGCGAGGAGAGCGCGGTGGTCGGAGCCGGCGATGTACTTGGTTTCCAGATCGCCCACGTTCACGCCCTTGTCGTGCACGATATGGTCGATTTCGGCGATCGGCATCATGGCCGGGTACGTCATGTGCAGGCCTTCGCCCGCCTGCTGGCCGGAATCCAGGAAGCGGCTGCCGAGCAGGTATCGGAAGCTGGCGTGGTCCCATGTGGAGTTGAAATCGCCCATCAGCACGTACAGATTGTCGTAATGCTGCAGTTGGGCGAGCGAGTCGAGACTACGGTTCCACAGACCTTGGTTGCGGGGGCGCGGCGAGAACGGGTGGACGGAGCCGAAGCGCACCTTGCTGCCGCCGAAATCGATCGTCGCGGCGGAAACGCTGCTTGATTCCACGGGAATGAGGTTCTGTTTGGCGTTTTCCATCGGCGCGGCGCTGTACAGCACGTTCACACCGCCGTTGTCATGCCACGTTTGCTGCGCGGCCACGGAATACGGCAGATAATTGGCGATTCCGGCGCCGTTGAGCCGGTTGAGCAGGTCCCATGACACTTCCTGCAGCGCGAGCACTTCCACATGCTCGTTTTTGACGATTTCGACGATCCGATTGGCGTCGGCATGCCCTTCCTTGGTGTTGAAGGTCATGATGCGGGCGTACCGGTCGGACGTGTTGGGCAAGCCGTTGGACGAGACTTGCGTGACTGCGGTGCTGGCCGCGTCGGAAATCGTTTGCTGCGGCCTGATATAACCCCAATGCCAGCCGATTTGCACGACCACGCACACCACGCTGACGGTGGCGAGTAGGACGCGTCCGCCTATTGCACGGACGGCTATCGCGGTGATCGCAATAATCAAAGACAGTATGCCCAGCCACGGCATCAGCGCGACGATAAGCGGCACGTACCGTTTGCCGTCGAGGTTGTTGGGCAGCATGCGCAGCAGCATGGCCAGCAGGATGACGGCGGTGGCCAGCCAGAGCACCGCAGTCAGAAGGTGTGTTGCTGCGGTACGGCGGGTCATGCCATGTTGCGCGCGGTCGAGGGGGCGGCTGGCGCATGCTTCGTCGAGCTGCGCGCCCAGATCCTCGATTTCGCTTTCGCTTGTGCGTTCGCGTTCGGCATCGTTATTGCCGCCGTTCTCACGCTCGCTTTCGCAGGTTTGCCGCATGGTTGCCTTTCATTACGTTCCCGTTCACCATACGCAACACGGCACGGGTGCGCCACCTCCTTCCCGCGAGGTTCACAGTGCTTTTACGTGCACCCGTACCGCATGCCACTATGCGGACATTTCTCTCTCATTTCCTGCTGCGGGGAATGGCGGCACTTGAGCAAACCACGCTCATGACATGCCTACGGAACGGCGAAAATGCGGTAAGAGCGGACAGGTCAGGCTAGGCGGCGTGGGGGTGGACGCGATTGAGGGCGCGCTGGACGGTGTCGCGGGTGGAGCCGGCGCCGTTGCCGCGGACGCCGAAGAAGACCATGACCACCATGATGAAGCAGATGGTGGCGCTCACGCGCAGCGCCCACTGGATGCCGAACACGTTCGCCACGGCATACATGTTCTTCGCGCCGCCGATCGCAGCCCAGCGCAGGGCGGTAAACGTTTCCATCAGAATCACCAGCACGGGAGCGCCGATGGCACCGGCGATCTGGCGAACCGTGTTCGTAACGGCCGAGCCGGCGCTCACCTCCTCGGGCTCCAGGCAGTTCAGCGACCACGTGGTAATCGGCATGAGCACGAATCCCATGCCGATTTGGCGCACGAACTGCCAAATCGACACCCACCAAATCCATGAGGTCATGGAAATCAGGCTCATCATGATGGTGCCGAACAGCAGGGTGATCGAGCCGATCAGCGCCACCGGACGCGCGCCGAGACGGTCGAGCGCCTTGCCGCCGAAGAACTGCGCGATGCACTGGCCGAACGCGCCGGGCAGCATCACCAGCCGCTGATCGTGGCGGAATAGCCTCGGCAATCCTGAATGTAGAGCGGCATGATCACCATGATCGAACTGAACGCGAAGAACGACAGCGCGGCGGTGACGGTGCCGACGGTGAAGCTCTTGTTTTTCAGCACGCTCAGGTTGAGCAGCGGAGGTTGCTTGGACGGGTCGGCCGACTGCCGGCGAGCGCCGTGGATCTGCCGCAGCACGAACCAGACGATGCCGACCACACCGATAAGCATGGCGAGCCACACCATCGGATGCGTGAACGGATACGATTCGATGTTCGTGAAGCCGAACATGAGTCCGCCGAAGCCGAACACCGACAGGCCGACGGAGAAGAAGTCGGCTTTGGCGGACGCGTCGCGCGTGCCGAAATTACGCAAGCCGAAAATCGCCAAAAACAGTGAAATCACGCCGATAACCGTCAGCGTGAGGAAAATCGATCGCCAGCCGTTCAAATCGGTTTGCACACCACCCAAGGTGGGGCCAATCGCGGGCGCGACGCTCATGGCCATGCCGACGGTGCCCATCGCCATACCGCGGCGGGACAGAGGATAAATGGAGAATACCGTGATTTGCAGGACCGGCCACATCACGCCGGTGCCGACGGCTTCCAGCAGACGGCCGATCAAAACCAGTACGAACGATGAGCCGAGCCAGGCGAACACCGAGCCGAGCGTGAACACCGCCATCGACGCGATCACGATCTGGCGGGTGGAGAATCGGCGGGTCAGGTAGGCGGTGAGCGGCACCATAACGCCCATGACGAGCTGGAAAATCGACGTCAGCCATTGGCCGGTCGTCACGGAAATGCCGAAATCGGACACGATGGTGGGCAGTGCGGCGCTCAACTGCAGCTGAGTGAAGTTGCCGACGAACGTGATAAAGGTGAGAATGGCAATCGATACGAACGCGGCATGCGTCAGATGGTCGTTTTTATACGATTCCTCGCCGGTAAGTGGCTGGGACAGGCCGTGGGTGCGGCCCTGTTTCGCGTTTATTTTCTTTTCCGGCTTCACTTCCGACCTCTTCTCCGGTTTCGACGGCAAACCGACCGCCTCCATCACTCATCCGCGCATACTCGCAGCGTATTGCGCAACTCCTGCAAAAACAGACTCAAAAAGTCTAGTACTGCGGGTGGTCGAACGCGAGATGAAACTATTCGAACACGTTCAATTCCAATTCAACCGAGAAAAATTGGCAAAACTTCGTATTTGTTCATCTCGGGGTGGTATACATATGCGTTGGCAGTAACGGCACGATACAGGGAAGGAATACGCCGCGCAGGGGGTTAGGAAGTATGACCGTAGTCACGTTATTCAACATAGCGATGGAGCTATGGGGCGTTCCCATCTGCATCGTTTGCGCAGGTGGCGTCTACGTGGGCGCGATACGTAGGACGCGGCGTACCTATACGAAAGTTTCCATGCAGCTTCTATGTGCGCTGATGCTGATGGCCGACGTGTCCGCCTGGTATCACAACGGCGGCTGCGACAAGCTTGACTTCTACATGACGCGCATCGGCAATCTTGGTGAATACCTGATCAATTTCATCTTCATCGCACTGTTCGCCAACTATATCTGGCAAACCGTCAGCGGCGACGACATGCTTGAAAACGTCAGCCCGCACGAGTGGAGGGCCAGAACGAGCGGCGGAGCCAAGCGTAATCGTAAGAACCAACGTTCGGCCAATGCCCGATCCAAGCCGAAAAAGCCGCGTTCGAAGAAGCTTGACGTCATCTACGCAGCGTCCGCGCTCGGCATCGTACTGACGATTGCCACGCAGTTCAACCATATGGTCTACTACATCGACAGCCAGAACTACTACCGCCGCGGACCACTGTTCGCTATCCCGCAGATACTGGGTCTGGTAGAGCTCGCGCTGATTGTGATGCTGATCATCGAAAACCGCAAAAACCTCAGCCGACCGCTGTTCGTCACGTCGCTGTCGTTCTTCGTGCTGCCGATTGTGACAACCATCGTTCAGATTCTCCATTACGGACTGGCGTTGCAGGCCATCGCGATCACGATTTCAATCCAGTTCACGTTCGTGGTCGACACCATCGAAATGAACAAGAAAATCCGTTCGCAGGATGACGCCTATCAGAAGGCCAGCTACGAGGCGCAGCACGATGGTCTGACCGATTTGTGGAGCAAAAGCGCCGGCCGCGAACAGATTGAGAATTATTTCGCGCACATGCAGGAAGACGACCAGGCTGTTCTGATTTTCGTTGACATCGACGATTTCAAGCAGATCAACGATACGTACGGCCATAAAGTGGGCGATTTCTGGATTCGTGAAGTGGCGCAGACGTTGAAGCGGCTGTACCGGCATGATGACATCATCGTCCGTTTCGGTGGCGATGAGTATGTGGCGCTGATAAAGAACACCGCGAACGAGCGCGTGATCGAAAGCACGCTGGACCTGTTCCGCCGCCAGTTGGCGCAGGCGTCCGCGCAATACGGGCAGGACGTGCATTGCAGTATCGGCGCATGCCGCGTGCTGTCCGGCAAGAACGTCGATCTGAACCTCTGCTTGGGATTCGCCGACCATGCGTTGTACCAGTCCAAGCGCGAGGGGAAGGGCATGTACACCGTGGTCGATTATGACAGCGGGAAAGTGCAGGCAGCGTAGGTTTCGTGGAAAAATCCGCAGGAAATCTGCGGGAAAAACCCTAGAAAATCAGCTGAGAAACTACGAAAAAAGCGCCGCAAATCCGCCGGAGATCGACGTAAAAATCACGGAAAATCAGGCTTTGCCGAGCATTGTCAGCACAATCAGCACCACGTTCAGAGCGACGATCAGCGCGGCGACCGCGATATTGACGACGTGCTTGACCGGACCGTCCACATACTCCCCCATCAGCGTGCGGTCGTGCGTGTAGCGCATCAGCGGAATAATCGCAAATGGAATGCCGACCGACAGCACGACCTGGCCGACGATCAACGCTTCCGTCGGATTGTTGGCGAACCATAGCACCACCAGCGCGGGTACCAGCGTCACCACTCGGCACGCCCACATCGGCGCTTTGATGCGTAGCAGGCCGTGCATGATTTCGCTGCCGGCGTAAGTGCCGACCGACGTGGAGCTCAGGCTCGACGCAAGCAGACCAATCGAGAAAATCGTGCCGATCACCGGCCCGAGCACATGCTGGATGGCCCGTTGCGCGCCTTCGATGGTGTCGGTGCCGGTCATGCCGTACAGCGAGTTCGCGGCGAGGATGAGCAGCGCGAGGTTGACCGAACCGGCCAGTATCAGCGCCCAGGCAACGTCGATTTTGCTGCCGTGAAGTAGCTTTTTGATGCTCGCTTCGCTTCGCCGGGGGCGTAATGGTCGTTGACGAGCGTGGAATGCAGGTAGATGGCGTGCGGCATGACCGTGGCGCCCAGCATGGACGTGGCCATGAGCACGGTATCAGTGCCTTTGAAGCGTGGAATCAAGCCGGCGACGACTTCTTTCGGATTTGGCGGGGCGATGAACAGGCCGGCGATGAAACCGAACGTAATCACCAGCAGCAGGCCGATGATGAGTTTTTCGAAAATGCGATGCGTGGCGCCTTTTTCGAAAATCAGCAGCACCGTCGACACCGCGCCGATGATGCAGCCGCCGACGAACAGCGGCAGGCCGAACAGCAGTTTCAGCGCGATCGCGCCGCCGATCACTTCCGCCAGATCGGTGGCGATGGCGATTACCTCAGCCTGCATGAAGAACATGAAACGGCCCGCGTCGCCAAGCCGTTCGCCCAAGATTTCCGGCAAGCTTTTGCCGGTGACGATGCCGAGTTTCGCGGACTGGTATTGGATGAGCACGCTCATGCAGTTAGCCAACACCAGCACCCACACCAGCAGGTAGCCGTAGCGCGCGCCCGACGTGATGTTCGCCGCCACGTTGCCCGGATCCACGTATGCGACCGCCGCCACGAACGCGGGGCCGAGGATGCCGGCGAGCGCGTGGCCGTGGTGGTACGGCCGGGCGGATCGGTCATGCTGCGCAGTGATCGTCATATTCTTCGAATCCATATCGTTCTTCATATCCGCGCAACGTTATAGTGCGTTTTCCGCGCAGAATTGTTACGTCTGTTACGGAAAGCTGAACAGCTGCCGAACATGCGCCGATTGTGGGGCGGACAGACCGCGATCACGGAAGCCGCTAAACTGGTGCAGAGAACATCGCATATTCGATTCAAAGGGTTGTTTTCATGGCTACTTTCCACACTCCGATGATCACGCTTTCCGACGGCAATCTGATTCCGCAGATCGGCTTGGGCGTGCTGCGTATCGACGATGAGGGCGTTACCCCCGTGGTGGAGAGCGCGCTGGAAGCCGGTTATCGCCATATCGACGGTGCCGCGGGGTACAACAACGAGGCGGGCGTGGGACGCGCGCTGAAAAACGCGGGGTTCACGCAAGGCGAAAATCGCAAAAATCTGTGGGTGACGACGAAGCTGCGCGATTCGGAACAGGGGTACGATTCCGCACGCAAGGCGTTCGACCGTCAGCTTGACCTGCTGCAGCTCGATTATGTGGACATGTATATGCTGCATTGGCCGACCCCGTTCGACTGGCGTTCCGGCGAAACCTGGAAGGCGTTCGACGAATTCCGCGCGGAGGGCCGCGTGCGGTCGCTTGGCGTGTGCAATTTCCTGCCGGAGCATCTTGAGCGGCTGCATAAGGAGACGGGCGAGTATCCGGCCGTCGACCAGATCGAGCTGCATCCCACGTGGCAGCAGCGCGAGGTGGTGGCGTATTGTAAGGCGCATAATATCGCGGTCGAGGCGTATTCGCCGATGGCGCGTGGCGCGGATCTCAATGCCGGCGATGGTGTGATCGAACGCATCGCGCGGGCGCATGGCGTCACCGAAGCGCAGGTGATCCTGCGGTGGCACATCGAAAACGGCACGATCATCATTCCCAAGTCGGTGCATGCGGACCGGCAGCGCAGAACCTCGACCTGTTCGGATTCGTACTCAGCCCGGCCGAGCATGCGGCCATCGATGCGCTCGACGGGCCGACGCGTGCGGGACATGATCCGATGACGTTTACGTATGCGTGACTCGCGTTTCCGCAGGCAGCGTTTCAATGCCAACGGGCTAGCGGAACGTATTGCGATTCTGCTGGTCGTGGCGGTGGTCGCCGGCATTTCGATCGGTCTGCTCATGCCGAAGGTCAACCCGACCGTCGGCGAGATGACGGGCGAGTATGTGGCGACTGGCAGCGCGGCGGAAACATTGCAATCGTTGACAATCGACGACCAGCCCAGCCGGGCCGGGTACGACCGCGATTCATTCGGTTTCCGGCAGACCGATGACGATGGCAACGGTTGCGATGTGCGCGAGGACGTGTTGGCGCGCGATTTGACGGATGTGCGGTATATAGCGGGTTCTGGTTCTAGCTCTGATTCTGGTTCCGGGTCCGGCGCCGGCTGCAAGGTGAAGTCGGGTGTGCTATCCGACCCGTACACCGGTACGACGATCCGGTTCACGCGCGGAGTGAAAACGTCGTCAGCGGTGCAGATCGACCATGTGGTGGCGTTGGAGAACGCGTGGCAGTCGGGTGCGAACCAGTGGGACCGTACGAAGCGGTACCGGTTCGGCAACGACATGTACAACCTGCTGGCGGTGGACGGGCCTGCCAATCAGGAGAAGGGTTCCGCGTCGGCCGCGTACTGGCTGCCGACGAACGGCGCATACCGTTGCGATTACGTGGCCCGGCAGATCGGCGTGAAAGCCAAGTATGGGCTGAGCGTCACCACCAAGGAAAAGCGGGCGATGCTGTCCGTGCTGCATGGCTGCCCGGCGCAAAGCGTACCGGAGCGGTGAGGCGCGTGGCAGGTGGCGGAGCGTAGGTGCGCGGTGAAGCGTAGATGAGTGGCGGAGTCTCCCGAAATGTGTCACGATTCGAAATTTCGGCTGTTTTTTCGAATCGTGACACATTTTTCCTTCCAAAAAAGCAATACGGGGTATAAAACGACATATTCCCAAGGAAAAATGCCTCAAAAACATACCCCCGAACCGAAAGTGATGTGTCACGATCAAAATTTTGGTCTTTTTTTCGAATCGTGACACAAAAAACAAGCCTCCTATATCCTGTGCGCAACCAAACGTATCGGAATGACGCGCGACGAACACGATTATCAGCGGCTTTCAAGGATTCCAGCGCCGATCGCCACAAAAGAGGCACAACACCGAGGAGTCGCGATCATGCGGAAAGCGGGCGGCCTCACGCGCGCACCCAACGAAACCGCATCAGTCAAGCAGCCTAAGCTTGCGGGCTTTCCGATAACGCAGCACCACTTTGCGCCATGACAAGGGCGTGGTGATAACGCCCGAATTCTTGCGCACTTTCGGATTCCGGCCCTGACGTAAGAGGGCATGGCCCGCGTCCTGTGTACGATTTCATTCGCCAAAACAAAAAACCGCGATTGGAAGCCAGGAGACGGAACCATGCCCGAGAACATCATACAGATCGACCAGAACCTGCTCGAGACCAGGCTCGACCGGCTGATCACCGAGAAGATGAC
>ENA-OQIM01000499-OQIM01000499.1-human-gut-metagenome-genome-assembly--contig:-NODE-499-length-14789-cov-2.879484_pt1 | contig 14789 bp, 18 predicted proteins | sample MGYA00242579_ERZ504744 | MGnify/ENA primary metagenome ERZ504744 (study PRJEB26092, sample SAMD00036441) | human gut metagenome | host: Homo sapiens | study: EMG produced TPA metagenomics assembly of...
GGCAGGATAATCTTCTTGCGGCAGCTCGAGCAACTGGCGCGTCGTGCGAGCGCAGTCGCAGCACCGAAAGCGGCCACTGCAACACGGTACCGCTGACCTGGTCAAAGCCGGGCACGCTAAACTGCGAGACTTCGGTGGCATGCATCATGGGGAACTCGTGCGCGCCGCCCTGGAAGTGGTCGTGCGACAGAATCGAGCCGCCCACGATGGGCAGGTCGGCGTTGGAGCCGATAAAGTAGTGCGGGAACAGGTCCACAAAATCGAGCAGGCAGGTCAGCCCCTTGCGGTCGACGTGCATCGGACGATGCTCGGAGCTCATGGCAATGCAGTGCTCGTTAAAGTACGCGTACGGGCTGTACTGGAAGCCCCAACGCTCGCCGTCGAGCTGGATGGGGATAACGCGCAGATTCTGGCGGGCGGGATGAGCGCCGCCGTCAGCCGCGGCGGAGCGTCCGGGGTAACCCTCGTTCTCGATGCAGAGCTGGCAGGCGGGATACTTCTCGCCCATGTTCTTGGCTGCACCTGCCGCGGCGATATCGCGCGGGTCCTTCTCGGGTTTGGACAGGTTGATGGTGATTTCAAGATCGCCCCAGTTGGTGGGGGTGCTCCATTTGATGTTGCGCGCGATGGCGGCACGGCGCACGTAGCCGGCGTCGCAGCACAGGCCGTAGAACCAGTCGGTCGCGGCGCGGGGCTCGTTGACGCCCATGCGGCCGGTAAACTCGTCAATCACGGCAGACGGGCGCGGCATGAGCGCGCCCATGATGCGCATGGCGATGCGGTCGCGGCGATGCCGTGTCTCGGCGGCGCCGTTGGCAACAGCCGCCTCGGCAAGCGCGGCAAGTGTGCCTTCAAGGTCAAAGTTGGGCAGGGTATCGGGGTGCAAGAGCGAGAGTTTCTCGACCTGGAGCGCCCAGGCCATGTCGAGCGCCGGGCCCGTAGCACCGATGCACTCGAGAATGGTGTTATACGCCCAGATGCGATCGTCCTGGCCGATCATCGATCGGTGGATGGCGTACTCGATCAGGTTCTGCGCGGCCTCGCGCACGTCAGTCATTACAGCCATGCCGCGTAGGCCCCCTTGTCAGAAATTGCGTAGTGGCGGGCAGAGCCCTCGCCCAGCCAGCCGTTCATCTTGGCGATGAAGGTGTCGACCAGGTCGAGCGGCACGAAGGCCTGGATGGTGCCACCAAAGCCGCCACCGTGGATACGGACGGCGCCTCGGCCGTCGAGCACGTGCTCGGCCAGTGCCAGGGCATACATCGAGGGCTGTTCGGAGCCAGCTTAGCAACGACATTCTGCAGGTACATGGCAGAGCTGGCGCCGGACTTGCGTGTCAGGACCAGGAACTGGTCGATGTCGCCGGCGTTGAGCGCTGCCCAGCGCTTATCGACCAGGCCGTTCTCGTACCAGTAGTGAACGGCGCGCAGGCAGGCACGGTCGCCCAGCTTGGCGCGCAGCTCGGGGAGCTTGGCGTCAAAATCGGCAACGTTTACCTCGCACAGGCGTGCCTTGCCAAACTCGGCGGCGACGTCTTGCATTTCGCGTGGAACGGCGGCGTAGTCATCGGTGGCGGCCACGTGGTCGGCGCGACCTTAACGAGCACGAGCGCGTAGCGTGATCCTCAAAGTTGAGCTCGAGCTTCTGGGTCTTAGGCTGAGCCTGATCCTCAAAGTCCATGTAGGCGAGGCCGCCAGGCACACAGCGGCCTGGTCCATCAGACCGCAGGGCTTGCCGTAGTAGTTGTTCTCGGTGCGCTGGCTCATCTGCGCAAGCGCGACGGGCTCAATGGCGGGCGCGCCCCAGAGGGTTTCCATGGCACGACCGTATGCGGCCTCGACGGCAGCGGAGCTGGAAAGGCCGCCGCCCGAGGGAACGGAGCAGGTGAAGGCGAAGTCGAAGCCCTGGGGCTCAACACCCAGAGCAGCGATTTCGTGGGCCATGCCGCGGACGAGGCTCGCGGACGTGCCCTTCTCGGACTCCTGAACGTCTAGCGTGTCGAGCGCAATCTCAAACGTGGGATAGCCCTCGTCGGCAACGCGGACCTTGTTGGAATCGGTTGCCACGGCGATGCCATCGACGGCGACATCGAGCGAGCCGGCGATAACGTGGCCACCCTCGTGGTCGGTGTGGTTGCCGCTGATCTCGGAACGGCCGGGCGCGTGCACATAGAGCACCTGGCGATCGCCGATGGGGCCAAACTCCTCCTCAAACAGCTTGGTGAGCGTGGCGAATGTCTTTTCGTCGGGGGTGGTCATGGGAGTCCTTTCCTTGGCGCGCACGGGTGAGTTTTGCGTCGTTATGAGTACGTTAACAACTTGAAGCGGCATGAACCAGGTGTTCACGATACCGCACGTTACGGGCTATGTTAACGTACTCATAACACATCGCTTGTCACTTTTTGAGAATCTGGTAATCGGTAGAAATACAGCCGTGAACGGTACTGCCGTATGGACTTATAAAGCAGAAAAGATGCAGATAGAAAAAGTAGAGTACGTTAACATGCGTCCGACGATAGCGGGCCTCGGCGCGGGGCGTATTTCTGCCCGGGCAGGCATTCACGCTATTCAGATCTCGCAAGGGTGAAGGTGATCCTGTGGCAAGGCGCCCGTCCAACGATACAGGTACGCGTCCGGTCTCCATGGCCGACGTCGCTCGCGCTGCTGGCGTTTCGCAGCAGACGGTTTCGCGCGTTGCCAACGGCTTGCCTAACGTCAACGAGCAGACGCGCCAGCGCGTGCAGGCCGCGATGCAAGAGCTTGGCTTTCGTCCGAGCTATGCCGGTCGCTCGCTGCGCGACGGCCGTTACCATTCGGTCGGCCTGTGCGTCAACGATGTCACCAAGTTCGGCAACCTGACGATGATCGACGGCATCGCCAGCGCTGCTCGCGAGCATAATTGCGCCATTACGCTGGTCGAGATGTCCAAGACCGAGGAGTTTTCGCTTGCCGAGCCACGCGTCGTATGGCCGCGCTGCCCGTGGACGGCATCATTATCGGCATGAGTCGCATGGCGCCCGATTTTGAGACGTTTGATCCACTGCCGGGCATTGGCACGGTCATCGTTACCATGTACGCGCATCCGCGCGTGACCACAGTTGACTCTGATCATTACGGCTGCTCGCTATTGCTTATGGATCACCTGTTTGAGCTGGGGCACGAGCAGATTCGCTATATTGGCGGCCCGTCGTTCTCAGTCGACGAGCAATTTCGTCGCGCCGGTTGGCAAGATGCACTCGAGCGTAAACACATCGAGCCGGCAGAGCCGCTCAAGGCGACTGGTCTGCCAACAGCGGTTACGAAGCCGGCAGGTACCTGGCCGAGCACGACCGCACCATGACGGCGATCTATGCGGCAAACGATCAGATGGCAAATGGCGCGATTGCCGCGCTGCGTGATAGCGGTTTGCGCGTGCCCGAGGACGTGAGCGTGGTGGGCGTCGACGATTCGCTCGACGACTTTGTCGCGCACAACGAGCTCACGACCGTGCGATTCGATCTGCATCAGCGCGGACGCGAGGTGTTTGAGCATGCGGTTCCCGAGGCGGGTACGGTGGGCAAAACCGTTGCCATTCGTATTCCCGGCCAGCTCATCATTCGACATAGCACGGCGATACCGCGCTCATAGTTTGTGCTGGTAAACGGCGATTTATCGCATTTCAATAACAATCGGTAAGGATGCCGGCAGATAGCTGTTGGGATGCGGGCGAGTGCTATGATAGACGGGTTCATTTGTCTATCTAGGAGGCTTTGCCTGATGGAGATCACCAAGGATATCCGCTACATTGGCGTTGACGATCACGACATTGACCTGTTCGAGGGCCAGTACGATGTGTCCGAGAACGGTATGGCATACAACAGCTACGTTATCTTGGGCGAGAAGATCGCTGTCGCCGATTCGGTCGATGGCGGTTTTGTCGACGAGTGGCTCGGCAACCTCGAGGCCGTGCTCGACGGCCGCACGCCCGACTACCTGGTCATCCATCACATGGAGCCCGATCACTCCGCCGGCATCGCCGCCTTTATGGAGCGCTATCCCCAGGCACAGATTGTGGCCAGCATGGGCGCCTTCCGCATGATGGTCAACTACTTTGGCACCGATTATCCCGAGCGCAAGATGGTCGTCAAAGAGGGCGACGTGCTCGACCTGGGCGGCCACAGCCTGACGTTTGTCGGCGCCCCCAACGTTCACTGGCCCGAGGTGCTGTTCTCTTACGAGGCCACCGACAAGGTGCTCTTTAGTGCCGACGGCTTTGGCAAGTTGGTGCCAATGACATCGAGGATCCGGAAGGGTGGGCCTGCGAGGCGCGCCGCTACTACTTTGGCATCGTCGGCAAGTTCGGCAAGTTCGTGCAGGCCGTGCTCAAGAAGGCCGCCGACCTGGACATCCAGATCATCTGCCGCTCCACGGCCCCGTGCTGACCGAGAACCTGGCTACTACCTCGACACCTACAACATCTGGTCGAGCTATCAGCCGAGGACGAGGCATCACCATTGCCTACGCGAGCGTCTATGGCCACCTGAAGCCGCCGTCGAGGAGCTCGCCGCAGCGCTCGAGGCTCGCGGCCAGAAGGTCTCCGTCTTTGACCTGGCTCGCGACGACATGGCCGAGGCCGTTGAGGACGCGTTCCGCTATGACCGTCTGGTGCTCGCTTCCATCACCTATCAGGCGAGATCTTCCCGTTTATGAGCACCTTTATCCATACGCTCGCCGAGCATGCCTACCAGAACCGTACCGTGCGCTCGTTGAGGCCGGCTCTTGGGCACCTGCCGCCGCTAAGGTTATGACCAAGGAGCTCGAGGGCATGAAGACATCACCCTGACGGAGAACAAGGTGACTGTCCTGGGTTCGCTCAACGACGCCTCGCGCGCTCAGATCGAGGCCCTCGCTGACGAGCTCTCCAAGTAGCGATACGCTCACTTTTAACGCTCAAACCACCACAAAGGGGACAGGCACCTTTGTGGTGGTTTTTGTTTAAGCGCCGGCGATGACGAGATTTGGGCGGGCGTTGTCGACGATCTCGGCGATTGAGGTGGCGACGGCATGATCGGGGTCACGGTCCATCACGATGGTGCCGACGTCGGCAAGCTCAGCAAAACGGTACATGCCGCGTCCGTAAACCTTGCTGGCGTCCATGAGGGCGACGCTTTGATGGGCTGCGGCGATCATGGCCGTTTTGGTCTCGGCCATCTGGGGAAAGTCGGTCGTAAAGCCGCAACGGGGGACAAAAGCGCCGGGGCACATGACGGCCAGATCGGCATGGATTATTTGGAGCGCCTGCATGGTGAGCGGACCGTACAAATAACGATGACCTTTGCGCAGTGCTCCGCCCAGCATGACGACATCGACCGAGGGCATGCTCTCGTCGATATAATCGGCGATGGTGATGTCGGCCGTGATGACGGTGATGCCGTCGCGCTGGTCGAGCAGGCGGACAAATTCGAGCGCGGTGGTGCCCGAGTCGACGAGCAGGGTGTCACCGTCGCTGACGAGTTCGATGGCGCTTTGCGCGATGGCCTGCTTGGCGGCGACATTGACGTTGATACGGCGATCCTGGTGGATACGGTCAGTCGCTTCTGGAGCGACACGGCGCCGCCGTGCGTGCGGCGCAACTTGCCGGACTCGGCTAGCGCGTCCAGGTCGGCGCGGGCGGTGACGGAGGATACGCCAAAGGTCTGGGCGATTTCTGCCACCTGCACAGAGGCGTTATGTTCGAGCATCTCCATGATGGCGGAACGACGCTCGTCGGCGAAAGCTCGGGTTGTTGCGTGGGCCATATCTGCTCCATTCTCGGCTAAATTTGTAGGAATTGTGTTGAGTCTATTTTCGTTCATTTTCTTTTTGAGTAAGAAAAACACCTTTCGATTACTTACTTTTTCTATAAAAGAAAGATGATCAAGGCTCAAAACTCAATTTCGAACACGCACGCTCGGGTTCGACCCCTTCCGTTTGCTTTTCAAAAATGAAGGTTGGACCTCGCGCGATGACAATATCTCGCACATGCATACCCGCTGAATTTCATACAATGAACGCAGCAAAACGCAAGGTAAAACGCCTTGCGGACACGTACGCCCGATGTCCAGATGCGGGCGATGGAGAGGAGCAAACGCTCATGGCACTTGTTACCACCGAAAAGATGCTCAAGGACGCCCAGGCCGGCCACTACGCCGTTGGCGCGTTCAACGTCGAGAACCTCGAGTTCGTTATGGCCGTTCTGGCTGCTGCCGAGGAGACCAAGTCCCCCGTCATCATGCAGACCACCCCGGGCACCATCAAGACCGCTGGCCTGGATTACTTCTACGGCATGGTCAAGGCCGCTGCCGAGCGCGCTTCCGTGCCCGTCGCCCTGCACCTCGATCACGGCGATGGCTATGACCGCTGCATGCAGGCTTTCCGCACGGGCTACACCTCCGTTATGATCGACGGTTCGCACGAGTCTTTCGAGGACAACATCGCTCTGACCAAGTCCGTCGCCGATGCTGGCCGCGCCATGGGCGTGCCCGTCGAGGCTGAGCTCGGTAAGGTTGGCGGCAAGGAGGACGACGGTCCCGCGGTTGAGGGCGAGAGCCCCTACACCGATCCGGCCGAGGCCAAGGAGTTCGTCGAGCGCACTGGATGCACCTCGCTGGCCATTGGCGTTGGCACCAGCCACGGCGTGTATACGAGCGATCCTCACATCGAGCAGTCCGTGGTCAAGGCCATCCGCGACGCCGTCGACGTACCGCTGGTTCTGCACGGCACCTCTGGTGTGCCCGATGAGCAGGTTGCCGAGGCTGTGAAGAACGGTATCTGCAAGGTCAACTACGCCACCGAGCTGCGTCAGGCCTACACCAAGGGCTTCATGGCTACATGGCCGAGAACCCCGCCTGCTTCGATCCCAAGAAGCCGGCCAAGGAGGGCATGCGTGAGATCACCGAACTGGTTAAGATCCGTATGACCAACCTCAACTCTGTGGGCAAAGCAGAGTAACAGCAAGGGTACTCCGACTCAAAATAGATCCCGGGGAGATGAGGGCTTAGTTCCCCAATCGTCCTCGGGCATGCAAAAAGCCTCGCTGCGCACTTCGTGCGGCGAGGCTTTTTGCCCCCTGCGGAAAGATTGGAGAACTAAGCCCTCGTCCCTCCCAGGTTGACCTACTCGAGGTCGTCGCCCTTGTGGCGTTAGGTCTGAAAATAATAAGAAGCCTTCGCGCTGCGGAATGATTTTGGAAACTAAGTACGGGGACCCGCCCAAACCGTCCTGCTCAATCGCCCTTGTGGTGTTGGGGCTGAAAGGGTGGGACGCGTGGGTTATTTGGTTGTTAGGGTTAGTAGGTCGTTGGGGGTTTTGAGGTTGTAGGTGGCGTTTGGGATATCTTGGTGTGATCCCCATGCTGCTCGGGCAAAACTGACCCCTGCTGAAGTTGCGCATTGTTCGTCGTAGACGGTGTCGCCAACGTAGACGACGTTGCCAGGATTCCGCGCCGCACGTCGGAGATATTCGAGCATGGGTGCGGGTGCGGGTTTATGTTCGGTTGTGTCTTCGACAAGGATGATGTGCTCAAAATACTTATCGAAACCAAGGGGTGCAATTTCTTTTGCGTATTCGTCGCGCGCACGTGAGGAGACGATGCCAAGTTTGCAGCCGCTATCGGCGAGTGTTGCGATGACTTCAAGCAAACCTGGAAACACGCTGATGGTGCTTTTAAAGCTGGCGGCAACTTGGCACCAGCGATCCAACGTTGCCTGCGAGTAGATCCCAAGTTTCTCAAGGGCATCCTTGCCGGGTATGCCGAGGGCAAAGTCAAGCTCGTGTCGGGGAAGCGTTTTGCTGGTCTCTTCTTGGACAATCTGGACAAGCGATGACAGAACGCTTTCTTCTGTATCTGCCAATGTCCCATCAACGTCAAATACGATATGGTCAAAGTGCTTCATATGATTGCTCCTCTCTGTTGTTTGCTTGCAAGTTTGATGCAGTGACAGAAGAAGGGCTAGCGGGATTTCTGTCTGGTGCTATCGAGATTCTGCCTCGCTGCTCGATAGCTCGAAGGAGTGCACCCCATTTGTTCTTTAAATACCTGGCCAAGATGGCTTGCTGTTATAAATCCGCATTGGCGCGCGACTGTCTGTACCGTTCGCGTGGTGTGTGCCAAAAGTTCGCAAGCACGGTTTATGCGGTATGCGCGTAGATATGCCGCCGGGGTCGTTCCTGCACAAGTTTCGATAATGCGGTAACACTCTCTTTCGCTTACGCCGGCTGCAGATGCCATCTGGGGCACATCTATAGCGGCTGCATAGTTTGCGCGGATAAAGTCCAGGATTGCCTTGAACTGTACGTCGCGGCTGGTCATCCAAGAGGCGCCGTCGGAAGAAAAGAGCGGTTCGGTCTTGGCGTTAATCTGAATCCAGAGCTCTGACAAACTATTTCGAAGCGCCATCTCGTTCTGCGGCTGTTGAAGGTCGTGGCTAAAGGAGCTCTTCAGCAAATCGATAAAGGCATATCGTCGGGATTGGTGGGCGACCATTTGAGCACATCGACGCCTCGACATTGAAGCAATGGGTTGATGTAGCGCTTTTGGAGACGTCCCGCGGGATCGCCGAGCATCGACGGCTGAAAGATATGCAGCATTTGAATGGCTGGCGCCGAATTGGGTGATTGCAGCGTGCTGTGCAAAACGCCGCCGTTGATAAAGCCGGCGGACCCTTCCTCAAAGCGTACGTGCTCATGAGCCGCGTGCGTTCGATAGTCAATCGCTCCCTGCTCCATGTAGAAAAGCTCAACTTCGGAATGCCAGTGCCAGGGGACGGAATTGCCCGGATAGCGAGCGAATTCTGCGCGTTCGGCAATATAGGGCCAGTCTTCGGCGGTCTCGGGAAACGCTTCCTCGCGTCCTCCGCGGTGCAATTCTATGTGATCCATGTTTCGCATGACATCAGTATAAAGCGCGATGGGCTTAGATTGCTCTTGCCTGTTCGGGGAACGCCTTGTCTAGGGATGCTTGGAGCTTTTCGAAGGATGCTCGCAGGTTGAGGCTCTGATCGGCTGAGCGCTTTTGCTGTGAGGTTGGGGAGTCGAGGAGGCCGTTTCTCTGTGTCGGGGGGAAGGAGAAAAGGTTTGCATGTGTTAGGGATGGCTGCTGTGCTGCGTCATTGGAAGAATGCATGCTTATGCGGCCTCCTCGATGTCCACCAAAAGGTTGCGCACGGGGTGTGCTGCTAGGTCCCGTGCGTTGGCTGTATTATGACGCGGCTGCCGCAAAGAAGCGCTAAAGAAAGGCTTAACCTGGTTTGGTGTTACGATGAAACTGCAGGTCAGAGGTATCGAGTAACACTCTTGAAAGGTTTTGAGCTTAAGGGCTTTCTAAGGTTTGTGACGTGGATGTGGCGCGGACGTGCGGAGCGTGTGAATGCTCGCTGTTAGCGCTGCGACTCTGCGGCGCGCACCTGCTCGATGACCCTTTCCATCGTGGCGTCGATGCGGTCTTTTTTGAGCTCGCATTCCCAGATGGTTATGGGCGTCCAGCCATTTGAGTGAGTGCAGCCACGGCAGCGCGGTCGCGCTCGACGTTGCGACGGAACTTTGCCTCCCAAAACTCAACATTGCGCTTTGGCTGGCTCGGATTGCACTTAGGGCAGCGATGCCAAAAGCAACCATTGACAAAGATGGCGATCTTGCGGCCGGGGAAGGCGATGTCGGGCTTGCCGGGAACCTTCCATTCCAAGCGATAGCCCGTAAGGCCCGCGGCGCGCAGGCGCTGGCGAACGAGCAGCTCGGGCTTGGTGTTGGCGCGCTTGTTGCCCTTCATGGACTTTTTGATGGCGGCGCGACGGCGCACCAGTTCACGCTCGTCGGCGGAAAGGTCCGAGGTATCGATGCCGTCGAGCAGACCTGGCTTGGGGCGTTTTTTGCTACGGCGCTTAGGTGCGCGCTTTGGTTTGGCGGCGGGGTGTTCGGTCGTGGCGGCCTCGGCGTCGTTGGCAGCGCCATTGGCCTCAAGCCGGTCTTCCTTCAACTCAATCAGAGCATCGATAAGCCTTTGTCGGCGGGCATCCATTCCACCGTGGCAAGCGAGGTGCGCGGAATCCAGCGGATATCGAGCTGGCGGTCGTGCTTCTGGGGCTCATCGGATTCATCGGCGAGCGAGCAGTAGTAGCACTCCATGGAGAGATGGAAATCGGGGTAGTCGTACTCAACGGTGTAGAAGTCACGCAGGTTGGTGACCTTCACCTGCAGCTCTTCCATGAGCTCGCGGCGCACGGCGTCTTCGGGCGTCTCGCCGCGCATGAGCTTGCCGCCTGGGAATTCCCAAAGTCCCTGCATGTCGCCGTAGCCGCGCTGCACGGCAAGCAGCTCGTCGGATCCTTCCTTGCGAATGATCCCAGCGGCAACATGAACAGTTTTCAACAGGAGTCCTCTCTCAACATCAACAAGTGACAGGCTAGCTACCCGTACCTTACACAACGGTAAGGCAAGCGTAAGCCATATCGATGGTAGCCGACTCGTCTTCTTGCGACTATAGATGCCGTAGACTAATCGCAAGAAAGGACTCGGTATGCAAACCACGCACATGGCGACCCCGGTACTGGAGGTCGCGCATCTCGAAAAGGTATATGGAGCGCTGGGCAACGTGACCCGCGCGCTCAACGACGTCAGCTTTACCGTCAACCGCGGCGAATTCGTTGGCATCATGGGCGCCTCGGGCTCGGGCAAGTCGACGTTGCTCAACTGCGTCTCGACCATCGATAGCGCCACAAGTGGCACGATCCGCATCAACGGCCAGGACGTGACGCGCATGAAGCAGGCCAAGCTTTCGCAGTTTCGCTGCGAGGAGCTCGGCTTTATCTTCCAGGATTCCAACCTGCTCGATACGCTCACGGCACGCGAGAACATAGCCCTGCCGCTCACCATCGCCCGTGTGAATTCGGCCGAATCTCGACCCGCGTGCAGGACGTGGCCGCGCGTCTGTCCATCAGTCAGGTGCTCGACAAGTATCCCTACCAGATGTCCGGCGGTCAGCAGCAGCGCGTTGCCGCGGCTCGCGCGCTCGTCACCGACCCCACTATGATTATGGCCGACGAGCCACCGGCGCCCTCGATTCCAAGAGCGCCCGTTTGCTGCTCGAGAGCTGGAGGCTCTTAACCGCCGTCTACGCGCCACCGTGCTCATGGTCACGCACGACAGCTTTGCCGCCAGCTACACGAGCCGTGTGCTGTTTATTCGCGACGGCAAGATCTTCACCGAGCTGCGCCGCGGCGACACCGATCGCCGAGAGTTCTTCGACCGCATTATGGAGGTCGTTGCCATGATGGGCGGTGAGGACTCCGATGCTCTGTAAACTCGCTTGGGGTAACGTCCGCCGCGCCGGCCGCGACTACCTCGTCTACCTTTTGACGCTCACCCTGGGCGTCACGGTCTTCTATGCCTTCAATACCGTCTCGATGCAGGTCGACATTGCCGGAATCGATGAAGAGGGCTTGGCGCAGGTTATGGGCAGCATGCTCGGCGACCTGACGTACTTTTTGGCCGGTGTCATGGCCTTTTTGATGGTGTATGCCAATAACTTCATCATGAAACGCCGCAAGAAGGAGTTTGGCCTGTATCAGGTGCTCGGCATGGGGCGCGGACGCGTCGCCACGATCATGGCGCTCGAGACGGTGATTGTCTCGGTCGTGGCCTTTGTCGCCGGCATTGTGCTGGGTGTGGGACTCTCCCAGCTCATGACGTTCTTTACGGCCTCGCTTTTTAAGACACAGATCGCCAATTTCCACTTCTTTTTCTCGGTGCATGCGTTCAATCTGACCCTTGCCTGCATGCTCGTAATGTTTGTGCTTACGCTACTGCTGAACCTTCGCGCCGTGCGTCGTACCAAACTCATCGAGCTTATGGGTGCCGAGCGTCGCAACGAGAGCATCAAGACGCGCAACCCCTGGATTGCGATTGCCATCTTTGCCGTGGGCGTGGTGCTTGTGGGTGTGGCCTATTACCGTCTGCTACGTGATGGGTTCCCGCTAACCGCGACGGACAGCAAGCTGCAAGAGGCCATGAACCAGTTTGGCATTACGACCGCTATGGTTACCGTGGGCACCTTTGCCCTGTTCTGGGGACTCTCGGGCATGCTCATCAAGCTGCTGCAGAGCCTGCGCGGCGTGTATTGGCGCGGCCTCAACATGTTTACCGTGCGCCAGCTTGCGGCCAAGGTCAACACGGTGTGCTTTTCGATGGGCGTCATCGCGATGCTCCTGTTTTTGGCCATCACCTCGGTGACGTGCGGTATGTCGATTGCCAATGTGATGAACGAAAACCTGGAGCGCTATAACCCTGTTGACGTGTCACAGACGTATGTCTATTACACGCCCGATACGCTCGACTACTACAAAGAGTACGTCAATCCGTCTGATGAAGCCGATCGCATGGTGCCGGCCGATACAACGGTCGATTTGTACCCCGCATGGCACGGCAGGGACAGTTCGGCGGACAACAACGACGAGACCGGCAAGAAGGTCGATATCGCCGATGTTGCCGGTGAGCATGTGCAGATCGATTCGTATCTGAGTTACCCGTTTGGCAGCTCGAATCCTTCGGTGACCCCAAGTGAGATGTGCAAGATCATGGGCGAAAAGCTTCCCAAGGCGTTCGGGGGTAGCAATGCCGATACGATGGGTCTGTTTGTGACGCCGGCGAGCCAGTACAACAAACTGCGTCAGATGATGGGTGAGGAGCCGGTGCACATCGGTCACGACCAGTATCTGCTCACGTGTGATATGGGCGGCGAGCTGGTCGACCTGTACACCAAGTATATGGCTGGTGGCCATGCCCTTACCTTGGGCGGGCATACGCTCAAGCCCGCAACCGATAAGTCGGACGAAGATACGGCGGCCATCGCCAACTCGGCGATGGGCAGTAATCCGGGTACCGTCGTCGTTGCCGACGAGCTGTTGTCCCAGCTTAACCTGCAGCCGTATGCCAGTAATTTGCTCGTTAACTACAAGCAGGGGATGGATGTGACCAAGGCAGACGAGAGCATTAAATACACCATGCTCGACAATCTGCTCGTTGACGGCAAGAAGCCGGGGTCGTGGGGAGTCTTCGTGACACGCTCCGAGATCTATACGCAGGCGGCGCAGATGAACGGCATGATTAGCTACCTAGCCATCTACATCGGCTTTGTGCTGGTCGTTGCATGTGCGGCAATTCTGTCGATCCAGCAGCTCTCCAATGTGGCCGACGGAAGCCGCAGCTATCGCGTGCTGGCGCAGATCGGCTGTGACGACCGCCAGATTCGCCATTCGGTGATGGCGCAGCAAGCGGTGTTCTTCCTGTTCCCGCTGGCAGTGGGTCTGGCGCACTCCTTTGTGGCGCTCAAGGTGATCATCGAGCTGGTGAGCACGTTTGGCAACATGAGCATCGGCGGCACGGTGGGTCTTACCTGTGCGATTTTCCTGGCAGCCTATGGTGGCTACTTCCTGGTGACCTACCTCATGAGCACCGGCATGGTGCGAGCTGCCATAGCCACCCGCTACAGCGAGTAGCAAGCGGGCAAAACCGTCGCAAAACTAACGCAAACAACCGCCGCGGAGGGAGTCGGCCCCCTTCCGCGGCGGTTTTTTTGTCTATCGGATGCCTCTCAGATGCAAGTGAGTAGACTTTTTTGGATCTGTCGAGCACACCACGACAAGTGCTCAATAAAACCGCAGGTCAGCGCTGTGGCGATTCGGGGTGTGCTCGGCCTCCTGCAAAAAGTCTACTCACTTGGTTTTGGCTGCTAGAAGACCGCCGTGAGGGAAGGCAACTTCCTTGCGGCGGTTGCGTTCGCCCAGATAAAACCTGCCAAAACAAACCTGTCCCTTTTTAGCAGGTTATCGCTTCCAAAAGTGGAGGATCAGCGTGGTGCCTTTTGGTGGAGGGGGGATATTGATTAATTCGGGTAACATTTTTTTAACGCCGGGAACGATGTTAAAATACCCAAAATGCTATCTAGGAGCTTTGATTTTATGGCAACCGAGGCAGCTACCCTGCAAAACGTGACGCGCTCGTTCCTCTGGCATTCAATTATGTTGTTTATAGGGGCGGCTGGTCTGTATTGTGTGGTGCCAAGTATTTATACGGGCCTTTCTGGCACCGTTCTTATCGGTCTGCATCTGTTTTCGGGCTTCTGTGTGGGCCTCATCTCTCGCCCTGTGAGACCGGGTATTTCCAAAAGGCTTTTTGGACTTATGCTCGTAGACATTGCACTTCTTGTGATGTACACGATATCTCTTAATGTCTTTCATCAATTTCATGTTGTGGTTTCGGCGCTCGCGTTCATTTTGTTGTTACTAGCCCCTTGCTTGTCGCTTGCTGTTCTTGGGTGCTTGGCGGTGAATTCGCAAACATACGTGCGGGATTAAAGGGGAAACATGTGGCCGATGGCTCTGCTCTCCACGGGTATCCTGAGCTCGCACTTTACAGCCCCGTTGTGCTCTTGATTGCTTTGCTTGTTGGCCTTCAGTTTCTTCTCGTCCCGTTGATGGACTCCATCGGTTCTTTCCTTTCCGTTAACGCCGAGATGGGGGTTGCTGCCTCGCTCGTCGAACCTCTTGCGTTTGGTAATGCCGCCGTTATTCTCGATACGGATTGTTTGTTTTCGCGCAATATAAACATCGGGGCTGTGCTCCTGAGCTTTGGTGGGCATCAAGAGATCGTATTGCTTCTGGTTACCGTTTTGGGCAGTATCCTTGCCAGGGCCATAACGCGATTTTTCCCCGACTTAACGAGCGCTTTTCTGCGGCCGCCAAATTAGGAGGAAACAACTCTGCAGTTGCGATATCCTTA
>ENA-OQIM01000500-OQIM01000500.1-human-gut-metagenome-genome-assembly--contig:-NODE-500-length-14731-cov-1.946385_pt1 | contig 14731 bp, 23 predicted proteins | sample MGYA00242579_ERZ504744 | MGnify/ENA primary metagenome ERZ504744 (study PRJEB26092, sample SAMD00036441) | human gut metagenome | host: Homo sapiens | study: EMG produced TPA metagenomics assembly of...
GTCCGCAATGCGGTTGAACAGCAGGTTCATGCCCGCAACCGGCATTTTCTTCTTTGGATCGAGCAGCAGCAGATTGTAGGCGGCTTCATCAGGCTTGGCGCCTGCGTGACCATGATGGTGTCGTCCACGTCGGAGATCACGCCGACTTTCGTACCGCTGGGAATGGTGAACAGGTTGGCTGTGACCGGTTTGCGGCTGCGTACCTTGTATGACACGTCGTGCACGCCCGGTTCGAGCGAATGTTCGGCCACGAGATCGAGATATCCTGCGGAATCGGAGGCTGCGAATTCACTGGAGACATTGCGCTGCGCGTCCACTTCGTCGTGCACTTCGGACGCGCCCACCTGCACGGTTTCGAGGGGCACGCCGTCGATGGCGATGCGCACCTTCGTATGCGGCGAGGGGATGGTGAGCATGGCACGGATGCCACGGGTCAGACGACCCGCCTGACGTTTGAAGGGCCCGTACACGGTTCGGCAGATCAGTCGAGAGTAATGTTCGGTGCCGTAGCCGACATATGGTTCCACGCGCGGATACCAGTTGAGATTGAGCACCATGCTTGTTGAGAACGTCACCCACTTGTTGAACGCTCTGGTAATGGTGCGGCGGAACAGTCGTGTCAGCGGAGGCTTGACTTCGATGCGTTCGTGTTTCGAAGCCGCGTCGAAGGTGGTGACCACCTTGCGTGCGGGAATGGGCACGGTCGGCATGTCATCTTCGGATATGGAATCCGGTTCACGCTGGGGCAACGGCTGCGGTTCGGTCATAACCCACTATAAAGGCAATTATTGAATTACCTGGTACCCCAGCGTGAAAATCAGGGATTTTCAGGGAATACCGATGATTTCCCATCCAATTTCCCGAATCGTGCCGTTCACTGAGCCACGATGTTGGCGTATTCCTCGGAGGAAAGCAGTCCCGGCTCGTCATCCTCAAGTTCGATTTTGAAAATCCAGCCTTCGCCATACGGGTCACCCGTTACGATGCTTGGATCGTCGGCGGCCTCGTTGTTCACATAGCGAATCACGCCGGCCACCGGAGCGACCAGCGGCGTGACCGCCTTGGAGGATTCCAGTTCCGCCACCTCGTCGCCCGCCTGCACTTCGGTGCCGACTTCCGGCAGATCGATGTACACGAGTTCGCCAAGCTGGTCGGCCGCATATTCGGTGATACCCACCATGGCCGGCTCGGTGGAAGCATCCACCACACATGCTCGTCGGAATATTCAAGATGCTCGGGCACATCCAGATTCGGCTTGTTATCGTTTTCTTCGCTCATGAAGCTCATTCTACGTCAATCGTATGTATTTCCCTAGAGCAGTGCCGAAACTTGTTACGGGAGGTCGTGGCCGAGCCATTCTTCGATCATGTAGCGGGCGATGGTGGCCTTTCCGGGAGCTTCCATACGCCCTGCCACCAACTCGTTCATGTATTCGTCGCGGGTCACCCAACGCGCCTGCAGGGTCTCGTCGCCGTCCACGCGCACGTCGGTGGTGTTGGCCACGCCTTTGAACGCCATCATGAGCGATGCGGGGAACGGCCATGGCTGCGATCCCAAGTATTTGAGTTCGCCGATGTCTATGCCGACTTCCTCTTTGGCTTCGCGCCGGCAGGCATGCTCCAGGTTTTCTCCGGCTTCCACGAAGCGGCCGATACGGAGTACAGTCCGGTGTTGCGCCATGCGCTGTTGTGTTGCAGCAGCAGACGGTCCTCATGGTCCACGATCGCCGTGATGACGGCCGGTTCCACTCTGGGGAACAGCAGTCGCTTGCCGTCCGCTTCGCTGGTGCAGCGTTGCGCCCATCCTCCAACGCCGGTTCGGTCGGAGCGCCGCATGTGGGGCAATGACGTTGGCGCGCATGCCATACGCCCAGCGAGATCGCCGTCGTGGCCTGGCCTGCTTCGCGCGCGCTGGCATGCGGTGCGAATCCGCGCAGATCGACCCAGTCGAATCGTTCCGCAGCGCTTTCCAGCAACGATTTCGACGTTTTCGCTTCCGGTTCGTGCTGTTCGCCGAACGCATCGTCCGCGCCCATATGCTCGCTGCTTGCGACCACCGTCTCCGCGGCTTTCACGCGAGACACGTCAACGGCGACCACGTGTTCGTCGCGTTTGCCGCCATACGATCCAAGGAATATGGCGAGCGCCGTCGGATGCGTGTGCAGTTCCGCCGCTACGTAGGCGCCGGGCAATTGCGCGAGACGCATATGCACGTTGCGTAGTCCGCGATGGCTCCCTGTCCGCGCGGCACCGCCACCATGCCGTCTTTGACGAGAATGACCTTCGTGTCCGGCTCCAGCAGCGCCGTGTCGAACAGGTCGGGTTCGTCGCGTCTCGAAACCTCATAGTCGATGTCGCCTTGCGCAAGTGGCAGGAACGGCAGTGCCTGAGTCAGCGCCAGTGGCGAGAACACGCTCATCGATTGCTTCTTTCCTCGAATACGATTGATAGAGCGGATATTTTTTCTCTATTCCGTTATTTTCTTTTCTATTTTTTATATCTTTTTTGTATTTCTGATTGCGATATTGACGGCAGCGGCGGAAAATACCGGCTACTGCACCCTGCGCACCAGCGCGAGCAGCGCGTCGGCAACCGCCTGCGGATGCTCGTATGCGCTGAAATGCCCGCAATCGAATACCACCGTCATATCCGCGCTCGTGCCTGTCATCGCATCGGCGATCGGCGTCATCACGCTCGGCGGGCTCGACGGATCCTTGTCGCCGCAGATCACCGCAACCGGTGCCGTAATCGCAGGCAACACATCGTTCAGATCCGGGCGCCCAGCGCCATGCGCTCACGCCATGCGATGCCTTCGGCAGGCTGTTCGTTGATCCACGTCGTGAACTGTTCACGGTAGGCGGCCGACTGTTTGATGGTGGAATCCTCAGGTGTGGATGCCGCAAATCCCATCACCGGCTCATGCGTGCCCGTCGATTCGCATGCTTCGGCGATCGCGATGCGCTTCGCGCGCATCTGCGCGGAATCCGCCGCGGCCTTCGTGTCGCACAATGCCAACGCGGCAACAGCTTCGGGGTGCAGACGCTGAATGTCGAGAACCAGATAGCCGCCCATCGAAAGGCCCGCCCAAATCGCCTTGTCGTAACCGGCCGCATGCAACATCGCGACATAGGCGTCGGCCATATGGTCCAAACCGTTCGGGAAAGCGCCGTCCGCGTCTTTGCCGCCACTGGTCTCATCGGAAGGAATCGGCCCTTCTCCCGCACCGGGCATGTCGGACCCCAGATCGGGAACCGTTTCACACCATGTTCCACAGCGGCCGCCTCCAACGCCTCCGCACATTCGTCCCACATGCGGTGGTCCACGGGGAACCCGTGCACCAGCACCACGGGAAGCCCCTCGCCCTCGCAATACACGTTATTATGTAATTCGATCGTCATCGTCTCACTCCGTTCCTCTCCCTATATTGCCTATATATCTATCGCTTACGCTGCCTGCATTCGCAAGCTGCCACGCGCTTTCCTGGCGCCCACGGCCGACCGGTTTCGACGTCAACCATAAGCCTGTCGGCTACCTGCCGGCCCAAGCGATCGCCTGACGCACAATCGTGCCATATCCGTTGCTCATCTGGTTTATGAAAGTGTCGAGGATCTCGCTGTTCGTGTTGACCCATTCCACGTCAAGCGTCTCATCCTGCGGCTTGCAGTCGCCCGCGATCGGCACCACGTAGCACAATGCGATCGCATGCTGGCGGGAATCGAAATAATCGGATAGTCCCGGCGTCGGGAAAAACTCGGCCACGGTGAACGGCTGCAGACTCACCGGCAGCTGCGGCAACGCGATATCGCCCAAATCCTTGGCGATATTACGCGCCACGGCCTCACGCAACGATTCGTGATAGAGCACGCGCCCGGCAATCAGCGTTCGCTCGATACTGCCGTCGTCAGACACGCGAAGCAACGATCCGACCTGTCGAAACACGCCCCAGATCATCGGTGCGCACCGGCACCACAAGCACGTATGGAATCGGCATTTCGCCGCGCATACGGTTAATTTCGCCGGAAGCAAGCCATCCTGAGGATTACCTATTCCGCGAATGAAATCCTCCGGCGTAATGTCGTCGAATTCTCCGCGACGACGGCCTGCATCGAAATCGCCCTCGTCGGGCACTTCATCATTCATCACTGGCATAGTCCCATTATCACGCATCTTGTGTGAATTGGCTGGAAAAGAATGCGCCGAAAGACGATTCTTCTGACAGCGGATATTGCATATGCCGGGAATGCGGCGGGTTGGGGCGCGGTTATATACTCCAAAGCAATCGCATACGAGGGGCGTAGCCCGTCACGCGCGTCGATGGAACGAACAGCAAGGAGCAATCATGGCAACGCATGCGGTCACTTCGCAGGATTTCAATCAGGTCGTCGAATCCAACGATCTGGTATTCGTGGATTTCTGGGCAACCTGGTGCGGTCCGTGCCGTGCGTTCGGCCCGACGTTCGAAAAGGCAAGCGAAGCGAATCCTGACATTTATTTCGCGAAGGTCGATATCGACCAGAATCCGGATCTCGCCTCCGCCGCCAAAGTGCAGGCCGTGCCGACCTTGATGGTGATCAAGAACCAGCAGATCGTATTCCAGCAGGCTGGCGCGTTGCGCGCGTCGGATCTGGACGATCTGATCGCCCAGGCCAAGGAGCTGGACGTCAATGCGGCCGCTGCCGAAGAGGCTACGGAACAGGCGCAATAAGGCGAATATCAAAGGATTGCAAAGGTGCCGTTCGATGGCGAAACATCAACGGCACCTTTTGCTTTGCACGCTTGCTTTGCATGCCCGCTTTGCCCGCCTGTTACATATGCGCTCGCCCGGATTCCATGGCATGGAGTAGAATGTCGCGTTGGATATGCGCTTTCCGGCGAAGCTGAAGTGGCGGCGCACCGCATGCCGAGCATGCGTGAATTCGCCGAGGATCTGAACGCGCGTTTAGGAGCAGAATGGCTAACCACAGCAAGCACGCCCAATCGTCTACCTTCACCGTGCCGAGCAAGTCCTCGCTGGTGAAGATCACCGCAACGATTGCGGCGATGGGCCTGTTGGCTACCGGCGGCATTGTGTCGCGCAATCTTTACACCTCCGCGGAGCAGAACACGGCCAATCAGGTCACGGCTTTCTCCGTCACCGATTCCGCCGAAGCATCCCGTGGCAACGCCCGTGAGCTGCTCAATGGAGACACCTCGTATGTCACCGTGAAGATCAACGGCAAGTCGCGCGTGGTGCCCGGTACCAATTTCACCGACGTGAAGTCCGTGCTCGACGCGGGAGACATCACGCTCGAACCGGAAGACACGGTCTCCCCTTCGCTCACCACCAAGGTGGATGAGAAGACCGTAGTCACCATTCAGCGTGCCGGCGCAAGCGTGAGGTTTCCGACACCGCCATCGGTTTCAATGTCGTCAAGAAGGAAACCTCAAGCCTGCCGGAAGGCCAGGAGAAGGTTGAGACGGAAGGCGAAGAGGGCGTGATGGAAACCACGAACCTCGTAACCAAGTCCGGCGACACCGTGGTCTCCTCCAATATGATCAGCTCGTATGTGAAGAAGGCTCCGGTCGACAAGGTCATTCTCGTCGCACCGGCTCCACTTCGTCGTCGTCCTCCAGCGCTTCCGCGTCGATCGGCACCACTGTGCCGGCGGGCGAAATGCAGCAGTGGGCTCACGATTATCTGCTGTCGAACGGCTACACCGAAGCCGATTTCACCGCCACCGTATACATCATCACCCATGAGTCCGGCTGGAGCGTCACCGCAACGAATCCAAGTTCGGGAGCCTATGGCCTGCCCCAAGCATTGCCTGGCAGCAAGATGGTGAGCGAGGGCGCCGATTGGCTACCAATTACCAGACCCAGCTCAAGTGGTTCTGGGGCTATTGCGCACAGCGTTACGGTTCCATTCAGGGAGCCTATTCGTACTGGCTTGCCAACCACTGCTACTGATATGCGTCGCCATCTGATCTCAAGCAAGCTCGTATTGAAAGTTTATGCTGACTGGTGATTGATATTTAATTTTCGTAATTCAACGCATATAGTTTGAGCCTTGTAATATTTGAAGATATTACGAGGCTCAAACTATATTGCGATTCGATATATCACTAAGATACTATCGGTTTCACAGGGCGTTGTTGGCGCCGATCACCGTAGCTTCCTTGACGTCGTCGATCTTCCTGCGCTTGCGGCCGCCGTGACCGGCCTTCGGACCGCGCTTGCCGACGGTGCCGCTACGAACCCCGTTCTTGGCGTCGAAGAGGATCACGCGCTCATCGCTGTGATATTCACCTTCCAAAGCAAAGTAGGCGATCTTGTCTGCAGGCACTTCCGGGAAAGTGAAGAACTTCTGCGTTGCAACAAGCAGGTCAAGATTGCGAGTGGTCACGGAAGCCGGACGATCAGCGTTCGGATTGTTGAACTGAACCGCGAAATCGTCGTTCTCGTCGCACACCTGGATTGCGAACTTGCCACGCTCGTAATTCACCAGCAGCTTGACGAATTCCGGACGACCGAGCACTTCGGAAACACCCTTGGAAAAACGAACGGATTCAAGCATGACCGTCATGGTCAACTTGCCACCAGTTCTTTCGCCAACTTCTTTGAAACCATCAAGAACGGACATGTAAATCCTTCCTTTACTGTAAATAACTACGTGAAATACTGTACCTCATTGTCAGTAATAAAACGAATCGAATCTTAGGGAATATATCCATATTTTCAAGAAAAAATGATTGCTTTTCCGCAAACGCTTTCAGCAAGGCTGCCCATCCCTCAGCCCACCGATATGCGGCACGCCCCGAAACAGCCGCATGCGAACGTTTCTGAAAATCGTTTCACCGCATGCACCCGTCAACAGCCTCTCCCCCGCTTCTTCACCCTCTTCAGGGCAACGGGTACAATACGAAATCGTCGGAAAACACGAAAGAAACACGGTAGGAAAGGACAGACCCGTGACCTTCAACCGCTACATCCTCTTCCGCATGGTCGTTGAATTTGTGGGAGCCATCGCCTGCGCCATCCAAATGTTCCAGCATCACACGTGCCGGGCATCATCACCATGGGCGTGTTCGCGCTGGTGTGGGCCATAGGCGAGATCTGGCTGAGCACGGTGTACAACCGCGCGCACCCCCGCCGCGACGAGCTGTCCGACGAGCATCAGGCGACGGCCATCCGTTTCACGTTCTTCGTGCTTGTGGTGGCGCTGGTGGTGTTGGGCTTCGCGGGCATGATCGTCACACTGTTCAGGCATGCGCCGTTCACCGTTCCCGCCATGCGTTGCCGACGTTGGGCATGCTGGCGCTGGCCATCGCCGACGCCGCTACCTGTGGCTTGAGCATGAGGGCGGGGACACCGATGAAGACTAGTTTGAAGTTCAAACGTATGGAACGCGGCTTGAAACAGGCCGATCTTGCCGACTTGGTGAACGTGCGCCGCGAGACGATAGGACGCCTCGAACAGGGGCAGTATTGCCCGTCGCTACGCCTTGCCATGGATCTTGCAAAAGCGCTTGATACCACGGTTGAAGACCTGTTCAGTTTTGACGACGAAGAGTGACGCTTCGGCGTGTTGCGTTTGTAAATTCTTATCAAAATGGCGATTTTCCAACGAAAAATCGCCATTTTTCATATTCGGGGGCATGTGCGAACGTCGTCACATGGTGTGACAACGCCGTCACATATGTGCGATTCACCTCACATCCCCCGAGAGCGCGGTTCTCAACGGGGGCGTATAGTCAAGGTCGTAGCGGGAAACCACTACGGCAAACCGCTGAAATGTACGTTTTATTTAGAGAGGAATCACGATTATGAAGAAGAAGATCGTCGCAATTCTCGCCACCATCGCCGCCGTGTTCGGCTTTGGCTTTGCCGCTAACACCGCTATGGCTTATGGCGCGACCGGCACCGTTTCCGGCAACGTCGCCACCTTCACGTTTACGGGACTGACTCCGGGCCAGCGCTACGTGGTGTCCTACGATGACACCACCGTCGAGAACGTCACCCTGCTGCCACCAAGTACTCCAACGCTGCCCCGGCCCATGAGGATGGCACCCTGACCGCCACCTACACCTTCAAGTCTGGCTTTGCTGGCACCATCGCATCTTCCATCTATGCAGTCGATGGGGCAGACAAGCCGACCGGCGCCGCTCTCGCTTCCGCCTCCGTGACCGTCGCCGCTACCGGCGAAGGCACCGCCAGAAGAACGAGACCGCTTCCACCGGTGCTGCTATCGCTCCGTACGTTGTGGCCGTCGTGCTGCTGGCTGCCGCTGGCATCTCCCTGGTTGCCGTTCGCAAGAGCTCTGCTCGCTGAACAATAACCAAGTAGATACACACCATATCTATGTTTCATGAAGGGCTTGGGTTTTCCCAAGTCCCTTCATTTATTCGAAAACAAGCATCGTAAAACCGATTGTTTTCTTTTTTCAGGAAGAGATCATGAAAGTCCTGTTTATCTGCACCGGTAATATCTGCCGCTCTCCTATGGGAGAACTGCTCCTCCCCCAATTCATGCCCGATCTTGAATCCGACAGTGCGGGCACACGCGGGCTCTTTCGCACGAAATCGCACCGAACAGCAAAAGGCTGCTCGACCAGCATGGCATCGATTCCAGCAGCTTCCGCGCGAAACGAGTCACCCCGCAAATCGCGCAGGGCAGCAATCTCATCCTCTGCTTCGAACACGAGCAGCGCAAGGAAATCGCGGTGATTGCACCAACCGCGGCCCGCAAAACCTTCCTCATCGACGATTTCGCCAACATGTGCGTCTACTGCAAGGAACAGGGGTACATGGGGGGTAATACCCGGCAGGAAAAACTCGAATCGGTAATCGACAACGCAAGCATGATCCGACCGATGATCCCCGATACCAACAATGTGGAGGATCCGATCGGCAAGGACTTCGCCGTATATCAGGCAGCGTACAACGAAATCTGCAAGGCTTTGCAGACCATAGCAAGCGCCACTGCCTGAAAACGTTGAAATATCAACGAACCAAGCTAGAAAGGGTGCCCACCTCCCTCCATGGGGGTGCTCTTTGCTAGTATGGAACCTGATCAATATGATGTGACAAATGTCGAGGGGAAACATGGCTGCAGCAGAAAGCAACGTGCCAGCAACCAATCAGGTGGTCGTCGAATCCAATGATACGGAAGACGACGGCATCACCTTGATGGATTTGTTCCGTATAGTCCATAAGCATCTTCTGGTGGGCATCATCACGTTCGTGGTGGTTTTCGCAGCGGTGTGCGCATACACATTCCTGGCACCCCCGAAGTATTCCGCGACCGCGCAGGTGTTCGCCACCTACAGTGATTCGTCGGTGCAAGACAACAATATTTCCAACATCAACAGCGCCAGCACGTATATCACCAACCAGATTCAGTCGTATCCGACGTTGGCCACCACGGAATCCGTGCTGAAGCCGGTTATCGACGACCTTGGCCTCGACACCACCGTTGCGAACCTAGCCGGTCAGCTGACCGTCACGAACCCGACGAACACCGCGTTCGTGAACATCACCGCCGAAACGGGAGACGCGAAGCAGGCTTCCGACATTGCCAACAGCGTGGCGGAATCCCTGAGCAATGTGGTGGAGAAGTCGCTGTATGCCTCCGGCAAGGAGTCGCCGGTGAAGCTTTCCGTGGTGCAGCGCGCTGCGGAGCCGATCTCCCCAGCTCCCCGAAGGTGGCATTGTACTTGGCCGTCGGCTTGGTGGCAGGCCTGATTCTCGGCGTGTTCGCTACCCTGATCCGCGATCTTATGGCAACCGCGTGGAGGCAAGCCAGCGATCTGCAAGACATTATCAACGCGCCGATCATGGGCCGCATCCCCACCGACGAAAGCCTGCAGAGCAACAAGCCGATCATCGTGTCGAACCCGGCCGGCCGTATCGCTGAGGAATTCCGCCGTATTCGCACCAACCTTTCCTTCACATCGAAGGTTGAAGGCAGCGATGCGCGCATGATCGTCATCTCCTCCGTCGGACCTTCCGAAGGTAAGACACTGTTTCCGTGAACGTGGCGGCCGCCCTTGCCGAAAACGGCGCCAAAGTGCTGCTGATCGACGCCGATTTGCGTCACCCGTCCGTAGCCGAACGACTTAGCCTGGAAGCGGCGCCGGCCTAACGCACGTGCTTTCCGGCCAGGCCACCGTGAAGGATGTGGTGCAGCGCTATTGGAAGCCGAACCTGCATATTCTGCCGGCTGGTCCGAAGCCGCCGAATGCTTCCATGCTGCTGAACTCGAAGACCATGACCGAATTGCTCGACGCGGCTTTGCAGACTTACGATTACGTGATCATCGACACTTCCCCGATGGTGGTGGCCAATGATGCCACTGTCTTCGGCTCGAAGAGCGACGGTATCGTGCTCGTTTCCGGTCGCGACGTGACCATGAAGCGCGATCTGAAAGACATCGCCGTGCAGCTTGACAACCTCAATGTGCCGGTGGTGGGCTTCGTATTCAACCTCGAAAAGGAACGCAAGTCTTCCACGAACGGCAATTACTACTATTACGACGAGGATGGCAAGAAGAGCAAGCACGCTCATAAGAACAGCCGCAAGAAGTCCAAGCACAACTAGGCTGCTGGGCTTCAGGGTTTCCGCCCTCTATCGCGAGTCGGAAACCAGTCTAAGTAACCGAAAAGGGGTTGCAGCAAATCGTCAAGATTCGCTGCAACCCCTTTTCCATGCCCAAATTTTTTGCCTTCAGCCGGCTGGCCCGCAACTTCGCATCAGCTGCGGAGGAGGATTTCCTCCAGGGCGCCGATCACCGCATCGGGCATGCCGGAGGTGACAAACAGCTCGTTGCTGAAACGGGGCGCGGTATCGAAGGTGCGCAGAGCCCCGAGCGCACGCACTCCTTGCTCACGAATCGCCTGCATCGCATGCTCTTTGGAAATGTACGGCATTTGCGCATGCAAGAGCACGTCAAGCACGTCCTGTTCGACTGAATTCTCAGCAATCTGCAGTCCGTCTGCAATCGTAACGTTCAAGCATGCAGTAGACGGCACGTCGCGCACAACGACCGACAGACTCAACGTCTGCTGATCGTATGTAATTTCTGCAGTATTGCAAGCTTTGCCGCCAATTTCGATACGAACGTTCTGCGTGTCTGGCTGCGCAACTCCACGGAACACAATCTCCCAGTTACGCTGTGCCGGAATGGCTTCAGCACAGCCTTCCACCGGACTGATGGTGAACTGCGTGGCATTGTCCGTATTCTTCCAGTCAAGGCTCATGCGCGTATCGGCAACATGAGTTTGGCCATCGCAAGACTCGGCAGATGCAGAACCGGAAGCAGCAGAGGCCACAGAACCATCGTCTTCCTTGAGTGTGAACGAACCGTTCGCACCGGGGAACACCAGCACCTGCAGGGACTCCGGATTACCCAGATCATTCACCTTATTGCCCTCGCCAAGCTGCTGCAACGGCACGATACCGCCAGCTTGGCAAACACCGGCATACGGTCGATCGCACGCCACACTTCCAAACGACGCCCGGACTCTCCTGCCGAAACGTAACGGCGACCATCGAAGAAGTCATACCATTCACCTTGCGGCAGCCATGCTTCCGTGCTACCCAGCTGCGCGGAATCGTCATTGTCAGAAACAATTGGTGCAACCAGCAGCTCAGTGCCGAAACGGAATTCATCCGGCACCTCGTACGCCTGCGGATTGTTCGGATCCGCCCAATACATCGGCTCCACCAATGGCATGCCCTCGAACGCGGCGCGATAGTTCATGGTGTACAGGTACGGCAGCATCATATGGCGCAGTCGCAGCGAACCCACCATGGAATCGCGCACTTCCGCGGAGAAGTTCCACGGCTCCTTGCCCATGAACTGCGAATTGCTGGAATGCAGGCGATTGATCGGGCTGAACGTGCCAAGCTGGTACCAACGGGCTTCCAAATGCTCGTTACGATAGCCACACATATGACCGCCAATATCGTGACTCCACCATCCGTAGCCGATATTCGACGCGGTAGCAGTGAAATACGGCTGGAACTGCAAGGATTCCCACGTAACAATGGTGTCTCCCGAGAAGCCGACCGGATAGCGGTGCGAACCCGGGCCAGCATACCGCGAGAAGGTGAGCGGCCAACGGTTGTTGCGTTCCGTGCAACTCACGTTACGTTCGGATTGCTCGACATGCATTTCATGCTCATCGCGAGCGCCCGGCTCGGCGCACTTTTCGCATTCGCAGTTCTCATTTACATTGCGTTCGGAAGAAGTCTCGTAGCGCCCGGAATCCAGGTAGTGCAAGTGGTTGAGCACCCACAGCGGGTCAAGTCCGGGCTGGCGGGTCACACCGCCCTGCTGCCAGTCGAGCCACCAGAAGTCAACGCCTTCGGCTTCCATACGATGATGCATGTCGAAGTAGGCGCTTACGAAATCCGGATTCGTGAGGTCGAATTCCACTGCCTCTTCGGTTGCGGGATCAATGCCGACGCGCTTGGCCACCGCCTCATAGTCGTCTTCGAACGCGCGCACGCCGTCTCGCGGATGCACGTTCAACGTGGCTTTCAGGCCGCGCTCGTGCAAGTCGCGCAAGAACGCCTCATGATCGGGAAACAGCTGCTTATCCCACGAATAGCCGGTCCAACCGGAACCGTATTTCGGATCGACATCGTCCACGCGGTGCCAGTCCATGTCGATCACGGATGTGGTGAATGGAATGCCTTCGCGCTTGAACCGGTCCATGAGCTGCAGGTATTCGTCTTGCGTGTAGCGGTAGTAGCGGCTCCACCAGTTGCCGAGTGCGAAGCGCGGCAGCAGAGGCGTTGGTCCGGCCAGCTTGTAGAAGTCTTGCACCGCTTCGGTGTAGCGGCGGCCATAGCCGAAGAAGTAGAAGTCGGTTTCCGCGTGATCGCGTGGCATAACCCAAGCCCCCAGCGGATTCGGTTTGCCGTTCACTTCGTATGCTTCCACGATCACGTTCGCGGCGGAATCGTCGAGCACCGCCCATCCGTCTCGCGAAATCACACCATCGTCCAGAGGAATTTCGCCGTTCGCCTCGTCGAGCGTGCGCGCGGTGCCTTTAAGATTATGCTTCGGTTCGTCGCCGTAATGCCACGTATTGAACTGGGTGTCGGCCACGCCCTTGACGACTACGCTCAAGCCTTCTTTGCTGAATGGCTTGCCATCGTACGTCACATACAGCGCGGGGGTGTCAACAATGAGCAGTCCGTCGCGATGCGTCACCGTGAATTGCGGGTCGGCGCCAAAATCGCGGTTGACCACCATTTGCGTGAGATTGTCCTCAAATTCGCCGGAATCAGACCATTCGAAACGGATCAGCGATTCCGTTAGAATGCCAATCCTCCAATGATCCCCTTGTAAAACCGACGATTCTCGCATTTTCGGACGTGCCTTGCGCACATAGTCGACGAATACCGTGCCGGTTGCGTTATCTAATGCGTTGTTTGCCATGCTACTCCTGCCTTACTTGCCACTGCCCGTCGCAATACCTGCGATGAACTGCTTCTGGAAAATCATATACACAATGATCACTGGAACAATTGCCAACGAAGTCGCTGCGAACAATCCGCCGTAATCGGTGCCGTATTGTCCGTTGAAGGCCTTCAGACCGACAGCGAGCAGCTGCTTGTTTTCGTCAGTGATCATCAAGAATGGCCACAGGTAGTCTTCCCAATTCCACAGGAAGGTGAAGATGGCGAGCGCCGCGATGGTGTTATGGCTCATTGGCAGAATGATGCTATGGAAGATTCTGGTTTCGGATGCGCCATCGAGTTTCGCCGCTTCAATGAGTTCGTCAGAAATTCCCGAGATGGATTGGCGGAACAGGAAGATACCGAATGCGCTGATCATGCCAGGAAGCACGAGCGACGTGTAGGTGTCTTGCAGACCCCAGTTGGTGAACATTTCGTATTGCGGAATGATGGTCACTGCCCAAGGAATCATCATGGTGCTCATAACGATGCCGAAAAGCAGGTTGCGACCACGGAATCGCATTTTAGAGAACACGTAACCAAGCACTGCACTTGTGTAGATTGCAATACCGGTTTTCAGTACTGCTACGATCAGCGAGTTTGCGAACAATCGCAAGAAATTGAACTTTTCTTGGATGCTCACATAATTGTCAATCGTGGATGGCTTAGGGAATAATCCTCCGGTCACTTTGACGATTTCGCTATTTGGCGCGAATGATGAAATGAACATCCAAACAAATGGAACAATGGTGATGATGGCGGCGATGAAGAGCAGAATCGTAAGAATGATGCCGCCAATTTTACGTGATTTCATGCCAGTTCCTCCGAATCTCCAGAAACCTTGAACATGATGAGGGTGAGCACACCAGTGAACAGGAAGAGCACAACTGCCTGAGCTGACGCGACGCCGAAGTTGTATTTCTGGAATGCCTGATCAAAGATGAGATAGCTGATGGTGTAGGTTGACGTGCCCGGACCGCCTTCGGTCATGACGAGAATCTGCACGTATGCCTGCAGGTAGCTGATCAGTGACGTGATGACAATGAACAAGATGGTTGATTTAAGCAACGGCAGGGTGATTTTGAAGAAAATCTGCACTGAGTTGGCACCGTCGATGGCGGCCGCCTCGTACACGTCTCGAGGAAGATTCATGAGACCGGCCAAATATAGAACGGTCGCGTAGCCGAAATCCTTCCAAATGGTCATGATGATGACTGCCGCATGGCCCATTTGGTGTCGTGCAGCCAGTTGATGTCGAGTCCTGTGATTTTGTCTACCATGCCGAACT